>Ga0153939_1000245_pt1 | contig 19460 bp, 12 predicted proteins | sample TSNJ023MetaG_FD_104734 | JGI IMG/M metagenome (GOLD analysis project Ga0153939, IMG submission 104734) | Attine ant fungus gardens microbial communities from New Jersey, USA - TSNJ023 MetaG | ecosystem: Host-associated > Fungi > Mycelium > Unclassified | place: USA: New Jersey, Brendan T. Byrne... | reverse complement strand
GCGAAATGCACAAGTAAATTCAACAAAGTAAAAGGAACAGGCCCAAAAGTGATGCTGAAATCCACTTTTAAGCCTGTTTTTTGTGCGTTATTTATGTAGACTTGACTTATACGTCGGCCCCTTTCTTTATGCAAAATCCAGATCGTGCAGCCAGTCAGCGGCAAGCTCCGGCCATTTGGCGGTATGGGGAATGGCGGGGGAGTCTTCGTTTTCTCCGTCATACAGCCCTCCGCCGTGAGGCCCGTCTTTAAACAGATGCATAACAAAGGGGATTCCCCGACTGGAAAGCTCTGCGGCCATCGTCAGCATGCCGTGGGGGTGGTCGGCGGCAGTTTGGAACATGAAATACGGCGGGCTGTCCGATTTCATGTTCTTTTCCGGAGACCGTGCAGCGGTTTCTTTCTGTGCCCTACTGTCATAGCCCAGCATAGGGCCGCTTATCGAGGCGGGCGTACTCGCGCCGTAAAACAGCAGCGCCGCGTCCGGCCTGGAAGAAACATGCTCCATGGGGTCCGCGTCGTTTTCATTGCCCCCATCATAACGGGTCGCAGCCAGGTTTGACAGCATGCCGCCCGCCGAAAAACCACCGATGGCGATTTTATCGGCACGGATGCCAAGTTTATCCGCATGGTAGCGCAAATAGCGGATGGCGCGCAGGCCGTCCTCGCAGGCCTTCAGCTGTGTGTCATCGCCCAAAGCACCCTCGGGATTGGTGGTATAATCCAGAATAGCAGTGTTCAGTCCCTGCTTATGAAAGTACTCTGCTACCGGTTTGGCTTCATTCCGGGATTTGAACTTGAAACCGCCGCCGGCACAGACAATGAACGTGCCCCGGGGTTTTCCCAGATGCACCGGCAGCAGGAACAGCTTCGCACGAAAGCAGTCAGGGTGTAAAAGCTTCGGTTCGCTTTGCCCCCAGATATCGATGGGGCAGAGGTTTTCGTCTGTGAGTTCAACCAGCATACGTTGCCATTTTGCCGTTCTGTCCCGGATAAGTTCTGTCCAGTCAAAATCGGTGTAATCCGGTTTTTTATTATCTGCCATTGACACTGCTCCTTTTCGTTATATTTATCCCTTGACGCCGCCTACCACGATACCCTTGACAAAATACTTCTGGAAAAACGGGTATATGACCATGATGGGCAGCACGCCGATGACGGCGATGGCCATGCGAATACCGACGCTTGGCAGCTTGCTGATATCCACATTGGACGCCACCGTGCTTTGCCCGCTTGTCAGGAACTGGATGTTGCTGATCATTGTGTTGAGAATGGCCTGTATGCTGTAGAGGTTTTCGTCGGTGACATAGTACAGGCTATTGGTCCAGTCGTTCCAGTAGCCCAGGCCGATCATCAGGGAGATGGTGGCGATCATCGGTTTCGAGAGGGGCAGCACGATCTTGAACAGCGTGCCGTATTCTCCGCAGCCGTCAATGCGCGCCGCCTCGATGATGGCGTCGGGGATGGAGGAGGTGAAGAACGAGCGCATCATGATGACATAGAAGCCGTTCATCAATAATCCCGGAATGATCAGCGCCCACAGGGTGTTCTTGATATGGAAGGTCTGCGTCCACATCATGTAGGTGGGGACCAGCCCGCCGTTAAAAAGCATGGTAAAAAACACGAAAAAGGAGAATCCGAAGCGGAAAGGCAGTTCCTTTCGGGATAGCGGATAGGCGAACAGCAGGGTCATCAGTACGCTTGAAACGGTGCCAATGAGTGTCACAAGCAGCGTCACACCATAACCCTTGAAGATTTTGCTGCCGCTTTGAAACAGGTATTCATAAGAGGTGAAGCTGAAGTTTTTCGGGATAAAGCGGTATCCCTCCCGTACCAGCGTGCCTTCATCCGTCAGAGATGAAGAGAGCAGCAGCAGGAACGGCGCGATAGCCGAAATTGTCAGAAGGATAAAGATGATGTTGAGAACCACCTGGCCGCCGATTTTTTTATTGACCATTTTGTATCCCTCCCCTTAAAATAATGCGCTGTCTTTATCCAGCTTCCGCACGGCGAAGTTTGCCGAGAGAACAAGGATAAAGCCCATGACGGACTGTAAAAAGCCCGCGGCGGAGGCGCGGCCCACATCGTTGAGCTGCGTGAGGCCCTTGTATACGAATACGTCGATGGTGTCGGTGACGGAAGAGATGAGGCCCGAGCGCATCGGAACCTGATAGAAAAGCCCGAAGTCGGAATAGAACATCCTGCCGATAGCCAGCAGTACCAGTGTGATGATGGTGGCCTTGAGCCCCGGCAGAGTGATGTGCCATACCTGCTTCCATCTTCCGGCGCCATCGACAGTGGCAGCTTCGTAAAGCGAGCTGTCAATGCCGATGACAGTGGCGTAGTACAGGATACTGGAGTATCCGAAGCCCTTCCATAGGTTCACAATGGTCAGGATGACCGGCCAGTATTTGGACTGGGTATACCAGCTGATTTTTTCTCCACCCAGGGAAGCGATCAGATTGTTGAGGAAACCGTTTTCCTGGCTCAAAAAGCCAAAGACGATATAAGAAACCACAACCATAGAAATCAGATAGGGAATCAAAATGGTGGTCTGATACAGCTTCTTACTATACTTTCCCTTCAGGAAATTGAGCATGATGGCAACCGTGACGGCAAAGAGGTTCCCCAGGAGAATGAAAGCGAGGTTATAGCCAATGGTGTTGCGCATGATGTTAAAGGCGTCCTGCGTTTTGAATAGATATGTAAAATTGCTCAGTCCCGTCCATTCGCTGCCCCAGATGCCGGCGCCGTAGTCATAGCGTTTAAAGGCCACCACGAGGCCCGCCATTGGGATGTAGTTGTTGATAATCAGGTAAATCAGGCCCGGCGCCATCATGGACAACAGCGCGAGCGACATTTTTAGTCTGGCGCGTTTCCCTTTTTTGCGCTTTATTGCAGTATCAGGGGTGGTGATCGTTTGCATATAGCCTCCTGTTTGTCTAAAAAAGCCGTTTTCAGAAAGACATTCCGAAAACGGCCTTCCCGTTTGTATGTAATGACTGGAACTTATTGGTTTGCAAGAAAGTCGTCCAGCTGAGACTGCTTTGCATCGATGATATCCTGTAATCCGGCCGCCGCGAATTCATCATTGGCCTGTGCGATGGTGCTTTCAATGTCGACAGTTCCGGAAAGGAGCGCCTTATAATATTTGTCCATGACATTGGAGCAGGCGGTGTATTGATCCGTTACCTCGGTGATGTCGAATGCAAAGCCGAAGCCCTGGGATAATAGGGTTTCTTCCTTGTTGAACCGCAGTAGGTCCTCAAAGAAGGTGGGGCCGTTGACGTCCAGAGGATAGGAGGTTGCCGAGTACGGCGTTACCCAGTAAAGGTCTGCCATCGCGTACCCGATTTCACTGGCGGATTTGCCGTCTGCAAAGGAAATGGTGCCGTCGTCGTTTTTGACATAGTGTTTATCCTCGATGCCGTTGTTGAGCAGAACGGAAACCTCATCATCGGTATAGAGAATCTCCATTGCCTGCCAGGCCGCGTCCTTATCCTTCGAATTGATATTGACGCCGTAGCAGAGTGCGGAGTAGGAATTTGATACCGACCACGCGTCGAGAATTACGGTGCGGATCATTCCGGAAAGGCCGTTGACGCCGTAGTTGTCAAGGGAGGATATGGCCTTGTCATTTTCGATCATGGTCTTCCAGCCTTCGGTGTTGCTGAGCACATCCTGCATGATGTAGCCTGCCTGATACCATTTGCGCGTCCATGCGCAAAAATCTTGGAAGTCGTCGGTGTCAAAGAGGTTTTGTACGGTTGTGGTCTGACCGCAGTCCGGCAGAACGCCCAGGTATTTCGTGTCGCCGAGGCCATCCCAGCTCCATTCGCCCATGATGTTGTCGGTTCCATGAGGCGCCAGCATGTAGCGGTCGGGGTACTTTTCATACGCTTCGGCGAAGAAGGCGTCAATGTCCTCAAAGGTGAGGCGCTGCCCCTCTTCGATGCCAAACTCGGCCGCAATGTCCGCGTCGATGTTCAGACCAAAATAGTTGCCGAAGTTGCGCATATTGGGAATGGCGTAGATTTTGCCGCCGATGGAGGTGCCGCGAAGCTCCTCGTCTGTCCAGACCCCTTTAAAGTCGTCTGAGGCGCCGGCATAATAATCGGTGAGGTCCACCAGCTGCCCATTTTTGACATATGTGGCAAGCGGCGTGGAGAAGATGGCGGATATGTCCACCTCATCGCCCGTCAATAGCAGGTTTGACTGTTGCTGCCAGTTGCCCATGTTGATGAAAAGAAACTCGAAGTTTATGCCATAACGCTCTGCCGTGATAGCATTGATGGCATCCTGGACCTCTCCGGAATCGGTAAGATCATAGGAGGTGGGAATCGCCACGGTGACGGTTTTCAGTTCGCCGGAGGCACCGCCGGATTCCTCTGTGATGCTGCCGTTTGCCGCGCTGCTGTCATTACCGCTGCTTCCCGCCGTGCTGCCGGCGTTTTCACCGGCGCATGCAGCGAGGACTAAAAGCATTGCCGCGCACATCAAAAGCACAAGGATCTTTTTTGCCTGTTTTTTCATATTGTTCCTCCACTCGTGCAGTTGCACAAATTTGATAACTCTATTTTATCGAAATCCATAGCAGAACCTCTGCAATTTTTATGACAGAAATTGTCTTTTTTGTGACAATTATACAATTCGCTTTGGCTTGTGGCACAACAAATGTCACAAAAGCGATAGCCATATTAAAAAACAAGAGTTTCCCATGAAAAATGAAAACTCCTGATTCTTTAATAAGTGAAACTGTCAACTACCTTTGCGGTATTCCTGAGGCGTTTGGTTTGTAAGCTTTTTAAACATTTTGGAAAAATGCGAGAAGTTGTCATAACCAACCTTTGAGGCAATGATGCTGATGGAGAGCTTGGAGTTCCGCAGCAGCTTTTTGGCCGCGTTCATTTTTTCCGTGAGCACATAGTCTTTAAAGGTAAGGCCGGTCTGTTGCCGGAACAGCCGTGAAAAATACTCCTCATTCAAATGAACCTGCTCCGCGACGCTTTTGCGGGAGATATTTTTGTTTAGGCTTTTTGCAATATATTTCTTTGCAAGCTCCACAGCGTCGTCTTCGCCATCCGTCCCACTGCCGGTTTGCTCCGTATCCTCCCAGATGACGCCGCCACTCCGTCGCCTGTTTTGTCCGGCCCTGCGGCTAAGGCTTTCATAAAGCCCTATAAAATCCCTGCCGGTGGTTTCCCCCGCAGGATAAACCGCAATTTGAAAGTCCATGTTTTCTTCAATAAAATTGTAAAACTCCTCTATGCGGTGGTGATAAAAGCTGCTGTCGATGCGTCCCTTTTCCACGGCCAGCAGGATCCAGTAGCGCTCCTCACTGAGGCTGGATACCGCCACATTTCCTGCGGCGGTTTCAAAAAGCTCTTCCATGACATTGCTGAAAACCAGCCGCAGCAGTTTTTCTTCCCAGATTTGCTGTGCGGATTTCCACCGGACGATATGGACGAGAATGGGATAAATTATGGAATGCGCAGGGTTCATCCGGAAAATATCCGGAAAGCTTTCATACAGCCTGTTTGCGGCATCCTTTTTATCCAGCTTAACCTTCAGCAGCAGGCCGTCCAGGATATTGTTCTTCTGTTCCTGTACCTTCTCCCACTCTGATTCCAGCCGCTTCATTTCCTTTTTGTTTTTAATCGTTTCATATATTGTCAGCAAAGCCTCCTCCACGTCGCCCGGACGTACGGGCTGCAGGATATAATCGAAGCCGCCCATGTGCATGGCTTTTCTCGCGTATTCAAAATCGGCGTGGGAGGTGAGAAACAGTCCTTCTATATCCGGCAGGTTTTCCTTTGCCCACTGGAAAAGAGCCAGGCCATCCTCCTCCGGCATTTCAATATCGGTCACGAGAACATCCACCGGAAAATTGCGCAGTACCATTTTGGCCTCTTTCGCGCTGCTCGCGGTAAAGACCCGCTTCACGGGGACCACTTCCCAGCGGATATTCTTTTTAAGGCTTTCCGTTATGGCGCGCTGGTCGTCCACCAGTAGAACATTCATGCCTGCACCTCCCCGGGTATAATCAGCTCGCTCACTGCGCCGCCGTCGTTGCTGAAACGATACTCGGCTTTTTCCCCATATAAAAGCCTGCATCGCCGTTTGATATTGTTTATGCCGATGTTTTCATTCCCCCCGCCGGTCTCGCGGTTGATTTCTTCCAGCACACTGTTGCTGTAGCCGTGGCCGTTATCGGCCACGGTCAAATCGAGAAAGTGTTCACCGTCCGCGCTGAGCATACCGGCGCTGACGGAGATGCGCAGCGGAATATTACTGCTGCCAAGTTTGGCGTATTTTACGCTGTTTTCCACAAAGGTCTGAACGCAGAGCATGGGAACCGGCCAGGTTCCCACCGCGTCGTCAATCTGGAAGTCACATTTTACCTTGCGGCCGGTCATATGTACCTGCAGGAAAATGTAGTTTTGCACAAAGTCCACCTCCTGCTGCAGCGGAACGATTTCCCTCTCGGCCTGCAGTAAATACCGCATATGTACGCTGAGGTTATAAATCAGCTCCTGCATGCTGCCGGTGTCATTTTCAGCGGACAATGCGCTGAGGGTTTTGAGGCCGTTCAAATAAAAATGTGGTTTCAGCTGCAGCTGTAAGTACTGCATCTGCGCCTTTTGCTTTTCGATGATTTCCTCATACACCAGGTTTTTCTGTTTTTCAATTTCCGCAACCATCGCGCTGAGCGTTTCATTTACATCCCTCAGCTCGCGGAACCGGGCCTGGGTGGTTGGCACCTCCCGGATCTCGCCGGTTCGGATTTGGTTCATGATGCCGGTGAGTTCCCGAAGGGGATGCAGGAACTGTTTGCGCAGAAAGTCGTACAGCTTTAAAACGGCGAACAGTGAAATCAGTGTTATGATCAGCAGGAAAAGCTGCTGGACATTCATGATGCTCCAAAAATCATATTTCACTGCCATAGCGATCCATAATTCGGTTTTTTCGATTCGGCTGGCATAGACATGGTACCTGCCAATCCGCTCTGAATAGCTGTTGAGGCTGCTTCCAAGGCGGTTTTTGATATTCATCTCAGCCGCAAGGTTTTTTTCGGTCAATACGGTGCCGTCATTTAGCAGTATAACGTTGATAGGTTTGTCGAGGCGCTCCTGCAGCTGTTCTGTGATTCCGCTGAGCGTATGCACCGCGCAAATCGCCACATTTTCTTTTCGGCAGGAAACACTCAGCAGAATATCCGGGCCGCTGCTGACCACCTGCCAGTTGCGCATATTGCCGGTACCGCTGACAAACTGCTTCAGCGTGTCATTGAGCTGAGAAGCGTCCTCCGAACGGATTTTGTCGGTGTTCACACTGTACCAGGGCTTGGACAGGCGGTCGTAATAAAGAAAATATCCATGCGCCGCTTCATCCAGAAGCATTTTGTTTTTCAGCGTTTCACGAAGGGAATAGGCATTCTGGTAGTTTTCAAGGGATGTCTTGATACCGGAAAGCTTTTGGAAATGGTCGTTATACGCGTATATGTCGTAGATATGCCGGTCGATGTTGTACATGGCCTCCTGGATTTCGGAAATATACCCGTCCAGTACATTCGATTCACTCCTGCGGTTCTCGCTTTGGTATTCGCCGATGAGGTACCAGCTTGTCACCAGCAGCAAAATGAGCAGCGCCATATATCCCAGCATCATGATGAGAATCAGGGTTCGTTTCATATACAGCGGTTGTTTTGTCTTTTCCATGTCAAGCCTTCCCGGCGTTTCGCATTTTTTCCTTTGCCCGTGGCGTTAAATTGCCTTTATGCCGCATTCGCCGGCCGGTATGCCGTCCGCTGTTACCTGCAGCTTGATTTCTCCCGGGCGGCTGCCCTTTATGATGACAATGGCGGCGCCTCTGTAAAGATGGCAGTACGGGGCGGTGATCTGGTCCTCCGTACGGGGCTGGCGCTGCCCATCGACACGAATTCTCCGCAGCCTGTTACGGCGGCGCCGATTTCCACCTCGCTGTCTGTCAGGCGGTTTCCGTCACGATCGCAGAGTACCACCCGGACATACGCCAAATCCAGTCCGTCGGCTTTAACGGAAGGCTCCTCCGGAATCAGCTGAAGCCGGGCTGCAGTTCCCGCCGTGACAAGCGCACAGCGGCTAAGCTCTGTGCCGTTTTTATATATGGCGGCTTCCAGCTTGCCCGGTTCATAGGGGATGTCCATTGTGGCAATGAGCCTTTCAAACGGAACACATCCCAAGCTTCTGCCGTTCAGGATGAATTCCGCCTCGTCCCCGGCGCCGTACACATCGATCTTTACAGGCTTGCCGAGATATTTCTCAGAGAAAGTCCAGCTGTCGTTCACATCATACCAATGCCAGCCGGTTCCGCGGAAGTCTTCGTCCGAGTGTTTGGGGTGCGTCGTAAAGATACCGGATTTTTTTCTGTTGCCCCACATGATTTCCCGGTAGACGGATTGGGGGCGCTGTTCACCGGTAAGGTCAATGTCCGACTGCCAGGAGGTGCGCCACGGGTACGGCCCCATAAAGGAAAAATCCTCTTTTGTGTTTTCCCAGTACACCTTGCCGACGCCCACCTCTCCCATATAATCCACGGCGGCCCAGATACAGTCGCCGATGACATAAGGATACTTTTCCACTTGCCGCCAGTAATCGTAGGTATTGATGGAATGGGTTTCCGTCGCCATGATAACGCGGCCGGGGAAACGTTCATGACTCGATTTATAAATATCCTTCAGGTAATTGTATCCTACAATGTCCAGCGGTTCGCAGTAGGCTGCTGTCTGTTCTATCCACGCGGCGTTGTCCTTCTGCATATTCAGCGTGAAGTTTCCTCCCTGCATATCCGCGTCGGCGGGTACGGCGCAGATAGCCGACAGTACAAAGCGCGTACTGTCCAGCGAACGCACTTTCGCCGACAGTTTTTTTGACCATGCAGCGCCGTCATTTTTCCCGTTGCTCTCGCTGATTTCGTTACCGATGGAATAGCTGATGACCGATGGGTGGTTGCGGTCACGCCGCACCATGTTTTCGATGTCGCGTTCCCACCAGGCTTCAAAATACAGATGGTAATCCATTGGAATTTTTCCGACGCGCCACACGTCAAAGGCCTCATCCATGAGCAGCATGCCTACCCGGTCACAGATTTCCAACATCGCCCGGGACGGCGGGTTATGGCTGATGCGTACGGTGTTGTACCCGGCCTTTTGCAGCAGCCGGATTTTCCGTTCCTCCGCTTTGGGATATGCGCAGGCGCCGAGAAAGCCGTTGTCGTGATGGATACAGCCGCCTTTGAGCTTCAGAGGCTTTCCGTTTAAGCAGAATCCACGCGCGGCGTCGGTGGAGATGCTGCGTATGCCGAAGCTTTCCTCTGCTATGTCAAGGGTTTTCCCGTCCTGTAAAACTGTGAGTCTGCAGGAATACAGGCTTGGCGCGTCGAGATCCCAGAGCGCCGGGTTTTCCACAGGCAAAGTCAGGCAAAAATCGGCCTTGGTTTCCACAGTGCCGTCCAGCTTGATCACCGACACCGTTTCCCCGGAATTGTTCCGGATTTCACAGTGAAGGCGGATGCCCTCCTTTTTGCCGCTTCCGGTTACGGTCAGCTGCACCTGAACCGCAGCGCTCTCTTTTGAGATAAAAGGTGTGGTGATGAACAGGTCCCAGGGGCGGATATGGACCGGCCCGCCCACCCACAGATCCACGCTGCGGTACAGCCCGCCGCCGCTGTACCAGCGCGTGGAGGGCTGGCGGCTTTGGGTAATGATTTTCAGCCTGTTTGCCCTGCCGTCAAAGCGCAGGGCGGGGGTTAAATCCACCTGGAACGGGATATAGCCGTTGGGGTGGATGGCAAGCACCTGCTGATTCAGTACAATTTCCGTGTTCATATAGGCGCCGTCAATGTCCAGCAGGATTGTTTTATCCTGCCAGCCGGGAGAAATGTCAAGGTTCTTTTTGTATACGCCCTGTCCGTCGCCGAAATAGCCGTTAGCCGCGCCGCCCGGCGCGTGGGGGCTTCTGGTTTTAGCGACAATAAAATCGTGGGGCAGGTTTACCTTGTATCCCGGCGGTGAGCCGAAAACAAAGCTGTTGCTTTCATTGGATTCATAAAAATCCCAGTCCCGATTCAGGCTGATTCTTTTCATGTGACACTCCTTCCGGTTATTGCAGTTTTCGTATCATTAATCTATTTGCGGGCAGCGGACATTCTTCTCTGTTAAAGATGAGTGTTCCGCCGGGAACGGTGGAGCGGACCGTGAGCTGTTTGGAATCAAAGCAGACCTGCACCTCCCCGTCCGGCAGCGGTACAACCGCGTTAAAAGCCTTTAAGTCCCCAAGCTCAGGCCGTACCTCAAACCGGTCATAGGCGATGCCGGTGTTGCGCACACCCGCGCGGTAGCAGCCAAGCAGGTAAATAGGGCTGGCACTCCAGGCATGGCACAGGGATTTTTCGTATGGATTGCCATACATGGCATAATGCTCCACGCCGCTCTTTTGTGGGTCATACTCCTCATACAGCGTTGTGGCGCCGGTGTGTACCATACTGCCGTAATATTCGCGGATGGACTGTTCCAGCAACGTGGTATTGCCGTGCTCACAGTGCACCTGGTTTTCATAAAACTTAAAGTACGGTGTGGTGATTTGCGTGACGTCATCGTTTAATAAAACATGCTCGTATATGTCGTTTTTCTGCTGTACTGAAAGCGGCAAGAAAAGATAAGCCAGTATGTTGCTGTGCCTTGTGACATTCCGTTTTCCAGACTCAAAGCTGTCGATGAATACACGCTTTTCCGTATCATAAAAGCTGTCCATAATAGACCGGCGCAGGACTTCCGCCGTCTCCCGGCAGCCTTCGTCGAACTGTGAAATAACCCCGCAGATATCGGCGTAAGTTCTAAGCGCTTTCGCGTATAAAATCTGCTCACCGCACAGCGCGCCGGTTTTATCCATCGGCGCCCAGTCGATAAACACCCAGTCACCCCGTTTTCCGCGCATAAAACCGTCCTCGTCGGTCCGTCCGCGGCAGAAGGCCATGACTTCCCGGAGCTGGGGATGGATATGATAAAGAAACTCTTTGTCTCCGTAGGTCTTATAATACTCCCAAAGGCTGATAATCCAGAAGAAGCTGTAGTCCATAATGGTGTTGATATGGCACTGGAACGGCTTTTTGCCGCCAAGTGCGATGAGCGTCCGTTTTTCGATATCCCGGTCAAGGAACAGGTAGCGGTTGACAAAAAGGCTCTGATAGGCGTCCGCCGACCAAATCCAGCGGTCTCGCTTGATGCCGTCAAAGAAAAATTCCCGGCAATTCAAATGGAAGGTATAGGCCGCGGTTTCCCAGACTTTGTCGATGATGTCTTCACCGGTGTGAAAGCTGCCCCGGCGCCGAAGAGGAAGGTATTCATATTCCGCGTGTATTTCCACGGTCTTGTCGTCCGCATAGATGTAGCGGAACGCCTGAGGGGGGATAGAAACCGTACCATCTTCAGGCTGCAGGTCAAAATGAATGACGCTCCACTCGGGATCCAGGGCTTCCTCCCGGGACTCCCCCAGGCTGACAAAAAGGCGGTCACCGGTGTTCAGATACGTGGTTGCGGCAAAGGTCTCTTTGCCAAAATCGAAGAGCAGACCGTGCTCCAGCTCTTCTTTCCGCACATAGGGAAGAGGCTCCCTGCAAAAGGGGAAAACAGCCGGGGATTTTGAAACCGTGTCAAACTGCAGGTAGGTTCCCACCGGGCTGAAATCACCGGTGAGATTGTCGGCGGACCAAGCGCCGTCCGTGGAGACGACGCCATCCACAAACAGGCAGGGGAAGCTGTCCGCGCCCGACACGGTGATGCTGATTTCCGTGGCGCCGGGCTCCAGCGTGATCCGGGACCTTCCGCCGTACTGATTCCTGTCATGATAACCTGTGCCGACTGTAACGGCAAAATAGCCTGAGGCGTATATCCATATCTCTCCTCCGTCCGTGGTCACCCGCTTTTTGAAGCGCACGGCCGAATCGGGAGACTCTATTTTCCAGACGGGCGGCTCCCGATAGCCGTATTGCAGCCTGCGGTTATGTACAAGTGCATTGTGATAGATTTCAAATTCACCGAACTTCCAGATCCACTGTGCCATAAGATGCTCCTCTATATCCATAATCATGGTAATACCAGTGTTCGAAAAACGACTTATCATCGAAATATACGGCGCTAAAGCACCTGGCCGCCGAACCGCGCGTTTCACACAATCTTCTACCTGCTTTGCGTTATGAAATCAGCTACGTTTAGGGTGATTTTAAAGAATACATGTTGATTTTATCAGCTTATTACACTATTTTACTATAATTTTCATGACCTTTAATGCCGCTTTTGTGATATTTACGAAAAAAGCGGACAGGTCTGAAGATTCCACTTCATAACATGAATTCTCTTATGGTTTCATTCACTTTTCTGTTTGTACCCGATAGGAAAACCACTTTACGGGGCTTTCCATTTATTGTATAATTTAGGAACGGAAAACTCAAGAATGGGAACAGGAGAACAGCATGGATTTTATCAAAGTACTTTCGGATGAGTATAAAATAAAGGAACAGAACGTTCACAACATCGTCGCGCTCATTGACGAGGGGAATACTATTCCCTTTATTGCCCGTTACCGAAAGGAGATGACCGGCTCCTGCGACGACCAGGTGCTGCGCGACCTGTCCGACCGCCTTACGTATCTGCGGAATCTGGAAAAGCGCAAGGGGGAGGTCACCGAATCCATTACGGCCCAGGGAAAGATGACGGACGAGCTGCAGGAAAAAATAAATAAGGCGATGACACTGTCCGTGGTGGAGGACCTGTACCGTCCCTACAAGCAAAAGCGCCGTACCCGGGCGACCATCGCAAAGGAGCGCGGCCTGGAGCCCCTGGCGCTGGCGCTCTTCGCTCAGGACATCACCACTGGTACGGTGGACGAACTTGCCCTGCCCTTTGTGGATGCGGAAAAAGAGGTGCCGGACACCGAGACAGCCGTCACCGGGGCAATGGACATCATTGCCGAGATGCTGTCAGACGATGCGGAGCTGCGCCGCCGGCTGCGCGTGATCATCTTTGCCAACGCCAGTATCTCCTCCAAAGCCGCCACCGATGAGGATACGGTATACCGTCTGTATTATGAGTACAGCGAGCCGGTTTCTAAAATACCCAGCCACCGTGTGCTGGCCGTGAACCGCGGGGAAAAGGAAGGCTTTCTCAAGGTGGCGGTGGAGCTGAACCCTGAGCTTGCCATCGACGCCATGAACCGCTATGCGCTGAAAGAGGGCTCTATTACGACGTCCTATGTGGCCGAAACCATCAAGGACGCGTGGCAGCGCCTGATCTTCCCATCCCTGGAGCGTGAAACCCGAAACGAGCTGACGGATAAAGCCAACGAGCAGGCCATCAAAATGTTCGGTACCAATCTGCGCCCGCTGCTGATGCAGCCACCCGTGCAGGGCAAGGTGGTGCTGGGCTTTGACCCGGCCTACCGGACAGGCTGTAAGCTGGCCGTCGTGGACCCCACCGGGAAGGTGCTGGAAACGGCTGTCATTTATCCCACCGCGCCCCATAAAAAAACCGAGCAGAGCAAGGAAAAGCTGTATGCCATGATCCGAAAGCACGGGGTGGAGGTGATTGCCATCGGCAACGGCACCGCTTCGAAGGAGTCGGAAATCTTTGTGGCGTCCCTCATCAAGGAAATACCCGAGCAGGTTTCCTATGCGATGGTGAATGAGGCGGGGGCCTCCGTCTACTCCGCCTCCAAGCTGGGGGCACAGGAGTTCCCCGATTTTGACGTTTCCCTGCGCAGCGCGGTTTCCATAGCGAGGCGTCTACAGGACCCGCTGGCGGAGCTGGTGAAAATTGACCCCAAGGCCATCGGCGTCGGCCAGTATCAGCACGACATGCCGGTAGTAAGGCTGGACGAACAGCTGACCGGCGTGGTGGAGGACTGCGTCAACAGTGTGGGAGTCGATGTAAATACGGCCTCCGCGTCGCTGCTTTCCTATATTTCCGGCCTGTCCGCGGCGGTTTCGAAGAATATCTGCGCCTACCGCGAGGATAACGGCCCCTTTACCGTGCGTACACAGCTGAAAAAGGTTGCAAAGCTGGGGCCGAAGGCCTTTGAGCAGTGCGCCGGTTTTTTACGGATTCCCAAAGGCAGGCATATCCTTGATAACACGGGCGTTCACCCGGAATCCTATACGGCGGCCGAAAAGCTGCTGACGCTCTTCGGTTATGATAAAGCGGATGTGGCTAAAGGCGAAATCGGCACGCTTCCGCTGCAAATCAAACAGCGAGGAGAAGTTCAGGCGGCGGAAGAATGCGGTGTGGGTGTGCCGACGCTTAAAGATATTGTGAACGAGCTGCTAAAACCGGGCCGCGACATCCGGGACAGCCTGCCAAAGCCTGTCCTTCGCGACGATGTGCTGGACATCAAGGACTTGAAGCCGGACATGGAGTTCACGGGAACTGTGCGCAATGTCATCGATTTCGGCGCCTTTGTGGACATCGGCGTGCATCAGGACGGCCTTGTGCATATTTCACAAATTGCCGACCGGTACATCAAGCATCCGTCTGAGAAAGTGAAGGTGGGTGACATCGTCAAGGTACGGATCCTGTCGGTGGATGTGGAGAAAAAGCGCATTTCGCTGACCATGCGGGATGTAAAATAGACAAAACGAACGGATCTGTTACAAGTTGCATGAATATGCAACATAAGACAGATCCTTTCGCTCATGTAGCTTGATTTATTCACCGCTTTTTGCTTCACCATATGCGCTGGTGACCAGTGAAACGGAATGTATTTCCATTTACTTTGCTCGCGATTTATTTGGAGTTTATGGAAAAGAATCCTGAAATTTCCAGATCCGATCGGCCGTCTTCATCCAACATATTTTATGAGGAAAAAATAAAAGCCTTCTGTCACAAGTCCATATCCTGTGACAGAAGGCTTTTTGGTTGTTTATTTCACTGTATCGGGAGAATCCTTTGCCGCAGGCGGTTTCAGAGCTGCCGTCAGCAGGATGGAAATCGCCGCCGTGGCTGCGGCCAAAATAAAGGAAGCCGTATATCCGCCCGAGGAAATCGCTCCGGCCACCAATGGGGACAACAGGGAAGACAGGGCAAAGGCCACCATGACACAGCCGAAATTGAGTCCGGCGGACTTCGTTCCGTAATAGTCGGTTGTGAGTGCGGCAAACACTCCGGAGGAGCCGCCGAAGGCGAAGGCGATCAGGGCAATACAGATAAGAAAGAAGACTCCATTTGCAACAATCATCAGGCAGGCCGCCGCCACCGTCAGAAAGCCGATGCAGATAATCGCGGTTTTTCGGCCGGTTTTGTCGGACAACCAGGATATCAGCAGTCGACCGGAAGCACTTGCAATGCCGGTGATCATCACGCCAAGCAGCGCCAGTTCCTCTGAAAGGCCCTTTTCAACACCGAGCGTCATGAGCAGCGGATTGATGATGAAATAAGCGGGCAGTAAAAAGAACATGGAACCCGCAATCAGGTAGAATTGTTTTGTTTTCAGCATTTCCAACGTGTTGAATTGACGGCCGAAGATCGCTTTCCCTGTTGCCTTTCCCGCTGTGTCAGCCGCTGGAGGCGTTTTGATGAACAGTGAGCAAATCAAACAAATCACAAGGAATGCGCCGCCGAAAATCAGAAAGGTGCTCTGCACGCCGAGAGAGCTCAGCATGATTTTTGCCAGCGGTGCGAAGACCACCAGTGAAAAACCGAAGGCGCTGACGATCATGCCCGTTGCAAAGCCGCGCTTGTCGGGAAACCATTTTTGTATCGTGGAAACCGTACAGGTATAGACACAGCCGACACCGAAGCCCGCGAGAATGCCGTAGGTGAGATAAATGAGGGAAGGTGCCGCGGCTGTCACAAACGAGGTAAGGATCATCCCCAGACTGATCAGGATGCTACCCGCCGCGGTGACCTTCTGGGGTCCGATCTTGTCCTGCACCCGGCCGCCGACAATGATTCCCAGGACAAAGGCCGCAAGCATGATGGAGGAGGTGAAGGCGGCGGATTCCGCGGTCCAGCTCAAATGCTGCGCGACGGGATCCTTAAAGACGCTCCACATATAGATGATGCCGGCGCAGAACTGTATCAGCATTCCGCTGACGAGAACGGTATAACGATTTGTTTTCATATGTAGTTCCTCCGTTGGTGATTTAGCAGTTTAAAGCGCTAACAAATCATATCATAACCGCCGGGGAAACACAAGTCTTAATGACAAAATTATTCCCGCCTGTCCACTGCTTTTTTCAGCCGCAACAATGCGCTTTCCAGTACTTTTGTGGGGCAGGCAAGGTTGATACGCTCAAAGCCTGCGCCCGCGTCGCCGAAGATATATCCCTCATCGAGAAACAGCAAGGCCTTTTCCTGCATAAAACGCTCCAGCTCTTTTTTATCCATACCCAGTGCCCGGCAGTCAATCCAAATCAGGTAGGTGCCCTGCAGCTCACGTACCTTTAGCATAGGAAGCTGCTCTTTGATGAAGGTTTCCGTCAGTCGTTTGTTTCGCTCCAGCAGCTCCAAAAGCTCCTGATACCACTGCCCGCATTCGGTGTAGGCCAGCTCGCAGGCTTTATAAGCCAGTAGAGCCTGTGAGAAGGTACCGTTTCTTCCCATTTCATCGGTGAATTTTTCCCGAAGCTCCGGATTTTTTATGATGATGTTTCCGCAGGCGATTCCCGCAAGGTTATAGGTTTTGCTGGGGGAGGTGCAAACAATACAGTTCTGCGCGATTTCTTCAGAAAGGGTGGAGAACACCGTGTGTTCATAGCCCTTTAAAATCAAGTCGAAATGGATTTCATCCGACACCACCAGCACATTGTTACGCAGACAGATTTCAGCGACCCTTTCCAGTTCCTCCTTTTTCCATACGCGCCCGATGGGGTTATGCGGGCTGCAGAGAATCAGCATGGTGTTTTCCTTTTGCTGCGCTTTCTGCTCCAGATCGGCATAGTCGATGGAAAATCTTTCACCGTCGTCCAGCAGCGGATTCTTCACCGCCTGACGTCCGGTTTTTTCAATGGCCATATAGAAAGGATAGTAAACGGGTGTCATGATGATGACACCGTCGCCGGGAGCTGTCAACGATTTTATCGCGTTAAACAGTGCGGGCACCACGCCGGAAAAGGGTACAATCCATTCCTTGTCGATATCCCAGTTGTGCCATTTCTTCATATAGCCCACGACCGCGTCAAAATACGATTTCGTCGGTCGTGTATAGCCCAACACCACGTTATTTAGATGCGTTTTCAATCCCTCGACGATTTCCGGCGGATTTCGCAGCTCCATGTCCGCAACGGAGAAAGGGATGATGTCGTCCGGAAGCGGTACCTTGGCTTCACTGTACATGCCCTCCCATTTTGCCGCTCCTACGCCGCGTCTGCTTGGTGCGGTTTCAAAATCGTATGTCTGCCCCATTGTTATCACTCCTCATTTTTGTTATGTTTAAACATTTCCACGCTTCAGTATAACGCGTATTCAGTCGAAATGCAACAAACAATCCGTGATAAGCACAGAGAGGCTTTGTATGCTCTAGAGCCAGAAAAAATCATTGATAGTATGATTACAGGAAGGCCGCCCTGTGATATTACGGGCGGCTTTCCCTGTTGGCAGGGGGACACCGTAAATATATCATGATATACCGTCAAGGAACCTTGGGCAGCGAATCAAATCCGGGTTTCAGGTCTTCATCGGTGGGGACATAATCACTCATAGTGCCGCTGTGATAGGAGGTATAGGCTGTCATGTCGAAGTAGCCGGTGCCCGTCAGGCCGAAAAGGATGGTTTTTTCCTCGCCGGTTTCCTTGCATTTCAACGCCTCCTCTATGGCGGTGTAGATTGCATGGGAGGATTCGGGCGCGGGTAGGATTGTCTCGGTGCGTGCAAAAAGCGTCGCCGCGTCAAAGACCTTTGTCTGCTCCACACTGCGAGCCTCATCCAGATAGCCGTCATGATAGAGCTTTGACAGGATGGGTGACATGCCATGATAGCGCAGGCCTCCTGCATGGTTCGGCGACGGTATGAAGCCGCTGCCGAGGGTATACATGCGCGCCAGCGGTGTAATTTTACCGGTGTCGCAGAAATCGTAGGCATATTTTCCGCGGGACAGCGACGGGCAGGAGGCGGGCTCCACGGCGATGAAATAGGGATTCCTTTTGCCCTGCAGCCGGTCCCGCATGAACGGCGCGATGAGGCCCCCGAGGTTGGAACCGCCGCCCGCGCAGCCGATGACAACATCCGGATATTCCCCGAGAAGTTCCATCGCCGTGGCCGTTTCGAGGCCGATGACCGACTGGTGCAGCAGCACTTGGTTAAGCACCGAGCCCAGCACATACCTGCAGTCCGGTGTCCGGACGGAAAGCTCGATGGCCTCCGCGATTGCGCATCCGAGGCTACCGGTGGTGTCCGGGTTTTCGGCGAGGATTTTTTTGCCCACCTCCGTGGTGTTCGAGGGGCTCGGAATGATATCGGCGCCGAAGGTTTCGATGATTGCCTTGCGGTAGGGCTTTTGCGTATAGGAACCCTTTACCATGAACACCGTCAAAGGAAGGTCAAAGTAGGCGCAGGCCTGGGCCAGAGCGGTGCCCCACTGACCGGCTCCGGTTTCGGTGGTGATCTGCCGGAGGCCCTGGGCTTTGGCGTAGTAGGCCTGGGCCACGGCGGAGTTCAGCTTGTGGCTGCCGGAGGTGTTGTTGCCTTCAAATTTGTAGTAGATTTTCGCCGGGGTGTTCAGCTCTTTTTCCAGCGCGTAGGCCCGGCAAAGGGGTGAGGGACGAAAGCTTTTATAGACCTCGATGACCTCTTCGGGAATATCGAAAAACGGCGTGCTGGTGTCAAGCTCTTGCATGACCAGTTCATCGCAGAATACGGGCTTTAAGTCGTCAGGGGTGACGGGCTGCAGTGTCGCGGGGTTCAGCATCGGGTCGGGCTGCTCCTTCATGTCTGCCCTCAGGTTATACCACTGAGCCGGCAGCTGATCCTCGGAAAGTGTGAATCTGTGTGGAATTTTGTTCATATTTTTCTCCTTTCATCTGCTGGCCGATGGTTTTTTTGTGGCGGAACGACAAAAAAAGCCCTTGCCCCTGTATTACAGGGACAAGAGCCCGAAACTCCTGCGGTACCACCCGGTTTGGCGTAAACGCCCACTTTGTCACGCACCAGCATGCGCGCTCCCTTGATAACGGGCGGAGCTCCCGTCAAAGACTACCTGCCGAATTGCTCCGGCCCTCGTCCTGCCCTCATAAGTCCATTCTTTTTACCATGCTCTTACCGTACTCCCAGCTGCGACGGCTCTCTGTAAAGAACAACTCTGTAAAAATACTACTCTTACTCGTCGGTTTGTTTGATTGCTTTTAATTATAGTATGATTTTTCCGTTTGTCAAGACACAAATTTGAAAGGATATCACGGAAATCAATTTTGTGCATGTTCATGCAAATCATATCAGTG
>Ga0153939_1000243_pt1 | contig 19470 bp, 18 predicted proteins | sample TSNJ023MetaG_FD_104734 | JGI IMG/M metagenome (GOLD analysis project Ga0153939, IMG submission 104734) | Attine ant fungus gardens microbial communities from New Jersey, USA - TSNJ023 MetaG | ecosystem: Host-associated > Fungi > Mycelium > Unclassified | place: USA: New Jersey, Brendan T. Byrne... | reverse complement strand
TCCCCAAGGCAGTGGTCACACTCTTCCACGGTATATTTCATGCTGCCAAGATAGGTCCGCACACGGGTCAGCTCCTCTTTTTCAGAGGAACTCGCCAAAAACTCCACCGGTGTCAGCCGCATATCCATACTTTCAAGATAATCCTGCGGCATATAGGCGGCCTTGATATCGCGGCGCGGCAGCAGCTCATCGGCAATGATTTTCAACAGCGTCGTCTTGCCGACGCCGTTTCTGCCGAAAATTCCGATATGCTCGGGCCCTTTTACAATGAGATGGATATTGTCACAGAGCGTCCGCCCATCCACAGTGAGGGGACTAAGGGAAAAATCCAGCACCGTCTTTCCCTGCGGAATACGGATATCCTCTTCGAAAAAAGCCAGTATGGCCTCCTCCGCATCCGGCCGCTGCGTCAGTTCCTCCTCTTGCTTATCCATACGCCTCCCCAGTGACTTTACGGCCTTCATCTTCTTTTTCAGCAGCCTACCGGTATGCGGATCCTGCCTCGTATTGGTGGCCTGGGCGTGATTGACCTTTTGATAGATTTGCTGGTAGCGCTCCTGCTTTTTCCGGAAATCGGCATGTTCTTTGTCCGCCAGCTGTTCCTGATGGGCAAAGCTTCGAAGCCGTTCCTCCACATAGCTGCGGTAGCCTATTTTAATGACCGTGTGCCGCGGCAGCCGCTTTTTACGCAGCAACTCCACATGAATGATCATATTGGCTGTATTTTCAAGCAACAGCTCATCGTGTGAGATAAATAGAACCGCCTGCTCGGTTTCTGCGATAAACTTTTCCATCCATTGCAATGTCTGGATGTCCAAGTCGTTGGATGGCTCATCCAGAAGCAGTACATCCGGCTTTTTCAGCATCAGCAGCGCCATGCGCAGCTTCACCTTTTCTCCGCCGGAGAAGGTCGCAAGAGTCCGGTCGGAATAAAGCATTTCCGGCCCAATCTGCATTTTCGCACAGACAGCGGCAACTTCGCCCGGAGTACTATCCAAAAACGCATCCTCAGCGCTGCAAAATTCATAGGCTGTCATGGATTTCTCGGCTTCGGTCAGCTCCTGGGACAGGTATCCCAGAATCAGCCCTTTCTTCTGGACCTCTCCGCTGTACTGTACATACGGTTCAATGAGGCTTTCATCATAAATCAGCTTGAGCAGCGTGGACTTGCCGTTGCCTTCTTCTCCGACGATCGCCGCCTTATCTTCCTTATTTAAAACAAGATCCAATCCGGTTATGAGCTCACGCAGATCTTTTTTCATCGATAAACTGATATTCTTTAATTGCAGCATCTTAAATTCCCCCTATAAAACGCAAAAAACCTGTTTCAAACACGAAACAGGCGTACATACGCATAGGAAGTGAGCGGGACGCAGCATCCGCAGGCAACAAATCCACTGTTCGGTTTGAAAGCTTTTTGCTGGACGTAATTACCGGCACGCAAGGCGCGGCGGTAAGGTGCATTTCTTTCAAGCCAGATTCGGGATTTATGCCAACATTTTTTCACTCATTTCTTTTTGTTTTTTTTATTTTATCCTATATAAACGGAAAAATCAAGATGTTTGTGGATCCTTTTGCATTTTTATTCATTTATTCGAATCAGGCAATTTTAACTGAAGCCTAGTAGCGATGCGTCTTATAAGAAATATTTAAGCGAAAACTTGTTGGATAAATATGCAATATCTTCTATTATTTCCGAATAAACTTTTACTTTTTTGTTTCTATTGACAATTTTTTCCATAATGTTATAATTATATTCATACGACGCGTCTGTAAGTACCTAAACCATTTTTTCAAAAGAAGTTCAGGATAAAGGTTAAAAGCTGTGTGTGTTTTGCTGGCGGTTCTGGTGGTTCTTTCCCTTGCGGCAATGCCCGCGTCGGCTTGGGATGATTACAAGCGTGATTTAAAAAACAATTCCTATAAGGAGTATTGGAACAACGGAAAGGTTTTGGAATATCATAAAGGTTCGTGGCTCCCTTATGATGACATCTGGTCGGGTACCTCTTATGAAATCCCTGCCAGCAATATGCTGGTTAACGGTGCCTATATTACCGGAAAAGTGTACACCCGTTGTGAAGCCACCAGTTATGTAGTATAACAGGCGGATTCAACTTGGCTGGATACAGCTTCACAGCGTTTTTATACCAGTACTTTGAAAGTCAGCGGAGAGGATGTTGCCAGAGAAGTACTGCATTCCGGTTATACAAACTCCACCAGCCACCCCCGGTTTGACGTTCGTATAACGCAGTCATAAGCGTTGCGTTTTCTGTTCCGCCTCCTGGGAGGCGGAACAGATTTATGCGTTAGGAGGATTATGAAACAGTTACGTTTGACCCATCAGCGGTTAATGACCCATGCTTCTCAAAATAAAATGCTGTTTTTACTGTTTTTTATCGGTATGACGTTGTCTCTATTATTCTTTATCTATTTTTACGGGAATATTGTTCCTTATAAAACGCAGGAATACTCCAGCGCCCTATCCTATCGGCAGTTTTCACTGGAATTTCCAGAGGAAAACTTTTTTAATAAGGAAGCTCTATCGGTCTTTCCAGAAAACGAGGTACAGGATATAATGGTATCCTGCAATATAGAGATTCAAGGAATTGACAGCAATAATCTTCTTATAGAGGCCTCACCTATTCTGAGTGCGATGCTTAACGGAAACAACGGAAACATTGTCTATTTCGACCTGTTTGATAACAGCAATTCTCATTTGGATGCCGCCATCCTTTCGAAAGACTTCGGCCAACTCGATGAAATCATGATCGGCGGCTATCCCTTTACCGTTGTAAAGCAAATCAACAACATGGCCAACAATGTGGTCTTTATTCCGCCCGAAGCGTATTTTGATAAGGGCTTCCCGATAGAAACCCTGACATACTCCTTTTATGCCAGACCATCACCGGAAAAAGAAAAGGAGCTTCACGATCAATTGCGCATAGCTTTTCCCGATTCCATCTTCATGCAATCACCGTCAGATTTTGTTGCCTATGAAAATGAAGAATCCGCAAATGCAATCGGAGCCATCAGCCTGATGTATATGGTTTCGCTGCTATCCTTCCTTTTCCTGTTTAAAAGCCTGTTGGATGAAAGCAGCTATGAGGATAGTGTGTTCCTGATAGCCGGCGCGTCCAGGAAAAAAGTAATCGGGGTCATATTGACAGAACTGATTTGCATAACATTCATCGGTTTCTGCTTGGCTGGGTTCTTACATCGCATTTTCTACGACACGATTTTTGTTCCTCTTAATATTTATGAAAACATCCGTTATCATTTTTCCGACTATCTCCTGATTGCCGCATTGAGCAGTATCCTCTCTGTGCTGACCAGTGTTCCATTCATTGCATCCTATATGAGAAAGACCGCTATTGAACTAAAAAATCAATGCAAGGAATGATGCCTATCAAACGTTTTCATCTGATACATGACTTTTACAGTAAAAATAAACTATCCATCTGTATCGTATTCGTCATTCTGACTGTGTCAACTTTTTTTATGGTGCAGATTCTCAGTGAAATCGGCTATTATACCTATACAAAAGATCAATTTACAGAATCGGATACAAAAAACAGTATCTATTATATGCCCTCTCAAAATAATACGCAGGAAAACCCAACGGCAACAAATGAAGTGAAAAACGATATTCTGCTTCAACACTTTTCTGCACTTCAGGACGTCATTTTACCGGCTTCAGTAGGAGTCGGTGTGGGAAGTCTTGAAAATTTCGGTTATGCGCAGGCCTGTGATGAGGCTTATGTCGATTGTTTTCAATTTGTTGACGAAGGCCGGTGGTTTTCCGAAGAAGAGCCGGCATCCGGAAGAGCTGAAATTATCATTTCCGGAGTCTTGCTTCAGAATTTAAAAATTGGTGATGAAATTGACATATACTTCGGCCAAAAAGATGGTGTTGACATAAAAGTCGCCGCTGTAGTAGTCGGAAAAAAAATGAACCCGCTTATTTTCCAACTTTCGGTTATAAAAGTGTTGAAGTTGGTACGCAAAATGTTTTTGAACAGGGACACAGCCTTGTATTTATACGAGCAGAGAATATTCCCGCATGGTGGGTAGAACCTCAGTATGCAAGCAACATGCTGGTGCGTTTTAAAGAAAACAGCTCATTGGCAAAACGGCAGCAAGTACTTGATTATCTCTCAAAAATAGGCTCTTATATCACCTATGACGAGCTGATCGCAAATTCGGATAAATTCATTTTAAATATGTTTAACAGGCGTCTTCCCCTGCCCATCTTCATGCTGATCATCTCCACCTTTTCCTTCATATCTGTAACCGCCCTTGCGGTAAACTCAAAACTGAAGGATTACCGCGTTTATTTCCTGTGTGGCTGCAGCCGGAAAAAGTGCATGGCATCCATATTCAGTGCGGTGGGATTGGTTGGGCTGCTTTCCGGCCTTGTCAACACCCTTTACGTCTTCCTATACCCCTTCTTGCTGCGAAACGGATATATGCGGTATATTACCGATTCAGACATGGCAATGGAAAAAGATATGATTCTTTACATCATTTTCTACATTCTTTTATGCATTGGATTATCGCTGCTTATTCCCCTGTCCCGCATCAGCCGTCGCACCCTGATTCAAATTTACGGAGAGAAACCATGATTCAAATAAACAATCTGACAAAAACTTACCAAACAAAGGGCAATGCCTTTACGGCGCTTCGTCATATTGACCTTCATATCCGCTGCGGTGAAAGCGTGGCGGTAATGGGGCGCTCGGGCGCGGGAAAAACCACGCTGCTCAATATTATCGGCTGCCTTGACCGCTTTGACGAGGGAGAATATTTGCTGGACGGCGAGTCCGTTTTTTCGCTTCGCGATGGGAAGCAGTCACAGGTCCGCAACGAAAAAATCGGTTTTGTATTACAGGACTTTGCATTGCTGGGACACAAAACAGCGCTTTTTAACGTCATGCTGCCTATGTACTTCGATAAAACGCCGTCCTCCCAGATGAAAAAGAAAGCTTTGTCCGCTTTGAAGCAGCTTGGTATCCTGGATCAAAGCAAGAAAAAGGTCAGTCAGCTTTCCGGCGGCCAAAAGCAGCGCGTGGCGATTGCCCGGGCGATTGTGAAGCAGCCAAAGGTGATTCTGGCCGATGAACCCACCGGGGCACTGGACAGTACTACGGGAAAATCCATCATGGAAACACTCATGGGTTTGAATGAACAGGGCATCACGGTTGTTATCGTTACGCACGATGAATTTGTCGCGGGCTTCTGCCATCGGAAAATTATTCTGTCTGACGGGAAAGTTGTTTCCGATCCGGAGCATTGAGCACATCATTCTCTATAAAAACGCAATGGACGGGCGTCCATTGCGTTTTTCATCTCTAGGTCTATTCATTATACCCGCTTCCACTTAACCCCGCTTGGCGTATCCTCCAGCACGACACCCATTGCGGTCAGCTTGTCACGAATGACATCGGCTCGCTCAAAATTACGATTTTTACGGGCCTCGCCGCGCTCGGCTATGAGGGCCTCCACTTCACTGTCCGGATCCTTTTCTTTCTTTTCATAGAGAATCCCCAGTACATCGGTGAGCTCACTGAGAAGCGCAAGGGCTCCTTCGCACAGTTTCCGGGAGGGCTTAACGGTCGGCCCCGTGACGGTGTTGATCTCCCGCACGAGGTCAAAAATATGGGACAGGCCGTCGGCCGTGTTCAGGTCGTCGTCCATTGCCTCGATAAACCGCTGTGTATAAACCTGCAGGCCGTCTAGTATCTTTTTGTCCTGATCACCGGATTTTTCCGAAGCATTTTCTATGAGAAAGCACAAATGATCACGGCAGTTATAAAGCCGCTCCAGCGACGCTACCGCCTGCTCAATGCTTTCCTCACTGTAACTCATTGGCGAACGGTAATGCGCGGACGCCATCAGATAGCGGATGGGTTCATAACCATACTGTTTTGCGACTTCACGCGCGGTGAAAAAGTTACCGGCGGACTTGCTCATTTTTTTATTATCCACATTGAGATGCCCGTTGTGCATCCAGTACCGTGCAAGGGGATAGCCGTTCGCACATTCACTTTGGGCAATTTCATTTTCATGGTGGGGGAAAACCAAATCCTGGCCTCCTCCGTGGATGTCGACGGTACCCTTAAACAGGCTTTGTACCATTGCCGAACATTCGATGTGCCAGCCGGGCCGTCCTTTGCCCCAGGGTGCCTCCCAATATGGCTCTCCCGGTTTCGCCGCCTTCCACACCGCAAAATCCACCGGCTCCTTCTTTTCTTCCCCGGCAATGATTCTCGCGCCGACCTTTAAGTCCTCCAGCGGCTGATGAGACAGCTTGCCGTACCCGTTAAACTTTTCCGTGCTGAAATAAACGTCGCCCGATTTCGAAACATAGGCATAGCCCTTTTCGATCAGCTTTTGGGTGAGCTCGATGATCGCGTCCATGTTTTCCGTCGCCTTCGGATACAGGTCGGCGTCGCGCACATTCAGGCCATGCGCGTCTGTATAGTATTCTTCGATATACCTTTTTGATATCGACAGGTAATCGCTTCCGCGCTCTTCCGCCAGACGGATGATTTTATCGTCTATATCTGTGAAGTTCTGCGCGTAGGTCACTTTGAACCCTCGAAATAAAAGATAACGGCGAAGAATATCAAACACGCAGATTTGCCGCGCATTCCCCACATGCATGAGATTATAAACCGTGGGGCCGCAGGCATAAATCTTCACTTCGCCGGGTGTGCCAGTCTGCAGTTCTTCCTTTTTTTTTGTCATGGTATTATAAATCTTCATCTTCCGCCTCCTCTATGTTACAAGCCCTTTTCACCCTGCCCAGCTCACAGCGCAGCTTACACAGTTCCATTGAAACCGGATCTGCCACATGGACATGGTCGAGGGCTTTATTCTCAATCTTTTTCCCGTTCAGCTTTACAATCCTTGCCGGTACGCCGACCGCCGTGGCATCGCCCGGTATGGGACTCAGCACCACCGCGCCGGCGGCAATTCGGGCGTTGTCTCCGACACGGAACGGCCCTAAAACCTTTGCTCCGGCCCCGACCAGCACATTGTTCCCCAGCGTGGGATGCCGCTTTCCGTGCTCTTTGCCGGTTCCCCCAAGGGTTACGTTTTGATATATTGTGCAGTAATCTCCGATTTCAGTCGTTTCACCGATGACCACGCCCATACCGTGGTCGATAAACAGTCCTTTTCCGATGATGGCCCCTGGATGGATTTCAATTCCGGTTTTTCTTCTTGCGTGCTGGGAAATCCATCTGGCGATAAACTTATGTCCCCGTCGGTACCACCAGTTTGCCCTGCGGTATGACCGCACCGCCTTAAAACCGGAATAAAGAAAATAGATTTCGGCGCGGGATCTGGCAGCGGGATCACGCTCCATGATGGAATCAATTTCAGCTTTTATCTTATCAAACATTGTTTACCTCCCATATTGCTATGCAAAAACCGCCTTCGCACACAGTTATAACTGTGTGCGAAGGCGGCCATACCGCGGTTCCACTTCGCATTTCTATCTCTTTGGCGCATAACGCCGCCACACGTGCAAGGCTACTTTGTGCAGTAAAGCACAATCACCCTGCCTGCCAGAAAGTGCATTTCGCCGTTTGCCTGCCGGGTGGACTTTCAGCCGGTGATCCACCCTCTCTTTCGACGCTTGAACGGTTACTTCTCTTTCTCATTGCTTTCATATATTTCCATCATATCGGTTTGTGTCAGCAGCCGTAGAGCGTGCTGCGGACCTCGTCGGTCTTTCATCAAACTTACCTTCATCTTATTCCATCAGGCTTTCAGAGGTTCCTGCAACGTTTTGAAGCTGAGCTGCTCATCCTGAAGCCCTTTTCTTTCAAGCTTCCTCTTTTCCAGCAGCGCGTGGATCTTGTCATGGGGGTCAATCAGTTTTCCGATTGACATATTATGATTGAGCGCGGAGATAAAGTACGCAATATACTTGGAAACATCCACCTCATAGAACCAGGGCCTGTTTTTTAGCGCCTCTGTGCGGTAGGTCAGGTTGCTGCCAAATACGCCGTCCACAACCCCGTCACGGTAGGCCTTGTCAAAGGTATCCAGTCCGTTTGTGAAGATGCCATAGGTCGCATAGGTGAAAATACGCTTCGCATTGCGTTTTTTCAGGTTATAGGCAATGTCCAGCATGGATTCGCCGGAGGCGATGATATCGTCCGCAATCAGGATATCCTTTCCAGCTACATCACTGCCCAGGTATTCATGGGCAACAATGGGATTTCTCCCGCCGATGACACGCGAATAGTCACGGCGCTTATAAAACATGCCGAGCTCTACGCCCAATACCGAAGCGTAATACATGTTCCTGTTCAGGCCCCCTTCGTCGGGGCTGACGACCATAAAGTCGTCTCTGTCGGTGGAAATATCAGGAAAACTTCTGAAAAGCGCCTTAAGCACCTGGTAGGAGGGCATCAGATTGTCAAATCCCATCAGCGGTACGGCATTTTGGACACGGGGATCATGGGCATCAAAGGATACGACATTTGAAACACCCATTGACTGAAGCTCCTGCAGCGCCCATGCACAGTCCAATGATTCACGGTAGTTTTTGCGATGCTGTCTGCCGCCGTAAAGCATTGGCATGATCACATTGAGCCGGTAGGCCTTTCCGCTTGCGGCCTGTATCAAACGTTTTAAATCCTGAAAATGGTCATCCGGAGACATCCTGTTTTCTTCGCCGAAATAGTTATAGGTACAGCTATAGTTTCCGACATCCACAATAAAGAACAGGTCGTAGCCTCTTACCGTGGAATTGATCATTCCCTTGCCGTCTCCGGACGCAAAGCGCGGGCAGCTGTTTTCAATGGCAAACGAATCGACCTCCAAACCGGCCCGGTTCGCCCAACGAAGCAAGTGCTGTTCGATCTTGCTTCCAAGCTCCCTTGCACCGCTGAGCGATAAAATCCCAAGCGGCGCCACCCTGTTGTCACAGCTAAAAAAATCGGGCGTCTCTTTCTCCATAAAAATTTCCCCCTGTCAGCAGCATTTTCATCAAATGGTCGTGTACGAAAGACTGTTCTAATCTTACCATAAACCGCGACCAAATTCTACAAAAAAGGATATGCTTTTCCGTTTTTAGTTAGTTATGCCTAAAACCAATCTTTTTATATCCTTCTATTTGTTCGCAGTTGCCGCCTCCGGGCACGATCACCGCCTGAGAGGATCCCGTAAAATCACCGTCTCAAACGGGCGCAGATGCATTTCTGTTATCAGTGTGTTGCTTTCCGCCACTGCGTATTCCCTGTTAAGCGAAACTGTTTGAGGAATTTCCAGGAAATTTTGCACAAACATGTACGCATCCGTCTCGCTTTCACGAATCGTTGCCGCGACACCATATGGCAGCTCCACGGGCAATACACGTGAGATTTGAAGCTTAGAAACAAGATTCTGATAAAAATCCATATAGAAATCCTTACCGGGTCTCGCGGCGATATAGTAAGCCTTTCCGGCGCCATACTGATTTGCCGTCAGCGCCGGGCTTCCTTTGTAAAAGTCAGACCCGTAAACACCCAGCACATCCGCGGTATTTGTGTGCAGCAGCGCGCAAAGCTCCCGCACCTTGTATTCCCGGCTGGAGGTGACGATGGTATTGGTCTCGCCCTCTTCCAGGCTGTCAATCTCTTCATTCCAAATGCCGAAAACATCCATCATATTGCCGGGCCATCCGCCCAAAAAGCAGAGATCCGTATCGTTTACAATATGGGAATGGTAAGATGAAACTAGTGTTCCACCATTTTGTACAAACGCGCGCAGCTTCTGGTCAAAGCCCTCACGAATCATATACAGCAAGGGAGAAATGACTAGGTTATAGCCACTGATATCATCCTCTTCACTGATGATGTCCACCGGTATCCCCATCTGCCAGAAGGCTTCATAATGATCCTTCAGCGTATCAAGATAGTGCATCCCCACATTTCGCGGGCCGCGCGCAAAATCGATGGCCCAGCTGTTTTCCACATCATATACAATGGCAACGCGTGGTTTCGGCATGGAGCCATAGACACCGGACAAATACGTGAGCCGTCTTCCAACCTCGGTCACATCGGCAAAAACCCGTGTATTGCCTTCCCCGTTATGATCCACCACCGCGCCGTGGAACTTTTCACAGGAGCCGCGGCTCTTCCGGAACTGAAAGTACTGCACGGAGTCCGATCCATGCGCTACCGCCTGCATACTGGCCGTCATGTGCATGCCGGGTTTTTTCAGCTTGCTGGTGGGCCGCCAGTTCGTCGTGCTGGGCGTACTTTCCATCAGCAGGAAGGGCTGCTTCTTGAGCGTGCGCATATAGTCATGCCAAAACGCGAACTCCGCCGCCGTGCGAACATTGTCGCCGCTGTGCCATTCGGGATAGGCGTCCCAGGACACGACATCCAGCTTGTCCGCAAAGGTCTTGTAGTTATAACAGTCGTAATTGTACATGAAGTTCGCGGTAACCGGTATGTCCGGATTCACTGATTTCACATGGCTGATTTCTTCGGCCATAAAATCTGCCGCCTGGTCGGAGCAAAAACGGTTCCAGTCGATGCTCAGGCCATGCGTGCCGGTTTCTCCGTTCGGCGCCGGCGCATGGATCTGCGACCAGCCGGAGTAGGTATGGCTCCAGAAGGTGGTCCACCAGGCCTCATTCAGTGCGTCCAGCGTTTGATACTTCTTTTGCAGCCAGCCTCTGAAGGCCTCCTGGCACTTCTCGCAGTAACAGCGTCCGCCGTATTCGTTGGAAATATGCCACAATATCACTCCGGGATGCGACGCAAACTGCTCGGCAAGCTTTTTATCCATGATTTTAACCTTCTCGCGATACACCGGCGACGTATAGCAGTGGTTATGCCGCTCCCCGCTGCCGTCGCGCACAAGCGTATGCGATACACGGCGAATCTCCTCATATTTCTCGCTCATCCAGTAGGGCTTGGAGCCCGACGGCGTTGCAAGAACGGTATAGATGCCGTTTTCATACAGCTTGTCTATGACATGCTGCAGCCAGTCAAAGGTGAACACGCCCTCCTCCGGCTCCAGCTTTGCCCAGGAAAATATTCCGACAGAGACGCAGTTCATATGAGCCTTTTTCAGCAGCTCGATATCTTTTTCGAATACACCCGGATCATTCAGCCATTGTTCCGGATTATAGTCTGCTCCATGCAGAAAGGTCGGAAATTTTGGGGTTAACGCTTTCATAAATATACTCCCTGATAATGAATATTTGATAGGCCCTTTTTTTCCTGCCGAAAATCTTCGCTGATGAAGCGGAGGCTTTCCTTTTGGACAGCAGATACTTTCTATAGTTTCCGCTCTTCCTATACAGTATAATCACAATTCCATCGTTTTGTAAAGGCGGATTTTTGAACAAATAATAAACTTTTCAGCAAAAAAGCGCTTTTCGTCCAATACGAAAAGCGCCTATATTGTTACATTTTCGGATCAACCAAATGACAGGCACAGAAATGCCCCGGTGTAATCTCTTTCAAAACCGGCTCCTTTTGCCTGCAGACGTCGCAGGCCTGCGGGCATCGTCCCGCAAAATTACACCCCACCGGCGTATTGATGGGACTCGGGACATCGCCGGAGATGATTTCCCTGTTCTTCTGGGCCTCCTTGTCAGGATCGGGAACCGGAACGGCCGACAAAAGCGCCCTGGAGTAAGGATGATAGGTGTTTTTGTACAAGTCGTCGGAAGTCGCCAATTCTACGATATTGCCAAGATACATGACGGCAATCCGGTCGCTGATATATTTGACAATGTTCAGGTCATGGGCAATAAACAGGTATGTCAGGCCCAATTTTTTCTGCAAATCGTGCAGCAGGTTGATGACCTGCGACTGAATGGACACGTCCAGCGCGGAAATCGGCTCATCACATACGATAAATTCCGGCTCTATGGCAAGCGCCCGCGCAATGCCAATTCTCTGGCGCTGTCCGCCTGAGAACTCATGGGGGAAACGGCTGGCATGCTCGCGGTTCAGGCCCACAAGGTCCAGAAGCTCCAGCACACGCTCTTTCCGGCGCTGTTTATCATACATTTTATGGATTTCCATGCCCTCGGCAATAATGGAGGATACCGTCATACGGGAGTCCAGAGACGCGTAAGGATCCTGAAAGATGATCTGCGCCTGCTTGGAGTAGAGGAAACGGTCCCTTCCATATCGAAGGTCCACTTTTTTTCCTTGAAAGGTCAGTTCTCCCTTTGTGGGGGTGTAAATTCCCATAGCAACGCGGCCAAGCGTGGACTTTCCGCAGCCGGATTCACCCACCAAGCCCACTGTCTCGCCCTTGTTTATATCCAAATCGATGTTGTCAACAGCCTTTAAAACACCACCGCTGACTTTGAAATATTTACAGATGCCCTTTAGTGTAAGCAGCTTTTCATTTGTCTCAGGCATTCTTATCACCTCTTCCTTCAGGGCTCGGGCAATCCTCGTGCAACAGCCAGCATGCGGCATAATGACCGTCAGAAACATCAAACTCCGGCGGCTGTTTTTTGCAAATTTCCATGCAATGGGTACATCTTGCGGCGAAAGCACAGCCCTCCGGCGGCGCCAGCAAATCGGGCGGTGTGCCCGGAATGGAAACCAGCTTCTCCCCACGGTCTGCGTCGATGGACGGCAGACTCTTTAAAAGCGCCTGTGTATACGGATGACTGTTGCGATAAAAAATATCCTCACAAGTTCCCATTTCGACTATTTTTCCCGCGTACATAACGGCTACGCGGTCCGCCATGCTTGCGACAACCCCCAGGTCATGCGTGATGAGGATGATGGCCGTATTGGTCTTTTCCTTGATATCCTGCAGCAAATCCATAATCTGCGCCTGGATCGTCACATCCAGCGCCGTTGTGGGCTCGTCCGCGATGAGAAGCTTCGGATTACAGGAGAGCGCCATCGCAATCATGGCCCTTTGCCGCATTCCGCCGGAAAACTCATGCGGATACTGACGGGAGCGCTCTTCCGGATTGGGTATATTCACAAGCTTTAAATACTTGATGGCCTCTTCCTTTGCCTCGCTTGTGGAAAGCGCTTTGTGATGCTTAATGGCCTCGACGATCTGCTTGCCCACCTGCATCGTCGGATTCATACAGGTCATGGGGTCCTGAAAAATCATGGAGACTTCTTTTCCTCTGACTTCCTGCATCTTTTTGTTGCTGGCCCTAACGATGTCGATATCGCACAGCTGCAGCTCACCTTCCGCAATCCTTGCAGGCGGCATTGGGTTAAGCCGCATGATCGTCTGGGCGGTAACGCTTTTTCCGCAACCGGACTCTCCTACAATAGCCAAAACCTCTCCCTTATCCACCTTCAGCGTTACGCCTCTGACCGCTTTGACTTCTCCGGCATAGGTGTCAAACGAGACGTGGAGGTTGTCGATTTTCAATACATTATTGCTCATATCCCTTTACCTCCTTAGTTTTGGATCCAGCGCGTCCCGGAGACCGTCTCCGAGCAGATTGAACGACAGCATCACAAGACTGATGCACAGCGCCGGGATGATGAGCTGAGAGGGGTACTGCCGCATATTGGTGACACCGTCATTGGCAAGGGAGCCCCAGGAACAATTGGGAACGGAAACACCCATACCGATAAAGCTAAGAAACGCCTCGGTAAAAATGGCATTTGGAATGGCAAGCGTAATATTGACAATGATTACCGACATGGAATTTGGCAGCAGGTGCTTTGCGATCAACCGCGGTGCGCTGGCGCCAAGCGCCTTGGCCGCAATAACAAATTCCTGCTCCTTTAAGCTGACGATCTGTCCTCTGACAAGCCTTGCCATACCGGTCCATCCTACCGCTGCATAGGCCACTATGAGAGAAATGATGCCCGTCGTATCGCTCTGTCCGACGACCATCTTGAGCAAAATAACAATCATCAGATACGGAATGCCGCTGATGACCTCAATAATTCTCATCAGCACATTATCCACAATGCCGCCGAGATATCCGGCAATACCGCCGTATACAATACCAACGATAAAGTTGATAAAGACCGCGACAAAGGCGATGAACAGCGAAACGCGACCGCCCTCCCAGATTCTGGTATACAAATCGCGGCCCAGGTTGTCGGTGCCGAATATATGAGGGTGTCCTGCTGTTTCGCCGTGGTCACACATGGTGAATATCGGAGCGTTGGTATGACCATAATGCTGCTCCTGCATTTGGAAGGGAGAAATTACCGGCAAAATGACCGTTGCCAAAATCATCAAAACAACAAAAACACCGCATACCAGCGCAACACGGTTCTTTGCAAGACGGCGCATGGCATCCTGCCAGTATGTGACACTTTTACGGACAATTGCCTCTCCGCTTTGGGCATCGGGACCAACCCACTGAAATTGACTCTTTTCAATTCTTTCCATTTCAGCTGCCCCCCTTCTGAAGCTTTACCCGTGGATCGATGAACCCGTACGCCAGGTCCACTACCAAGTTTGCGACTATCAAAAATGCCCCGTAGAACATGGTCGTACCGGAAATCATGGTGTAATCCTGCTCTTTTACACTGTTGACAAAGGACCCGCCAAGTCCTGGAACGCCGAAGATTCGCTCAACGACAAAGGCTCCTGTTAAAACACTGGCCGCAATGGGACCCAACACCGTGATAACCGGCATAATGGCGTTTCGTACGGCATGCCGCCATATGATGCGCACATTGGAAAGCCCCTTTGCCCTTGCGGTTTTTATGTAATCCTGACCGAGCACGTCCAGCATACTGGTGCGCATCAGTCTCGAAATTGTCGCCATCGAACTGAAGCTCAGAGCAAAGGCCGGCAGGATTTTACTGTTGAATGTATCCCAGCCCGTGACGGCAAAAAATTTAATACCCGTAACCTGAAACAGCCGTAATGCAAGAAAATACTGCAGTACGGCGCCTACAATAAAGCTTGGCACCGACACGCCGATAATGGCGATGATCATCGTGAGCGTATCCCACGTCGTACCGCGTTTTACTGCGGCGACAATGCCCAACAGAATACCCATAATCACCGCAAAAATCAGCGCCCGGATGCCCAAATCCAGTGAGTACACAAATTTTTCAGCGATGAGCGCCGTGACAGGCCTGTTAAACTTGATCGATAAGCCCAAATCTCCTCTGACAGCATTACCCAAATACATGACGTACTGCTCGCCGATGCTTTTGTCAAGCCCATACTTCGCCACCAGATTGGTCATAACCTGCTCCGGTACGGCTTTTTCTCCGATAAACGGATCGCCTGGCAATGCACGCATCATGAAAAAGGTAAGTGTGCACAGTACAAACAGGGTTATAATCGTATACCCCAGTCTTTTCAGCACATATTTTACCATAGCTGCTTCCCCCATTGACATTTTTACTTTCCATAGTTCGCTTTTCTGGATTCACTGAGACATATACATTTTTTGCATGCTGCCGGACGAGAACAGGCAAAAAAAATAGTTTCCGGAAACAAATGGCAGCCTATATCATCCGGAACAGCATATCTCATGATCTATCAAAACCCAAACGACAAAACGATATGAATAATAATAGCACAAAAATTGCAATTAGCAAATATCTATCTTAAAAAAAACGTAAGAATTTTTAAAAATTTCGTCCTAATTTTCTCGTTTGCCCCCTCGGGCGTAAATTCCATTCGAATTTATGCTGAAACCGGTGTCAGTTTTATTATGAAAATGAAGTCGGTGCAGGGAAAACCCTGCACCGACTATGAATGAAAAGCAAATCGCCACGAAAAATCGTTATTAGGCAAATGACACATATCTCAGGTTGATATCCTGGAAAGCAGTCCGGACTACGCCAGAGATGCCGGATGCAACGGTATAGTCTTTCTTTCTCCAGTAAACAGGTGCAACCGGGAAGTCTGTGCAGACAATTTTCTCTGCTTCATAGAACATTTCCATGCGCTTCTCCGCATCTGTTTCGGTAGCGGCGCCTTTGATCAGCGCATCATATTCCGGATTTGCATAACCTGTCTGGTTGTTTCCGCCGTCTGTTACCCACAGATCGAGGAATGTGTTCGGATCGTTATAGTCCGGACCCCATCCGCCAAAGAGGAAGGAGAAGTCCTGGTTTCTGGATCTTTCAAGTCTAGACTTGAAAGGCATGGATTCTACCTGAACCTCCAAACCGAGGTTTACACGCAACTGCTCCTGGATAAAAGAGGCATAGTTCACCGCGCTGTCTGTGTCGTCACAGATAATGGCACAGCTCTTGGCAAAGTCTTCCGCTGTGAGGCTCTCCTCCGCAAGACCTTCTTCAAGAAGGGCTTTTGCATTCGGATCCACCTCGGCGGAAAGGAGGCTGCCGCCGTTTTTCTCCGCCACTTCCGCCGCAAAGTCGCCTGTCAGACCGGTGAGACCTTCCGGAACAAAGCCTGTGGCGGGAGTTGAGGAGTTCTTTACAATAGAATCGATGAAGGCCTGCTTGTCAATGCTGTTGGCAATCGCCGTACGAACCTTGACGTTGTTGAGCCCGGGCTGCTCAGTATTCATCTGAAGATAGAAGGATGCACCATCATTATAATTGATGATTTCATAGCCTGCGTCCTGCGCAATTGAAAGCTGGTCGCCGGTCAGTTCTGTCATATCGACTTCGCCTGCTTCATACGCGTTAAGCGCGGCATTGGAGTCGGCAATAACGGTGAAGGTGATTTTATTCGCGTTGATCGCATCCGCATTCCAGTAATCCTCGTTCTTTACAATGACAAACTCGCTGTCATGTGCCCAGGAATCAACTGTGAACGGTCCGTTCGTACAGAATGTATATTCCGGGGATGTATCGGTACCATAAGCCTCGAGTCCCACCTCGTCAAAGAACTTTTGATTAATCGGAGCCAGCGAACCGAACGCAAACATGTTCAGTGCATACGCTGTGGGAGAAGCAAGCTTCACTTCCAGTGTATAATCGTCGATTGCCTTTACGCCGACGTCATCTGCAGTTGCTTCGCCGCCGTTGTAAGCTTCGCCATTTTCGAGAATAAATGCAAAATAAGCGTACTCTGCGGCGGTTTCCGGATTGAGCAGTGTTTTCCATGCAAACTCAAAGTCATTTGCTGTAACCGGCTCGCCGTTTGTCCATGTCATACCCTCGCGGATTTTAAACGTATAAGTAAGCTGGTCGTCGCTGATTTCCCATGACTCGGCACATCCCGGGATAACCGCGTCATTTTCATCCGTCATAACGAGGTTTTCCATGATATGTCTTGTTAATGAAAAGGAGATGGTGTCTGTCATGGTCAGAGAGTTCATTTTCGGCGGCTCAGCGCTGATACGAACGACCATTTCATTATCACCTGTGTTTGTGGGTTTTGTCTCCGGCTCGGATGCCGCGGAACTGTCTCCGGCATCTTCAGAAACACTTGCGTCTTCTGAAACAGAAGCGCTGCTGCCATTGTCGCTTGTTGTACCCTGTTGATCACATCCGACAAAAATAGTACAAAGCATTGCGACTGCAAGCAAAAGCGCCAGTATCTTCTTTGCTTTCATGTCTTTTCCCCCTAATAAGTTGTGAATTTTTGTTGAACTCCATATGATTATGGTTTTTACAATGGAATAATCATACACCGATTACGTGAATTTTGCAATCAACAATAAAGAAAATTTCATCTTTGTAAAGACGGGCTTTTTGTACAATAACACGGATTCCGGGCAATTTTTTGCAGCTTTTTCTCATAATGTAACAATTCTGTAACCATTTCATCGGATTTCCACATGTCATTTTTCTTTATCATAAAAATTCTGCTTTGTATCCACAGATCCTGCCAGAATAACAAACATCAGTTTCATTTACAGGTTTCATTGATATTGACCGCAATAGTTGATATAATATTCATCATGTACAGAACAATTCATCCTGGGAGAGAATCGCTATGAATACCCTTAAAAAGCATATTAAATGGTTTATCTACCATACAAGACAGGATCGGCTGGATTCCATTTCCGCTCACGGCGCTTACTTTATTATCATATCCGCCATTCCTTTTATATTGTTTATTGTTGCGCTGTTCAATCAGCTGCACTTGTCCCAGGCAGAACTGATTGATGAAATTCTCTCGCTGATTCCGGACAATGTCACGCAGGCGATTGCCCCATACCTGACAACCACAGTTAGCAATACAAGTATCTTTTCCATCTCCGTCGTCACCTTTATCTGGTCCGCTTCAAGCGGAATGGTGGCCATTATCAAGGGCTTTGATACGATATACGATGTGGAAGAGACCCGTAATTTTATCCACTTGCGCCTCGTGGCCATTGTATATATTCTTCTTTTGGCGCTGGTATTGCTGATTACGGCCGTTACACTTGTTTTTGGCTCAACCCTTTACGAATTTCTTCTGGAGCGCTCCGGACCGCTGATTGCAACGCTGCTGCTGAACTTTAAATCACTGGTTGGATTTATCCTGCTGGTTTTCTTCTTCTGCCTGATATTCAATGTAATACCCAGAAAGAAAGCAAAATTTATCAATAACTTTATGGGCGCTATTTTCAGTGCAGCCGGATGGGTTCTATTTTCTTTTTTCTTTTCCATATTTGTCGACAATTTTTCAAACTTCTCCGTCGTTTACGGAAGCCTTGCAACACTGATTGTGATGATGTTCTGGCTGTTTTTTTGCATATACATTATGTTTCTGGGCGCCGAGGTTTCAATGTGGATGGAAAACAGCGATATAAAGAAAGACCTGAAGGGGTTGCTGCACAAACAGGGAAAGAAAATCAAGGGCAAGCTTCTGTCAAAAAAGAACAGTGCCGGAAAAACACAAAAAAAGGGATGAATGAATTGGGAAAATTTATCGCAGACCATGACCTGCTGGAAAAGTTGTATCTTGGGAATAAAGATCATATTTTTCGAGTTGCATTTTTGCACGGCTGCAAAACCGACGAAGCCATTACGCTGATCAACGATACTTTGCTGGATATCGCTTCCAGTGAAAGCCGAATGGAAAAATCACGGTCCGGCACCGGCATGCTGTATTATCTGCATGTGATGTGTATGGATTTCTACCGTAAAAAGCTGCGGCGCAATATCAAGGCCGATCAGCTGCGGGGGCAAAGCCTTCCCTTCAGCATGACCGACATACTCATCGACATCCTGCACCTGCCGCCCGACACAAAGACACCGCTTGCAGCCCACCTCGGCTGCGGCTTCAGCATCGAAAAAACCGCTGAAATTGTGAGGAAGCGAACGGGGTTTGTTACACGTCAATTACATACGGCAAAAAAGAAGCTGTCCAAATATTCCGAAGAGGAAATCCGTGAAAGCCTTGAATCCATTGCGGTAAAAAACGATACCCATCAGCGTATCATCGACAAGTTTATCTTGTCGATCACAGAAAAGGGGACTGGCCCAAAGCAATCCCTGAAGCGTTTTAAGCGAAGCCTGGATAGCTATATTCCCTACATCACACTTGGCATTATTATTTTTGTCCTGTTTTGCTTTTTAGCTGTGCAGCTTGGCTGGTTCGGCTTTTAGCGGTATATTGCGGAAACGAAGGGATGGT
>Ga0153939_1000239_pt1 | contig 19565 bp, 13 predicted proteins | sample TSNJ023MetaG_FD_104734 | JGI IMG/M metagenome (GOLD analysis project Ga0153939, IMG submission 104734) | Attine ant fungus gardens microbial communities from New Jersey, USA - TSNJ023 MetaG | ecosystem: Host-associated > Fungi > Mycelium > Unclassified | place: USA: New Jersey, Brendan T. Byrne... | reverse complement strand
GGGCACCAAGAACTATATCCTGGGCCTTGTCTTTATATGACTCAAGCTCCGCGCCCAGTGCTTTTTCCCTTGTTTCAACGTCTCCGGGAGCTTTATCTATTGTTTTGCTGCCGGTGACTACATCAGAAGAATCTTTCCCAATGCCATCGGCCTGTTTTTTCTGGTCTTTGGCAGCGCTGTCCCCGGTTGCAGATTCAACCTTATCGGAATCGGTAGTACCAGCCGCCTTTATGACATCTATAGGCTTACCACCGGAATCCTTGGCAGTATCTTCTTCACTTGTACTTTTGGCTTCAGAGTCCACATCGCTCGGCCTAGGGCCATCGACCTTAGAGTCGTCCGATTTGGAATCGTCAGGCGCAGCGGTTTCTACCTTATCGCCGTGTTTTTCCACGTCCTCTTCCGCGTATATTTTCTCCAAGGTTTCGGAAATCGCTTTCGAATCCTCAGAAGTAATGCCATAATCGACATTGCCTGCGCGACCGGCTGCGTCTTTTTCAGAAGTGACTACTGATGCGAGCTTTGTATTGGTGTCCACTTTATCCGAGGAAACAGCGGTTTTTGTTTCACCATACCGCTCAATAGTTTTCTCCATTTTAGACAGCCTATCTTCAGCCTTTTCGATTGCCGCCGATATTTTACCGCTCTTCCCCTCAATGTCCGAAAGCTCGCCTTTGAGCTTTTCAACCCGTTGCACGTCTTCCTGTTTATGGTCATTAGGGTCGTATCTCTTCTCAATATCGGAGATTTCAGTGCGGATACTGTCGGCCTTGCCGCTCAGCGCCTCAAGCTTTTCCTTGTATGCGTCAATGGTGTCTTTTGTGTCGGGTATAACTGATTTTTCAAGATAGGTTCCGTGCTTTTCAATCGTATCTGCTGTTTTTTCTATATAGTTTGTTTTTGCTGCCTCAGAAAGAGATTCTTTATAATCGGCAACAGATATGCCTTTATTCGAAGCGATTGCTTCTATTGCCGCTCCGCCGTTCTTTGTAGCGGAAATATCAAAGGATTTCAAATACCCTTCTCCGTTAATATCAAGTTTAAGGGCAGCGCCCTCGTTGCCGATATTAACCGGCGTGGCTTTTCCAACAGGGTCAACAAGATATTGGTTTCCCTGAACTTCTACAAGCTGCATCGGAGGAATGCGGACTGTATTCGCTTCCCCGTTGACAACGTAGGTTTCAGAGGTTGCCCTGTCGGTATACCAGGCATTCATACCGTCGCGGGTCATTGGACCACGGCTCATATCGGTTCCCATATAGACGCCGAGGCCCGGCGAATCTTTCCCTATATGAAGCGCTGCTTTGTCAAATCCCTTGTCGGCAAATCCATCGTCACGAATTGAGCCGGAGCTGTCTTTTGTGACTTTATCGTTATCGGAGGTGGCTGCCTTCTGCTCGCCGTCCTTAACAGCGCCATCAGCGTTCTTTGTCTCCATTCCTTTATCAACGGCAGAGTCTTTGGGAGGATACTTATAATCAAAATACGCACGGATGCCAATTTCAATAAGCGATTCAAGTATGTTCGTTTTGGTGAGTTCGATGATATTCATCGCAATATCCCCACCGCTTACCTTTTTCCCGGTGCTTCCGGGCAAGCCCGTTTTATAAGCCTCTATGTTTAACTGGAGCTTATCGACAATGGTGAAGGTATTTCTGAACAGGTACTTTGACTTTGTGTCGTCATACTCGACTTTTGCGTCATCGTAAGCCACCTTGTTTCCCAACGCCTCTTCTTTGCTTACGCCATCAGGGATATCATACCTGCTTGCAAAGTTAACAGTATCTTGAATTTTGCCCAAATCACCGTCATAGTGGCTCTCAAGATACTGGTAAGCCTCTTTGATTTTATCTTCATCGCTGTCATATATGTTGGACAGGGCCGCATACGTTTTTTCGTCAATCTCAATATCATCAGCCTGCCCCGCCTTCGAATCACTTGAGGGGCCAGCATCTGAGGTAGACTCTTGATGGTCGGCGTTTGCCCCGGTCTCAACATCTGGGTTGCCGGATGTATCCTCAGAGGCTACAGAGGAAGCGGCTCCATCGTCTTCCAGTCTTTCTTCCAACGCTTCAAAAAGGCTTTTTCCGCTATCTGGGTTATCAGCCTCACCTCTTGCATAGTCCATGACATCCCGCACCTTTTCGGTGTCGCCGTCATAAACATCAAGTAATGCTGATTCGAGCTGTTCAGCAAGAGAGTCGGAATAACCGGTTATACTCTCCTTTGCGCCGGATAAAGAATCCTCTAATTTTGCCCGTTCACTTTCATCAATCGAAGAATCTTTCAGTTTGTCCTCAATATCAGAAATGTTATTTGCAAGCTTAGAGGAATTATCCAACATATCCCTTATGTTGATATCCATAAGCATTTCCTCCTTCATTGGCGCTGTTTTATGTTTACGACTTTATTATGTAAGAAATAGCCCAGAAACAAGTTGGTTTTCTTACATAATAAGAGGTAAGACTCAATAACAGGAGGCAAGGCTTATGCGCGACTTTGTACGCAAACCGAAAAACTGGATTATAATTACAATCATCATAGGTATGATTTTAGCGCTGCTAATGAATCTGTTTTCTGCCTCGAAATCAAACCTGCCAGAATATCAACCGGCAGAAACTCCTCCGGCAGAAGGGGAATCAAAGGTTCTGGACATAGAGTATACGACATATCAAGCCGAAAACTTGCCGCTGTCTATGACGGTCCCGGCAGAATGGACTTTCGTTACGCAGGGCGGTTCCCCGACGTACATAAACAAAAACGACGGGGCAAAAATCTCATTTTCGATATCTTCATACATCGCTTCCGTAAACAGCGCCACTGAAGAGCAAATATGCAACGGCGTCGTGAATTCCGGTGGATTGTGGGGAGGATACAATCGCCTTGATAACAGCAGTTATATCATCATATATGAATTGGATAATACCGATTATTTTGAGTTGACAACCTGGGACCTGTCAAGCACAGTAAGCGTCCAGTTTGCGATTCCCGCCGCAAGGTACGACTATTACTACGATACCGTCATCCACCTGTACGATAGTTTCGCGTGGAACAAGGAGAACCCTATACCGGAAGATTACTGGTTGTTTTACAATGATTACGGCAATTTTGAGTTTGGAATCCCTTCCGGATGGCTTACCACCGTCACGGACGGTATATTTTCGGCCACGAATCCCGATACCGGCTCCATTATGTATGTTTCGGTATCTGAAGTGGCATCGGATTTAAGCAATGTCACTCAAATAGATTACGTCGCGGTCGCCAGCCAAAATAGGTCAAACTATCTGTTATCCACCTATACAAACAACGGCTCATATCTTATTGCGGAAGCGACATACTCCTCCGGGGGAACCCAATACTCATTCATCAACAATATTCTGGTTGCCAACGGGTTTATGTACGAATTTACATTTGAATGCTCTTCGGCAAATTACAATTCAGACGGGCAAGCATATCTCTCCGCAGTTAATCTGTTCCGTGTTTTGCAATAATAAGCAAAAATCCCGATAGGCAAATAGCCATTAAGCCTTCGGGATTTTTTTGTCCGTCATGGCTTTCTGACATATTATTTGTGAGTATCTGTATTTGATGAATGGGAGTGCAATTGAATACGGATAAAAAAACACGAAAGGAGCGCTGGATGACTTGAAATGGACACATAAAGACTGCGGTTCCTCTATCTTAGAAATTGTCGTGAACAAATCAGGAATGACTGAAGAAGAACTGCTAAAACCAAAGTACGTCAGCCCGTATAGCATACAGTATCTTGGCGATGCGTTAAACATCATCTTAGATGCGATAGATAGCAAAACCCCAATCACCATCGTCGGAGACTATGATGCTGACGGGATAACGTCAACGACTATTTTACTGGAAGCCATCACATTCCTTGGGGGCAAGCCCAAATACAGGCTTCCAAAGAGAATCAGTGAGGGGTACGGCATATCCATGAAGATAATCAACGAAATTCCAGAAGGTCTCATCATCACGGTTGACAATGGGATAACCGCGATTGAAGAGGTTGCTGAGGCGAAATGCCGGGGACTTACGGTGTTGGTACTGGACCATCACATGCCCAGAGAAGACGGCCAAATCCCAGCGGCGGACTTTGTTGTTGACCCGCACATATATCCTGATAACAACGGGTATGAACACTATTGCGGAGCAGGACTCGCCCTGAAGCTGACTGAGATGGCATTGGAAGGCTTCGGCACCGAACCCGCAAAAAATTTATTGAAGAGGGCAACGGCACTGGCGGCAATCGGGACAATCGCGGACGTAATGCCGCTCACCGGCGACAACAGGCGAATCGTAAAAGATGGGCTCTACATCATGGAGATGGATAAAAAATGCCTCTCCGCAGGATTAAGGGCTATCATGGAGGAGTCCGGCATGTACGCCGTCACGGAGACCGATATTGGGTTCAAAATCGGGCCGTTACTGAACGCACCGGGAAGAATGTACGATGACGGCGCAGGTCTGGCGCTTGAGACTTTATGTCTCAAAGACAGGGACGCTGCCGTGCTTGCTGCGGCGGAACTCGTTTCCATAAACGAGATGCGTAAAAACGCAGTTGCGGACGCCCTGCGACGGGTGGAGAAAATCATTGCGGACCAATGTCTTTACGGTGATGTTCCTCTTTGCGTTATCGACCCAGCAATGCCTGAAGGCATTGCTGGCGTAGTTACCGGACGTTTAGCCGAGCAGTATAAGGTTCCCGCTTTTGTGTTTTCACACAGCAGCAACCCAGATGTGCTGAAGGGGTCAGGACGCTCTTATGGAGATGTTAACCTAAAAAGTGTTGTTGATTATGCAAATATGTGGCTCAAAAGAAGCGGAGGCCACGCGGGAGCTGCCGGATTATCGGTCACGGTTAAAAATTACCCCCTTATGGTGGACGCTATGTCTGACTTCCTGTCTGGTTATGAACAGCCCGATGAAGACGAGATTGTATATGATTTGGAAATTGAGGCAAAAGATATTAAAACAGTTCATTTTGAACTGAGTAAATTTGCGCCGTTCGGGGAAGGGAATCCAGCGCCTGTCTTCCGCATCAACGATGTAGTGCTCTCCCCTCGTGCGGGGAATTACCATAAATTTATGGGTAAAAACGCTGAACACCTCAAGCTTCTTGGCAATGGCTTTTCCGCCGTCTGCTTCGGCAAAGCGGAAGAGTACCGGAGGATGGGACTTCCACGGCAAGTGAGTTTGGTAGGCAACCTCTCCGAGAACGTATTTCAATACGCCAAAGAGATTCAGGTTGAAGCTATCGACTTCACAAAAACAAAAAGCGCCAAGAAAGCGTCTTCGCTTATGGAAGCGTTAAAAGCGAATGGTGTAATATGAAACACGAGGAGGAATCGTTTTATGGCATATGCCTACAGCGAACACCAAAGTAATGTTGTTAAAAGAGAGGATAAGGTTTTGAGCCTAGAAACCCGGCTGGCCGTTCCGCCAAACGATGTTTCACAACTGGAATGGCCCCGGTACTCTCGTTTTATCCTCACTATCATCGACAAGACCGGTAAGGATACGGTATATCCGTTTGCCAACATTCCTGCACAGGATATGTTTGAAATTGAGCAGAACATCAGAGACGCTCATCTTATCAAGTCCATCTACCCGTTCTTTAATACAGGCAGCGGCGGCGCAGTCATAGAGGACGATGATGCTCTCTCCAACACCTCATTCATCTTTGGGATATGGAAGGGGAAAACTGTCGCAAATGTCGTCAGTGAAAACCCTGGGTGCAAAGACAAACTGCTTGAACAGCGTGAATTTCTTGCTAAAAACGCAGCGAAGTTCCCGAAGAACAATATCCTGATTAGTGACATTGATAAGGTCGTAAAGCAGTTGGATGCGGGCATATATACAGCTTTGTCAAGTGCGCCTGCGTTGCCCACATCGAAGACGATTTATTCACAGCCGTACAAACCTCTTGCGGGTAGATGCGATTCTGAGCGCAGGGTTTTTGCATACAGCATCGAAATCGTATGCAACTACAATATGCGTTACGCTTGGGAGATTGCCATTAAAAACGGGTATGCTCCCCTGAAGAAAATGGAAAACGGCAGGAATGAAGTCCAGGTCAGTGAAATGGTCAAGAATTCCTCATCCTCAATCAAGATGACCGATGCTGAGTTCACAGGGCTTTTCGGAAAAGCGTTTGTGGAGTTGAAAGCTTTTACATACGACAAGTTTCCCGAGTTTTACGATGAAGCGCAGGCAAGAGAAAAGAAAAGAAAGGAAAACGCAGCTCCCACTGCTTCTTAATATCATTATCCGTATTTTCCAAGGCCGTTTTTTAATATGCTCCCTTTTTGGTATTCAGTGCTTTTCCACTGTTTATCTTAAGAGGAGTATATTATGACGGCTTTTGTTTTGCTCTTATTCCTTACATATTAAATCATGGTTTGGTTGATTGATAATTGGAGTTAAAAGCATTGCTAAATAACACAAAGGAGGAAACGCATTTGCATCTTAAAATAATAAAACGTGACGGAACCGAGGCTGATTTCAATATCACAAAGATTGAGGCTGCTATCCAAAAGGCGCTGTACGCCACAGGAGAGGTCAATATCGTTGATATTGACCGGATAGCTTTTGAGGTTGCGGATGCTGTGTTGAAAAAGCTCCGAACCTCTTCGAGCGTCTACGCAGTGGAAGATATCCAGGATGAAGTAGAAGAAGCTCTGATGAAGGCTGGATACAGCAAAACCGCCAAGGCATATATTGTATACAGGACTGAGCGGACAAATATCAGGGAGTCGAACTCATCCTTAATGAAAGCGCTTAGAACAATCGTGCATACGAAGTCAAAAGACGATGATGAAAAGCGAAGCAACGCCAACATCGACGGCGATTCATCTATGGGAGCTATGCTTCAGATTGGAGCTACGGCCTCCAAGGAATACTACCTCACCCATCTGGTTGCGAAGGAACATGCGGAAAAACATAAGGAGGGGTATATCCATATCCATGACCTTGATTTTTATGGCCTTACAACCACCTGCACCCAAATTGACATTGTGAACCTATTCAAAAACGGCTTTTCAACCGGGCATGGCTTCCTGCGTGAGCCAAATTCCATCGGGAGCTATGCTGCCCTTGCCGCAATCGCTATTCAAAGCAATCAGAATGACCAGCACGGCGGACAGGGAATCCCAAACTTCGATTACGGTATGGCATTGGGGGTCAAGAAAACTTACGAGAAAGAGTTTCGGATTGCATTGTGCGAAATCATTGAAACATTGACCGGGGATGACCACTCGGAATCTATTATAGAAATGCTCAATTTCATGAAGTCCACAAATCACTACAATGTTCGTCTCTCCGCGATGTCAGAGGAAGAACTTGACGTTATGGCCTTTCACCTCAAATTCATAATTGGACACATAATTGGCGGTGAGCACGATTTTGCCGCCTATATCCGCCAGGCTGAGAATCGGGCATGCGCGAAGACGGAACGCCAAACGTATCAGGCTATGGAGGGTTTTGTCCATAACCTCAATACCATGCACTCTCGGGCGGGAGCACAAGTGCCGTTTAGTTCCATCAACTACGGAACGGATACATCCCCTGAAGGCAGGACGGTTATAAAGAACATCCTGATGGCTTTGGAAGCAGGTCTCGGAAATGGCGAAACTCCGATATTCCCCATCCACATCTTCAAAGTTAAAGAGGGCGTGAACTACCATGAGGACGACCCGAACTGCGACTTGTTTAAATATTCGATGAAGGTCTCAGCAAAAAGACTGTTCCCCAACTATCTGCTCCTGGACGCGCCGTTCAATTTACAGTATTACGTTCCGGGACGTCCTGAAACGGAAGTTGCTACTATGGGATGCAGAACCCGCGTTATGGCGAACCGCTGCGGCTCCTCGACGACCTTTGGCCGTGGCAATCTGAGCTTTACAACCGTCAATTTACCCCGTCTTGCCATTGAAAGCCAGAGCGAGGAAAGAGTTTTCTATGAAAAGCTTAACGAAATACTTGAAACCGCTAAACATCAGCTTCTGGACCGTTTTGAGATTCAAGCAAAGAGAACGGTTCAAAACTACCCGTTCCTGATGGGACAGGGAGTGTGGTTGGACTCTGATAAACTGAATATCGACAGCGCGGTTCGTGAGGTAATCAAGCACGGGACTTTATCAATCGGGTTTATTGGGCTTGCTGAAGCCTTAACCTCTCTTTTTGGAAAGCATCATGGCGAATCTGAAGAGGCGCAGAAGAAGGGTCTTGAAATTGTAAAGTATATGCGTGATTTCTGCGATAAGGCCGGTGAAGAGACCGGACTGAACTTCTCCCTCCTGGCTACTCCGGCTGAGGGGCTATCCGGGCGCTTTGTCAACATCGACAAGAAGCGCTACGGCACCATCCCTGGCGTAACTGACAGGGAATACTACACAAACAGCTTCCATATTCCTGTGTGGCATCGCATCTCGATGCCCGGAAAGATTGAGCTGGAGGCACCGTATCACAAGCTGACCAACGCCGGTCACATCACCTATGTTGAGGTTGACGGGGACATCTCAAAAAATCTCCCGGCATTTGAGGCAATTATCCGATACATGCACGATTGCGGAATCGGATACGGCTCCATCAACCATCCTGTTGACAGGGACCCGGTATGCGGATATGTCGGCGTCATTGACAACGAATGTCCTCGCTGTGGGCGCAGCGCACAAAATCCTGGCATTACAGTAAGCAGACTTAATAAACTGAGGAAAATCCATTCCGGCATTCCCTATTATGCAGGAGATGACAATAGGGTAATCGGAACAAATTCAGGTATCGAGAGAATCCGCAGAATCACCGGATACCTTGCCGGGACCCTCGAAAGGTTCAATGATGCGAAACGGGCTGAGGAGCGAGACCGGGTGAAGCACAATAAGTGTTAAGCAATGTTTAAGAACGCCCTCAAATCGAAGGCGTTCTTTTTTGTTCCAGTAATGATTCTTACATAATAAGATGTTGTTTTTTATAGATGATATGGAGTCGATTTTCTTGAGGTTTATCGCTTTCATCTAAAACACAAAAAACTCTGTAAGACTTGAACTTATTACAATAATAAGCAAGCATGAGCAGGAGGTTGTTATGTTTTCAACTATCAAATCCCAAATCTCGCAAAACAGGGGTTGGCAAAAATTCTTCGCAAGCTTCCTTATCGTAAAGCTCGCAATTGCTGTTCTCGTATTTGTGTTCATTGCCTGCCTGATTGCTTCTAATATTGGGGGTTTTTCAAGGGCTTTTAACACAAGGGAGATTTATGAAGAGGAATCTGCGAAAATCCTCTCCCAGTACGAAAACGAAAAAGAAGCTGCCCTAAAAGCTTATGAGAAGAAAACTGCCGACAGCTATCGTCTTTTTGATGAAATGTATAGCGAAGCGACTTCCAAAAACGAAGTAGATTCTGAAGGACAAGAAGAAAGAGTTGACCAAGCGGCTCTAAATGCCGAATGGTTTGCCGAAAAGGTTGCTGAGAACAATGCCCGGTACGAATCAAACAAACAGGCCGTGCAAAGCTTTACCAATCAGAAGTAATTTGCATACATAACCTCAAGACAAAACAGGCATATCACAACCTGATGCCTGTTTTCTTTTAAAGAAGGGCGTTGGCGGTTTCTTACATAATAAATATATGCACGATTATTGACGCATGGAGAGCAAAACACAAGGAGATGATGTTTTTGAGCAGAATAATAACCTGTTCCCTATCGGAAATGAAACACTACGACGCGGACATAAAGTATTTTATCGTACAGCGTCCAGGCAAAGTTAAAGTTTACGGCATGAAGCACCGGCCTGACTTAGCCCCAAGCCAGGAATTATTTTCCTGGACACTGGAAAACAAAAGCAATGTCAATTGGTTTGAAGAGTATAAAAACCGTTTCTGTTATGATATAATATATCGCGCAGGCTTGAGAGACGCAATCAGCGAGGTTGAAAGTAAATCCCAAAGTTCGGTAATTATGCTTGTTTGCTTTTGCGCAGACGTTAATCAATGCCACAGAGGATTAATTGCTGATGAGCTTACGAAAAGAGGGGTCCACGTTGAACGATACTGATGTAATTAAAATTATCATTGCAGGCAGCAGAGGTTTTAGTGATTATGAATTCCTGTGTGCCAAAATGGACTTCCTGTTAAAAAACAGTGAGCGAAAAATCTGTATCATTGGCGGCGAGGCCAGGGGAGCAGATACCTTTGGGAAAAGATATGCAGTAGAAAGAGGATACCAGTATCTCAGCTTCCCTGCTGATTGGAAGGCACATGGCAAGTCTGCCGGATATATTCGCAACCAGGAGATGGGCGACAATGCGGAAGCTTTGGCTGCATTTTGGGATGGAGTTTCAAAGGGAACAAAACACATGATTGATTATGCGAAGGGAAAGGGCTTAACCGTCCGAGTGATAAAGTACAAACCCAAATCAAGGCCCATGTAAGCAACCGCGATAATTAGCACAATACGTAAAACACATAGATGGGACGCAAAAACCACCGGATTTCCGGTGGTTTTTTTACTTGCTTGGTTTACTTGTCACATGGACGAACATAATTTGAAATCTCAATTCCCCAGTCACCGTAGTCACTTTTAGCCACTAACTCTTCGAGGTAGTCAGCAGAAGCCTGTATGATTTCGGTAAGGCTAAGCTCCTCGACTCTGCGAAGAACAGGGCCGTAGCCGCGCTGGAGAGACAGAGTGTTCAGACGGCAGAGAGACTTTGCGGTAATCTTTGCATCCTTAATAATTTCTCTGCAAAGCTCTTCATGGTCAAGCTCAACCATCTTGTAGCTCGTGAATCCAGTCGTGAGCTCAAGATTAAACTGCTCACGAAGAGCCAGTTTACCATAGAGACGAGCGGTACTTCTAATGAAATGCTTCACAAGATTCGGGGAGCTGATGGCCATGCGCTTCATGTTGCGCTCGATGATAACGGCGGGAGTTGTGTTTTCGGCATAAGTAATGTTTGTAGTTGTGTTTGTCATGATAATATCCTCCTAATAATTCGCCTTGCGTTGTAACAAGACAATAAAAATAAGGACGATACCTGACCGTAAACCAAAGCAAATTTAACTCCGATTCATCAAGTAAACATCCATGTTTTATTATGTAAGAAATAGAATAAGGACAAAATCTGGTTTCGTATGTCATGCCACCTAATTCTGACATAATGACTTGATGGCTTGCGGAACGGGTTTTTTACGCCCCCGAAAGATGGAAACATTTTACATTTGCTATTGCTGATTAAGCATTGACGCGTTTACTGAATCAGCTCTGCGGATGAAATTATTTTCGTCCTTCTATATAGCTGCGAAACGATTTGATATTATTGATAGTTTAGTGTATTATTGTAACACGGAGGAATTCAAAATGATTTTAATTGTAACGGAAAAAGAGGATATGGGCGCGAAAATTGCAGCCGGTCTGGATTGCATTAAATTACCCAGCGGGAAAAAGGTTACACTCAGCGACCTTCCGGCCAACGAAAAAGAAGTCAAAAAACTTCAGTTGGCGAAAGGTTATTTTGACATATTATTCGCTGGTAAACCTTGTAAGGTCACATGGGCGTTTGGGCATTTGTATGGCCTGAAGGACGTTTTTGAATACAACGCTGATTATGAGGCGTGGAAGGCTAGGCCGGTGGTTTTTATTCCGGAGAAGTTTGAGCTTCACCCCATAACTTCAAAAGTCGAATGGTTTGCCAAGAAAAATGACAAACAGAGAGAAACATTGAAGAAGCTTTTTTCTGAAGCCACACAGATTATCAACGCCACCGACGATGACCGTGAAGGCGAAGTCATATTTTCTTATATCTATGAAGCGTTGAAGTGTAAAAAGCCCTGCGAACGAGTGAAGCTTGTAAAGACAACGGAATCGGGTATCCGGGACGCTTTCAAAAACAGGTTCCCGGCATCCGAGCGGTATACTCTTGGACTGGCGGGGAGAGCCAGAAATATTTACGACTGGCTTATTGGGACGAACCTCACCACCCGGTTCACGCTGAAGAATCCCGGCAATGGCGTATTGAGTGTTGGGAGGGTCCAAACAACGGTGCTAAAGCTGATTGTCGATAGGGAGCTTGCTATATCCGGGTTTAAATCAAGCGTCTTTTGGAGCCTCAAGGCTCTTTTTACCACAGAAGACAAAGAAACCTATGATGCCGTTTATGAAAAGGAGCGCTTCGACAAGAAAGCCGACGCCGATGCGCTCTTAGCAAAGGTTAGCGGAAAAAAAGGAGAAGTCACCGATATTGCTTCAAAAAGAGTGAAGCGGGAAACTCCCTTGCTATACAGCCAGACTTTGCTGGCAATTGAAGCAAATAAGCGGTTTGGCTATACGGCAGAAAAGACTCTGGAGATTACCCAATGGCTCTACGAACAGGGATACTCCACCTACCCGAGAACCAAATCCCAGGTGCTGAACGACGACATGATGCCGGAAGTGATAAAGGTTCTTGGCGAGCTCAAAAAGAACAAGAAGTTCGCCAGTTATCTGGATATACCACTGAAGCCCCATCCAAAATATTTCAACAGCGCCAAAGTCGATTCGCACTTTGCGATTATACCGACAGAAAAAGTTCCTGCAACCTTTACGGCTGAACAGGACAACATCTATACTCTTATCGCGCACTCGCTTATCCGAACGATTTACCCTGACGCCATTATCGAAAGCACAACCATTATAACTTCGGTCAGCGGTGAGAAGTTTATCTCCAAGGGCAGCACGATTGTGGATGTTGGCTGGTTAGCCGTTGGCGAAAAGATGAAGGAAGAGTTCCTCCCTTCTCTCACAGAGGGAGAAATCGTTGACGGCTCCTATGAAGTCAAGGAGGGCAAAACTAACCCGCCAAAGCATTATACGGATGCCAGCATCTTGAGCGCTATGGTCTCTGCCGGAAAGGATTTAGAGGATGAAGAACTTAAAAAAATTCTTGCCACAGAGAGCGTTAACGGCATTGGTACTGACGCTACGAGAGCAAACATCATTGAAAAACTCGTTGAGCGCAAGTATATCAACAGAAAAGGAAAAGTCATCTTTGCTACCGAAAAAGGGATTGAGTTTATTAACCACTTCCCTGTCGAGGAGATTAAATCGGCGTCTTTTACGGCAGAGATGGAAAAACGCCTGTCAGACATTGAGCACGGCACAGAAACATACGATAGCTTTATTGCCGATGTTATTGAGCAGACGAAAAAGTGGTGTTATATTATTCACGACTCTGGCACTACGATGAGCAGAAAAGAAGAATTCTCTGGAGGCGGGGCGGCATCAACACCACCGGCCTCAACGAGCACAAAGAAAAAAGGGGTGGAATCAACCTGCCCAAACTGCGGGAAGTCTATGGCGCTTAAAAAAGGAACGTATGGGGAGTTCTATGCCTGCACTGGCTATCCCACCTGCAAAACCACTCAGCCAGTCGTAAAGAAAACCGCCGTCAAATGCCCGAAATGCGGTATGCCAATTGTTGAAAAGAAAAGCAAAGCTGGAAAGATATTCTATGGGTGCAGCGGGTATCCTAAATGTGCCCATGCTTTCTGGGATAAACCAGTCAACAAGAAATGTCCCCAGTGCGGAGCAATTGCTGTAGTTAACACGTTAAAGCGTACAAAATACAAATGCTCGGAAGGTGGTTGCAGAGTAGAATTTGATTGATTCTCTTTACAACATTATTGAAAACGTGGTACAATTTCCGTATCAAAGCAATTCTTGATGGGACTGGTGGTACAAAAAATGATAAATCAAATTGAAGGTTACATGACCATGAAAGAGACCGCAGAGAAATGGGGGTTGAGCCTGACAACGGTTCAAAAGCTCAAACAGGCAGGCCGTATCATCGGAGTTGTCAAGGTTGGATATATATGGCTCGTTCCTGCGGACCATGAAAAACCAACAGGCAAACGAAATAAATCTGCTGCGCCCCAAACATCTCAAGTAGTCGGGGATTCTGGTCAGGTGGACGCCTATATGACCATAAAGGAAGCCGCCGAAAGATGGAGATTGACCCCGACGAGGGTTCATCATCTTCGTGAAGCCGGACGTATAGACGGTGTTGTACGGGTTGGGAACATATGGCTCATACCAAAAGACCATGAGAAACCTGAAGACGCCCGTGTTAAGTCGGGGAAATATATAGGCTTCCGCGAGAACCTGGGTAAGACGAACAACAAAAAGAATAAGGGGTGATAGTTTAACTGAACGCCCCTTGACAGCTTCATTCCTTACATAATAAAGTAAATCTTTTTTGGAGGAATTTATTATGTATAAGAACGATATTTCTGTAGTAGGAGAACGACCCCTACAGCTCAGAGCCTTCAAGAATCCTGTGAGCGGAAATTATTATCTCTTAGTAAGAGAGCTCGCCGTCTATATCGGCGCAAAGCAGCCCTTTGAATTCACCTCTGAAATCAAAGCGTGGCGCAAGAACTCAGTTTTGAGTGGCGGATATACGGAGACGTTCAGACCAAAGGAAGGAAGAAAGAAAGAACACCCCCTTCATTGAGCTTCAAAACGCGCTTGACTTGCTTAAAAACCCGGACATTGATTATGAGTTCCGCCTGAAGAACGGGATGCGGTATCGCGCCCAATGTGAGGTCGAAAACTTCATCACCGGCATCAATATGATGCATGACACCCTTGAGGCCGGGGACAGGCTCACTTATGAGCAGCTTGCCGGGGTGGTACTTGAGGGAGAAGTCATGAAAAAGTTCGACACCGAGGAGGGCCGTTATGTTGAGGCAGCGTTTGATGACGGCAAGACGATAACATTCCCTGAAATGTTGTCAAAAACACCTCGCCTGTATCGGAGAGAGGAATAAATGGATTACAACGAGTTCTGTACTGTATATAATATCCGGGGCTTAAACCCCCAACAAGAAGAAGCCGTGAAGCGTGTCGAAGGAGCCACGCTTCTTCTTGCCGTTCCGGGAAGCGGCAAAACTACCGTTATCGTGGCCCGGACCGGATATATGCTGAATTGCGCAGGTATCAACCCGCAAAATATTCTCACCCTCACATTTACGATTGCGGCAGCAAATGAAATGAAAGAGAGATTTATAAAGAAGTTCAACTGCCCGAAGGATTTGGCCCCGCACTTTTCTACAATCCACAGCTTCTGCCTGAAGGTAATCAATACCTGCAAGCATAAAAAAGGCGAAGCCATCCCTGACCTGGAGCCAAACAATGAAAGAATTGTCCGGGAGATTTGCGTTGACATGCTTCCAGAATACCCTTCAGATATGATGATTCGGTCTCTTGCGCAACAAATTACAAATGCAAAGAACCGAATGCTCACGGATACTGATATTAAAAAAATAAATGTCCAGGACATTGAATTTCCGGAGTTTTACAGCCGCTATCAAAAACGTATGGAAACCGATAACCTGATGGATTTTGATGACCAGCTTATCTTTGCTTATCGCTTTCTTATGCAGTATCCCGACATCCTTGAGATGTACCAGAAAAAATATTGCTACATCAGTGTTGATGAGGCTCAGGACACGTCGCATATTCAGCACTCCATAATCAGGATGCTTGCTAAGAGACATAACAACATCTTTATGGTCGGAGATGATGACCAAAGTGTTTATGGATTCCGGGGCGCGTATCCACAAGCTCTTCTCAATTTCGATAGGACCTATCCCGATGCCGTTATTTTGTCGATGGAGATAAATTACCGCAGCCACAAGAAGATTGTATCTGCGGCAAACGGGTTCATTAAGCAGAATAAGAACAGGCACAACAAAGAAATGGCGGCGTCATCTATAGAAAACGGCAGCGTCATTTTCACTGCGATTCTGGATATGAAGGAGCAGTATAAGCTCCTTGTAAAAAAAGTCATAGAATCTCAGATCTCCGGTCAATCTTTAGCTATCCTGTATAGAAACAATGAGTCCGCGATGCCGCTGATAAGCTTGCTTCGAAAAGAGGGAATCTCAACGAAATACAGAGATGACGGGAAACTATTCTTCACGCATTTTGTTGTTATGGATATATTGGCTTTCCTGGCTTTTTCTCAGAATCCCTGTGACATTAATCTGTACAGCAAACTGTATTACAAACTCGGGCTTTATCTGAATAAGCCTTCTCTTTTCCATGTCCGGGAGGCACTTCTCGAAAATCCGTCTATAACCGCGTTGGCCGCACTGAAGACGTTTCCTTCTATGGATAGGAGAATCGGCTATATAGAAAAGAAAGAAGCTGTTTTAACAGGAATTCGGTATAAGACTCCTGTAAAAGCAATCGACGCCATACTGAACGGACTGGAATACCAGAAACACCTTGACCGGAAGATTGGCGACGGGTATTCTGAAACATCCCTGGCAATGAAAATAAACACCCTGAAAGCCATCGCACAGGAGTTTAACACCATCCCTGAGTTTCTTGTTTGCATTGAAGGATTGAAAAATGAAGAGCGCAACCACAAATCAAACGTCACGCTGTCAACCATACATTCGAGCAAGGGGCTTGAATTCGACAAGGTTATCATGATTGACGTTGTTGGCGGGGTCCTCCCTTCTGATTCCTCGCAGCCGCAGGAAGACTCCGAAGAGGATGTCAGGCTGTTCTATGTGGGAGCGACAAGGGCAAAACACGAGATGGAATTCATCATCGCCAAGAACGCCTTCGGCGTTCCGCTGAATATGTCTCCATTTATTCGTTCGCTCCAGCCGAAAACCCAAGTGACGGCAAGGCCAAAGGTTGACATAGACTACACGCTCTCCTCAAAGAAAATAAACTCTTATTCAGACAGTTCCAAACCGGTTGACATCTCTGGGTATGGGCCGCACAAGGAGATAAGGCACCGGGCTTTTGGAACAGGGACTATCGTATCCGTCCAAGAAAGCGGAATAGCGGAAATATCGTTTAAAGCGGTTGGCACGAAAAAACTGGATATCAACGTGTGCGTCCGCAATAATATAATCTCTCCAGCGTGAACAAGAGGCGGCAAGGTTTTCTTGTCTCCTTTTTAAATCTGACATATTAAGCCAACGGAGTTTTTATTGATGAGTTGGAGTGAAATTTAATTCGAACAGCTCAAAAACTTCGTAATACTTATAAAGAGGAGTTTTTATGGAAAACACAGCAGAACACATAGGTCGGTTGAGGGAGCAAATCGAATACCACAACGACCTATATTACAACCAGGACAGACCTGACATTGAGGATTCTCAGTACGATGAGATGACCCAGGAACTGAAGCGTCTGGAGAATGAATATCCCGAATATGCCAGCAAGGAATCCCCAACCAAAAAGGTTGGCGGCAAAGCTTCCGGTAACAGGGAAAGCGTAGAACATCGTGTTCCTATGCTGAGCTTGAAAGATGTCTTTTCCATTGACGACGTTCTCAAGTTTACGAACGCCATGCCGGATGAGGAGTACTGCGTAGAGCCGAAAATTGATGGCTTGTCCATATCCCTTGAGTATAAAGACGGGAAGTTTATGAGAGGTTCGACACGTGGAGATGGTTTAAGTGGAGAAGATGTCACCGAGAATTTAATGATGATTGATGACATCCCGAAGAGAATCTATCACAAGAAACCTCTTACCGTTCGGGGAGAAGTGTACATGTCGTTTGCGTCCTTCCAAAAGGCAAATGAGTACCAGGAGCTTATCGGTGAAGACCCTTTCGCAAACGCGAGGAACTGCGCGGCAGGAACACTCAGGCAGCTTAGGCCCTCCGTTGTCAAAGAACGGGGACTAAATACCTTTGTTTTCAATGTCCAGAGGGGGCTTGAGGGATTGACGCACCATCAGCAGTTGTCGGCGCTGAAGGAACTTGGCTTCATTCCTGTTGAATCCACTGTAACTGGCAGTGAAGGCGTCCTTCAGGTAATTGACAGCATCCGTGAGATGCGCTCTTCTCTTCCCTACGGAATTGACGGAGCTGCGGTAAAGCTCAATGATATCAAGCTGCGCGAAAAGCTGGGAAGCACCTCCAATACACCCAGATGGGCTGTTGCGTATAAGTATCCCGCAGAGCGTAAAGAAACCAAGGTCCTCGACATCATTTGCCAGGTCGGAAGAACCGGCAGAATCACGCCGGTTGCGATACTGGAGCCTACCCCCATCGCGGGAACCACGGTCACAAGAGCGACTCTGCATAACCAGGACCAGATTAACGCTCTCGGGATTGGGATTGGGAGCACCTGCTTCTTGGAAAAGGGCGGTGACATTATCCCTAAAATCATCAGCGTGATTCCAGAAAAGAGCGACCCGGGCACAGTTCCGTATGTCATCTCCGACGTATGCCCTGAGTGCGGGGAAAAAGCGGAACGGGATGGCGCGGACCTCCGTTGCCAGAATCTTTCCTGTCCGGCGCAGAAGGCGAGAAGCCTTATTTTTTTCGCTGCCAAGAAGTGCATGGACATAGACGGACTCGGGCCTGTAACCGTTGCGGCCCTTGTTGACGCAGGATACATCAATAACCCCAGCGACTACTATACGTTGCACGAAGTCAGGAACGAGTTGATTGAGAAGAACATCATCGGCAAGGATAAGACTGTGGACAATCTGCTTGCGGCCATTGAAGGGTCGAAGAACCGGCCCCTCCCCAATATTATAAAGTCCCTTGGCTGGAAAAACGTCGGCGGCAGTGTCGGTGAAGTCCTGGCAAAGAAGTACAGCAGCATGACCGCTATCATGAATCTGACAGAAGATGATTTTGAAGAGCTTAAGTCTTTGCCAGGGTTCGGAGAGATAATTGCCCGTTCGGTTATCGCCATGACAACTTCGCATAATATGAAAGAGGTCGTGTTTGCCCTTGGTGAAGAAGGGGTCAATATGGGTTACAGCTCTGCGTCTGAGGCATCCACGGCGCTCTCTGGTCTGTCTTTTGTCATAACAGGCACTCTACCTACCATGAAGAGGGATGAAGCTGAGAAGCTTGTTAAAGCCAACGGCGGGGCGGTTTCAGGGAGCGTGTCTAAAAAGACGAGCTATCTGGTTGCCGGTGAAAATGCTGGCAGTAAACTAGATAAGGCTAATTCACTTGGCATACCGGTTATATCTGAAAGTGAGTTTGTGAAGATGCTGACAACAGAGTTAAATTAATGTAAAATAGGAAACACAAAGGAGAACGGGTATGAATAGCTCGGAAATATTGGCGAAGCTCAATGACCAAAACAGTCTTGACAATCTCATAAGACTCGCTGATATAGAGACCGAACACCAGGCTGCGGAGCTGTCCGCCCAAGGTTATTACATAGGGTTCACCAAAGAGCGATGGGAAGAAGAGTGTCCTGAACTCAATGTTGGAAATATGTATGTCCCTAAAAGCGTGTTGTTCCCGGCAGGCTTGGTTTACTATGATGCTGATAAATATCTCTACATCTCCATGCCCTTTTATGACGAAGACAGCCTCGCTGTTTTCCCAAATATGAAGTCAATGGTGGTCCGGCTGCTACATGACAAAGAGCAGCAGTATCAGGAAAGAGACTACGTGCATCTATTATTTGATGGAAACAGTGAGCAGTCCGGAAATGTAGCTGCGGAGCTTCTGAACAACATCATCAGAAATGAAAGAATATCCACGAAGCTATATGATGCGTTTATCAGCTATTACAG
>Ga0153939_1000236_pt1 | contig 19704 bp, 24 predicted proteins | sample TSNJ023MetaG_FD_104734 | JGI IMG/M metagenome (GOLD analysis project Ga0153939, IMG submission 104734) | Attine ant fungus gardens microbial communities from New Jersey, USA - TSNJ023 MetaG | ecosystem: Host-associated > Fungi > Mycelium > Unclassified | place: USA: New Jersey, Brendan T. Byrne... | reverse complement strand
TCCACCTCTTTATGTGCAAGAGCCACTAGAGAAATCTTAAACCACGCCCCAATAGGCGAGTATAGCCAGTTCCCTCGGGAAATATCTGCATGCCCATGTGGTCAATCAGATATCGAAACTAGACGTCACATCCTCACCGATTGTCGATTCACAAAAGACCGAGCATCCCTTCCAATCCCTTCCATCTCCATGCATAGGCGACTTCATCAAATTCCTGATTTCTAACCCATCCGCTTTTACCTTCCAAACACCCAGGGGACCTCTGTGAACCCACGACGACCACCCCACGTGTCCCATGAGACACCATCCCTAGCTCAGAATGAGCCAGCCAAGTCCTCCCGAGCGAAACATACGTCCTCACAGCCCCCTGCTTCCCTTCTTCCCATTCCTTCGTATCTATGCTCAGTCTCTTCTCGTAGTACAGAGCTTGGCCCAATCGTATTGTTAGTGTTAGTTAAGGTGTGCCTTAGTAGTCAGTAGACTACCGCGGACTGTGTTCGTACACCGCGGTATAAATTGTTGATTTTAAAAAAAGCTAAATTTAGACGACCCTACGTCATTCGTTCAGCTGTTTCTCTATGCGTGCACGCGAAGTATCTCGAAGCCCTAGTTTACACTAAACCCTCAAGCCTATCAAGATGTCCCACAAGATTGTTATATGTGGCGCAGGGTTTCTGGGCAAGTGAATACAGATTTTTATGCCGCCGTCAGCTAAGGAGGGCCAGGGCAGGTATGAATATTGCTCGCCAGATTGCAAGTGTATCCATAAGTTCCTCAGCGGTCCGCCGTGTGCAGCTTTCCTCGCGTAACCCGTTGCCAATTCATGCAAAACTCGAGAAAGAACTTCAAGGAGACCGTCTTCTTCCACCCGTCACCCTTGATATAACCAAACCTTCCACTCTAATACCAGCCTTCGAAAATGCAGGTGTTATTGTGTCCCTTGTTGGACTCATGCATGGCACCCCGCAGCAATTTGAAGATATTCAATGGCATGGTGCTGAAAATGTTGCCACAGCAGCCAGGCAAGCTGGTGCTAAACTCGTTCACTTCAGCGCAATAGGCGCTGATCCAGATAGCCATATTCCATATGCAAGGACCAAAGGTCTGACAGAGATATCCGTGCTGAAAATTTGCCCTGATGCAACGATCATTAAACCAAGTTTGGTGTTTGGTCCTGAAGATGACTTCTTTAACGTATGCCTTTGTTTTTGTGAGGGATTAACGTCTAATAGGGCCGTGGAACAGCGATTCGCAAAGTTGGCGAAGTTTCTTCCGTTCTTGCCGGTCTATGGAGGCGGTAAAACGCGTTTTCAACCCGTTTATGTAGGTGATCTGGCCCGCGCAGTTGAGGTCATATCACGAATGGATCCTAGTATCGAGAGTCAGATTTCTGGAAAAATTATCGAAGCTGGCGGTCCGGATGGTAAGTATTAACACATTTCTCATGCTCTTCAACTTGGACGAATCGCATACAGTATACACATTCAGACAACTTATGGAGCTGGTCCTACAATACACAAATCGGCGCCGACTTATTATCTCGTTTCCTTTTTCGCTTGGTTATATTCAAGGTGCAATACTAGAGCAGCTTCCTCGCAACCTCTTCACCGTAACTCGGGCTCAGGTGAAAAAATACGCCTGCATCCACCGATAATGTACTGACCAATCATGATTCACGTCACTATCAGGTTGAACAACTCCAGAAGGATAACATCGTGGCCGAAGACAATCATCTTCCCTTCAAAAAGCTCATCGGGGAGGGCTATGGTCATTCTCTTCTAGAATCTTTGCTCTATCACCTCCCTCAGTATTTGCGCTAAGTGTAACAAGTAGTTTTTGGTTGGTGTATTATTTTGACTTACAGCTTCAATATCATGAGAAAGGAACCATGAGAAACATCAACTCAGAGCCGAATATCCTGCCACGTTGATATTTATCCTCACCATTCTGGGCATGGTAAATATACATCACATATATCCCCTTGGTGTATGCTTACTTACTGCCTCTTATCCTGGACTATCCTGGAGGAGCCAAGTGATGAGATAACAAGCCAGGTGGCTTATCATTGATCATAGTGGAGTAGAAATGCGGCCATCATGCGCATGGGATATAGTACCGTTACGTAACAAAAGTCTGTCTGTCGATTTCCGAGCTGACAAATGCAAAACCTTTCCAATCTCTTCTTGTCCACGAACAATGAACAAAGAACCTGAGAATTCGGGTACTGACTTGAATCTAGCTCGATCTAAAGTGGTTACACCGAATAATGAAAATCAGATATCGGACTCATCTCATGAAACGGAAGACAAGCAGCCTCTGGCCTTCGATGACAAACGTATCTTCAGTAAGAAGGAGAAATGGTTAATTGTTTGCATGATCGCATTCTTTGGCATCTTTAGGTGAATATCGAAGACCATATAGTAGAAATGTTTCCAAAGATTTTTCTCAAGTCCATTTACCGCCAATATCTACTTCCCTGCAATACCCATTTTGACGGAGGCATTCCACAAGTCAACCGAACTGATTAATTTGACAGTAAGTATGGTAGCTTTTAGTGGGCGCTATTAGGCCACTAAAATTTACTAGGTTACTATGTACATGATACTTCAAGGCATTGGTGAGTGCTTTGCATCTTTCATTTCAAGAGCCCTATGCCTGAGGGATTATCTAGCTCCTATGCTATGGGGAACACTCTCAGACACGGTTGGTAGAAGGCCCATAACTCCTCATATTGGCTTTGTCGTGCGTTGGGCTCGCCTTGGTGCCGACTTCTGCATATTGGCTACTCATGATCCTCCGGTGCCTGCAAGCCGCTGGATCAGCTAGCACCATCGCCGTTGGCGCTGGTGTCGTCTCAGACATATCGACACCCGAAGAACGAGGAGGGTTCTATGGCTTCTTTATCCTGGGACCGATGGTCGGCCCTGCACTTGGCCCAGTGGTTGGCGGAGCGTTGGCGCAGGGACTTGGTTGGAGGTTCGTCTCTAGCGCATACCTGGTGTCATATCTCATCAATCAACACCGGAAGATCGATCTTTTGGTTCATGTTCATAGCTTCATCCGCCTGTCTCGTTATAATCCTCCTGTGTGTAATAGTAATCATCTTTCCTTGCTTAGACCCTGATCTGAAGCCCAGGATAATGCCTGAGACGCTCCTTTCAGTGAGATACAAGAGAACAAGAGTTGCGAAAATCATTTACACTCCTATCTTACCGGTTGTTGGTCGGAAGCAAGAAGGGAACCGACCTCAAAGTATACCTCAGGTGGCCAAGAAGCCTTTCCAGAATCCGTTCAAACTCCTTGCAAAGCCAGATATCACACTTCTACTGGTTGCTAATGCACTCATATGTGCCTTGTACTATGGAGTTCTTGCCTCTATCTCTACACTCTTCGATCAAACGTATGGCTTGGATGCGACGAAGATAGGACTCTGTTTTCTAGCCATGGGTGGCGGAATGGCTATGGGAAGTAGCATAAACGGCAAGCTATTGGACAAACAGTATGAATCAGAGAAGAAGCGGTTTATCGAGCAGATGTCGAAAGACTCTGAAAGGCAAATTGATCCAAAGAGTCTGACGCAGATGCCAGAGTTTCCTTTAGAGAGGGTAAATTTACATGTTTCCTATAAATGTTGGAATTCAAGTCGTGTTTTCAGGCCCGTCTGAGTTTAATGCCACCCTTGGTCATCGTTCTTGCTGCTGCAACAGCCGGCTATGGTTGGGCACTGGAAAAGCATGCAAATATTGCTGGCCCCCTGATCCTTCAAATAATCAGTGAGTGTCAGATGTTATTCCAGGACTCTAAACTCAGGCATTCAACTAGTTGGCTATTTGTGTATGGCAACCATAAACGGATTATCTACTCTCATGCTTGACCTTGTGCCTGGTCAGGGCTCAGCAGTCACCGCCTGCGTAAGTGTATCTGGATCTCCGTTCTAGAGTTTATTCATACACTTGGCGCAGAATAATCTCTTTCGGTGTCTATTAAGCGCTGTTCTGGTTTCAGTCATCCAGCTTATCTTCGATGCCATCAACGTTGGGTGGACTTACGTGCTCCTGACCGGCATAGCACTGTTTTCTTTACCTTTTATTTACATAGAGATCAAATTTGGCCCTAGGATCAGGAGGAAGCGCCTGAGTGTTCAAACAAAAAGCTAGTCAATGCGTTTTCGGGTTTTCGCCAAATCTCTTACTTCTATACAATTGGACGCTATTTAGCTGGGCGCATATTCAATGCTTTGTGATCATAAACAATTATCTAAATCTTCCCTTCCCAGTTCCCTTCTGTCAGAAAAAACTGCCAAGTTAAAAAGTTATCTTTCCGGAACCAAGATCTAAGTGACTTTCGACCACGCTCTCTCGTATTGATTGGCCGCCTTAACTCGAATGTTGAGCTTCTGGGCAGCCATTAGCGGCCAGTGAGGATTTCGCAGCAATGCCCGAGCCAATAGAATAACATCTGCCTTCCCTTCCTTCAAGTAGGATTCAGCTTGTTCGGGCTCTGTAATCATCCCAACGGTACCTATTAGGAGTCCAGGTACAGCTCTCTTGAGTTCTACGGCGAATGGGACCTAAACATTATCTCATCATTACTGAACAACTTAAGGTACCATGACCACTAGCCTGATATCCAGGTTGAGGGGGAATGACTTCTGCAGCCAAATTTCCCCCTGAGCTGCAGTCAACAAGATCAACCCCAAACTCCTGCAGTCGAGCAACAAGGATTTTGCTCTGCTCGATACCCCATTGCAGCCATTTACCATCCGTGCTTTTTTCGGATCCTTCCGCCCAATCTGTGGCACTTATACGAACAAACAGAGGTCCACTCCACACTTTGCGGACTTCCTGGACGAGGGTACTGATAACACGTAGCCGATTTTCCAGAGGTTGACCCCCATATATGTCATCACGGGTATTAGATAAAGGCGACACAAAGGAGTGAAGCAGATAACCATGCGCTGCATGTATTTCAATGAAGTCAACTTCAGAAGGAGAGTGAATAGCAAATCTTGGGCATAGGAAGAACTTCACGCACATCCTGCTTTCTCTGCACGTTTAGCTGATTCAACAAAGGCCTTGATAACTTGATCGATGTCTTCCTCAGACATTGGCTTTGGATCAGGATAGCTACCTTTCTTGAATGACAGGTCACTTGGTCCATATACTGACGAAATGTGAGTCCAATGATTCGAAAGAGAACGAGATAATACCTTCTTTAGGCCACCCGTTGGCTTCCTCCGTGGCCAAAGCATTTTCCGTAATTCCTCGAATCCAAGGTGCAAGCAGAGAAGCTTTCCTGCCGGCATGGGCGAGCTGAATGCCTATCTTCGTTCCTTGAGCATGGACAAAGGTAGTGATTCGTTTGAGGGGTTCAATTTGTGTGTCAGTCCATAATCCCTATTTTTCAAGTAAACACATATAGATGTTATAGGGTGTTTTCGCATTCACTGCATCCTGGGGTGAAATTCTTCCCTCAGGAACCACCGAAGTCGCTTCAACGATGACCGCCCCAACCCCTCTAGATGCAAATCCCTAAAAACACATTTAAGCCTCAGCTAGTGACAGACGACAGAATATCCATACACCTAGATGCACGAGATGCCAGTCGGTGGCATGTCCGTTGTCAGAGCTGTACTGACACATGGGAGACTGTAGGTGAGAGATGAGCAGGTATTACTGAGCGATTAAGGTTAGTAAACTCACGACCCATATCCTGTTCTTGAAGGTTACACCTCTGATTGTCAAAGGTTTGAAGAGTAACGGTGATTCTGAATCCTAAACCTAATCAGCCACTGCTTGCGGAGAAACATGCAATTAACTTGCTTGGTCCCACAATGTTCCGATCTCAGGTTCATTCAGAGGATAGAACTCCCTTGCACCTGGGACTGGTTTGTTAGTCAGATCAGAGGGCATGGTACCTCGACGGATATCGTGAAAGTATTATCTGCCTTGAAATAGATGACGGTATCAAGATGTTTGTCAGCATGGGACAAGCGCCATTTGAGTAAAAGGGAATATTAGAACTACGATCCAATGAAAGTGTCGTTACCCAATTTCCTCATGACAGAGCTCAAGAGGATTGATCCTACAGCTGAGTATAGTGGTCATCTCCCGAAGATACAGTCCTCCACGGGATCCACCTACTTCGTCAAGCTTGGGTCTTCCTCAGAACACGAACAATATGTCGGAGAAGCACAATCGCTGGAAGCCATAGAGATTGCTGCTCCTGGACTGGCACCCAAGCTATTCTCCCATGGACAGGATGAGGGTGGGAGGCCTTACTTCATCTCGGAGTACAAAAGCATTGTTGGTCTATCTGGAAACTCTGCCAACATGCTAGCGAAGAGGCTCGCCACGGAGCTACATCAGTATAAAAATCAAGAGGGCTTTGGCTTCAACGTACCAACATTCTGTGGGATGACAAAACAAAAAAATGGGTGGTATAGAACTTGGGAGGATTGTTATGACAGTCTGATTGGAACTTTGCTGGATGGTTTGGCCGAGCATGGTTACGACGATCTTGTCAGAACAGGCGAGGAAGTGCGGGGACAGTACGTGAAGTCTCTGCTAGGAGAGTGATAGTATCAGCCTGACACATACAAGAGTCATCCCTAAACTGCTTGGTATTCTGAGTCCAAAGACTGTCAACGTGTAATCTAACTCTAACCCAGGCTACCTTAAGGTACACCCTGCCCTGCTGCACGGTGACCTTTGGGTTCGGTTCCAACATCTTAAGTTTCTTAGTCTGTTCGGTGACACTTGTCCTAGAGCGGTAATGTGGGCGTCGATTTATCGACAGGCGAGCCCGTGATATTTGACCCGTCCTCGTACTATGGGCATAATGAGGCAGAGTGAGCCAGTCTTTCCTTCATGGGGACATGCACTGATTATAATCAAGTCTCGCCATTGCTCGTATCTTTGGAGGCTTTCCACCATCATTCTTTGAGACCTATCACAAATATTTGCCGAAGACTGAGCCGATCTCCCAATATGACTTGAGAGGAGAGCTCTACAAACTATATCACTACCTGAATCACACCTTTCTGTTTGGCGTAAGTCGTCTGATGAGATGTCCATACTCTGAGCTGAGCTTTTTTCATAGGGTGGATATTCGGACAGTGCGCTTAGAATAATGAAGAAATTACTTGCAGAAGTCCCAGATCTGTAATACAGACGACTCGAGATAATTCATACCTGTTATAACACTGTCGTAACCCAAAATTTTCCCATCTTCCGAGTCGACTTTTAATTTCTCATATTCCAAACTGCGTTATAATCCATACGATATGAAGGTTGACTGTCGATGAATGGCAGTGTTTGAAGTGTTTGAGTATGTGTACACTTTTTTTTCAACAATGACAAATATATCGACGTCTGTAAAGACCATTCTGTTCACTCCAGCCATCCTAGCTTTTGGAGGTTTGAATCTTGAAGCAGATAGACAGTATTAACAACACACTGCTTGTTCAGGTACTCACTATGGAAATGAGCCAAGGTAAGGCACATGCGTTAGTTGACCTTTTCTTGCTCAAAATTTCAAGATATCAACGCCGCACACGAAACGTATGATTATGAGGATCCCAGTTACGGTGTAGATGGAGATGACGGGTATGAGGAGATTACGCAGGAAGACTGTTGGACCGTTATTTCAAGTTTCTTTGACCAGAAGGGTCTTGTGCGGCAACAGCTCGATTCCTTCGATGAGTTTGTCCAGAATACCATGCAGGAACTTGTGGACGAGAATTCGGACCTCATATTAGATCAAGCAGATCAGCATACAGGGCACGAGACAGACATGAGTCGCCGCTATGAGATCAAGTTTGGTCAAATATACCTTTCTCGGCCAACAACCACTGAGGGAGATGGTGCCGTTGCATCTATATTTCCTCAAGAGGCTCGACTTCGTAACTTGACTTATTCTGCGCCTTTGTATATCGAGATGCGAAAGCGTGTTCTGGTAGGGCGTGAGGATCCCGACACCCCCGGTGAGGTCGCTTGGGAGGCAGAGAGGGAAGACAATCCGGATGATGTATCTAAAGCATGTCTTGGGAGGGTGGGTTCCCTAATATGCTGTGACATTTTTGGAGATAACATTGGGTGGTATAGGTACCAATCATGCTGCGCTCAACTTTCTGTATTCTTCGTGGACTACAAGACCAGGATCTCTACGACCTCAATGAATGCCCCTATGACTCCGGAGGATATTTTATCATCAACGGTTCTGAGAAAGTGTTGATTGCGCAAGAGAGAATGGCCACTAATCATGTCTATGTTTTCGCCAAAGCCCAGCCCTCGCCTATAAATTTCCTTGCAGAGATTCGCAGTGCGGTGGAGAAGGGAGGAAAGACTATCAGCCAATTCCAAGTCAAGATGTTCCATAGAAATCAAGAACGCTCGGTACGTATGCAGCCTATGATTCTCAGAAAACTTAATGATTTTGTGATTTAGTTGGGCAATGTCATGAAGGCTACGATACCTTACATCAAAGTCGATATTCCCATTTGGGTCGTTTTTCGTGGCCTCGGAGTCATCTCGGATCGGGACATCTTGGAGCACATCTGCTATGATCTGCAAGACACACAGATGTTGGAGATGCTTAAGCCTTGCATAGACGACGGCTTCGTCATCCAGGATCGAGAAGTTGCCTTGGATTTCATCGGTAATCGTGGTACAACCACTGGTTTGTCTCGTGAACGTCGTATCCGATATGCGCAAGAAATCCTGCAGAAGGAAATGCTACCTCATGTCTCCATGGCGGAGGGTTCGGAATCAAAGAAGGCGTATTTTTTCGGTTATATGATCCATCGTTTGCTCTTGGCGGCCATGGAACGACGAGAGCTTGACGACCGTGATCATTTTGGTAAAAAGCGTCTTGATCTGGCAGGCCCCCTCCTTGCCAACCTATTCCGTATGTTGTTCCGAAAGTTGACCAAGGATGTATACCGATATCTTCAAAAGGTGACTCTTGATTCTACTTTGGCATCCAATTAGAGTTCATGCATCATTCCAGTGTGTGGAAACACACAAGGAATTTAATCTCACTCTGGCTGTCAAACACCAAACTATTAGCAATGGTCTCAAATATTCTTTGGCTACCGGAAATTGGGGCGACCAGAAGAAATCCATGTCGACGAAGGCAGGTGTCTCTCAGGTGCTGAACCGCTATACGTATGCATCAACTCTTTCCCATCTGCGCCGTTGCAATACTCCCCTCGGACGTGAAGGCAAAATTGCTAAGCCACGTCAACTCCATAATACCCATTGGGGCATGGTGTGTCCTGCCGAGACGCCCGAAGGTCAAGCTTGTGGTCTTGTCAAAAACTTGGCACTCATGGCCTGCATATCTGTCGGCTCCTATTCTGCTCCTGTCATTGAGTTCTTGGAGGAGTGGGGTCTTGAATCTCTTGAAGAAAATGCTCACTCCACCTCACCATGTACGAAAGTATTTGTCAACGGCGTTTGGATGGGTGTTCATCATGACCCGGCCAACCTTGTCAAAACCATAAAGAAACTGAGGAGAAAGGATGATATTAGTCCGGAAGTCTCGGTTGTCCGTGACATTCGAGAGAAGGAGCTCAGGATCTACACTGATGCTGGCCGTGTTTGCCGGCCGCTATTCATTGTGGAAAATCAGCAGCTACTTCTGCAGAAGAAACATATCCGTTGGCTTAATGACAGTTGTGATGACGAAGGCAATGAATATAAATGGGAGCAGTTGATCAAGGGTGGTGTAATTGAGTTATTGGATGCCGAAGAAGAAGAGACTGTCATGATTTCCATGACTCCTGAAGATCTAGAGAATTCACGACTCCAGGCTGCCGGTATTGATCCTCACGCAAATGATGGAGACTTTGACCCTGCTGCACGATTAAAAGCCGGAACTCACGCACATACTTGGACACACTGTGAGATTCATCCTAGTATGATTCTCGGCATTTGTGCGAGTATAATTCCTTTCCCCGATCACAATCAAGTAGGTTTGGAATCATCTCAGACTTCAAATGTTGCTCATTGTCGACACAGTCCCCTCGCAATACCTACCAATCTGCTATGGGTAAACAGGCTATGGGCATTTACCTTACTAATTTCTTAATCCGTATGGACACCATGGCTAATATTCTCTATTACCCTCAAAAGCCTCTTGCCACCACTCGTTCTATGGAGTACCTCAAATTCCGTGAGCTACCCGCTGGTCAAAACGCAATTGTCGCTATATTATGCTATAGTGGCTACAACCAAGAAGATTCAGTCATCATGAACCAAAGCTCCATCGATCGAGGTCTTTTCCGAAGTATATACTACCGCAGTTATATGGACATGGAAAAGAAGAGTGGCATTCAGCAGCTAGAGGATTTCGAGAAGCCGACGAGAGAGACCACGCTCCGGATGAAACATGGTACATACGACAAGCTGGAAGATGACGGCTTTATTGCTCCAGGTACTGGTGTTCGAGGAGATGATATTATCATCGGAAAAACGGCGCCTATTCCGCCCGACAGTGAGGAGCTTGGTCAGCGAACGCGCGCACATACTAGGCGTGATGTTTCAACCCCTCTCAAGAGCACAGAAATTGGCATGGTTGACCAGGTTCTGATCACTACTAATTCGGAAGGTACTAAGTTTGTGAAAGTTCGTGTTCGATCTACACGTATACCTCAGATTGGCGACAAGTTTGCATCTCGACATGGTCAGAAGGGTACCATTGGTATCACATATCGCCAAGAGGATATGCCCTTCACTGCTGAGGGCATTGTACCTGACCTCATCATCAATCCCCATGCCATTCCATCCCGTATGACTATCGGCCACTTGGTTGAGTGTCTACTGTCCAAAGTAGCGACGCTCATAGGAAATGAAGGTGATGCCACCCCTTTCACGGATCTTACTGTTGAATCCGTGTCTACCTTCCTCCGAAGAAAAGGTTATCAGTCTCGTGGCCTTGAGGTCATGTATCATGGCCACACAGGCCGTAAGCTTCAAGCACAGATTTACCTCGGGCCAACGTACTATCAGCGTCTCAAGCACATGGTTGATGACAAGATACACTCGCGTGCTAGAGGTCCTGTGCAGATTCTCACAAGACAACCTGTGGAGGGTCGTAGTCGTGACGGTGGTCTACGTTTTGGAGAAATGGAACGTGATTGTATGATTTCTCATGGTATCGCTGGTTTCTTGAAGGAGCGTCTATTTGAAGCTAGTGATGCATATCGTCTACACGTTTGTGATATGTAAGTGCCCTTTGATCCTAACCTAGATTAACCTTCATTTTTTTCACTTCTAGATGTGGCTTGACTGCCATCGCTAATTTGAAAAAACAAAATTTTGAGGTTTGTTTCCAATACACTATCAGAAGTACTCGTTATTGACGAAAGGATTTCCAGTGTCGCGCGTGCAAAAATAAAACAGCCTGTTCACAACTCTACATCCCTTACGCTGCTAAGTTACTCTTCCAGGTGCCTTCGCGTCATATTATCTACGCTGACCCTTCGCTGACCAAACATATTTCAATAGGAGTTACAGAGCATGAATATTGCTGCTCGGCTATATACTGTATCTTCTGGGCGTATTCGAGATTGATGTCTGCTACCTGTTTATTAGGTTAGAATTTGTAATTATTAATACATGCCACCATGAAAATGGACTACAAAGACACGAATTATCCGTCTACATACAATTGGGACTCAAGAATCAGGTATATCAGTCATCCTTATCTCCATCTGGACCTATGAGGCCTTGACGTTCCTCGGATCGATTAGCATGTACATTTTCACCTGAAAGCCGTTCCGTCCGAAGTTTTCTGGAGGGATTTTCCTCTTCATCATCTTCATCACCAATTTCAAAAACAACATGGTCCTCGGTAAGCGAAGGAAGACGACCATTACGACCACCGACAAGTGTGGCATCATCATCATCCTCGTCTCTCAATCTCTGTCGTCGGGTAAGGGACTCAAGGTCGTAATCTTCAGCATCATTTTCATCCTGAGCAATTTCATCAGACATAGCAAGACGTCTGTTGTTTGTCGATGGACGCCATAAATAAGCAATACCACCAAAAGCTACTAGGTAGAGAAGAGCCAACCAGCCGTCAAGTAGCCACCAGCGGACTTGCCACTGCTTGGCCTCAAAATCTGGAAAAAATATGGGAATCCAATCACAACGCTGGAAAAAGCTGGGCTCACCTTCGGCCAAACGGCCAGAGAATGCGAGGGAAGAGACGACGAAGAAGATGAAGATAGTGAAAACAACAAACATGAGGATCTGGTGCAGACGCTGGAACATCCTGAGTTTAAATCGTTGTTTGCGCTCACGAAGGTATTTGATTGTTGCTAGTCACATTATTAAATGGGACACGGAAGATTTGTTCATCAAAGCACACACCACTCAAAGAGTACATGATCCAGAGGAGGAAACCACTGAGAGTAAATGCCAAAGGCACAACGAACACAAGAAAGACCAGGGCCGAAGTTGACTCAAGGGAAAGCTCAACAATCCCAATGGAGTACAAGACTGACGAAATATAAGTATTCAATCTCCTTCCCTACTTGATAGTCACTCACTACCAAAAAGGAAATGGGTGCCAGCCAAGATTTGACACTTCAGCATTGTTCGGCCCAAGGATTCTTTGACCACACTCAATCCCATGGCAACAACAAGTAGCATGAAGAACGACATGGAAGCCTTGCCAGCATCAAGGATAGAGACTTCAGGAACCAGTCAATCAGATGAGGGAACAATCGAATATTTCACTAACCGACGATAAGAAAGACGGTTGAAGAAGTGGCCTTTCCGTGTGTGTTCAGATAACGATAGTAAGCTTATTGTATGGTTAGATAAACGGAAGCCATAACTTGAGAGTCGCTTACTCCAGTTAGCCAGCATCTCAATGACAAGAAGTCCCATGAGGCCCGAGAGATAGTTCTAAGTGATGTTCATACATCAGCCAACTGGAGGAAAGTGATCAAGACACACTTGTAATGGCAAAAGATCCTGAGAGTTCCTCCAGCAAAGATAGCCCCACACCAATCCAACGAAGGCGTAGATTGCCGACATAGCAAAGTAAAACTGGAAATGCGCAGTCATCAATCTAATGTTACTTTAAGATCTTTCAAGACGCATACGTTGACTTTGGGATAGTCTATAGCTTCCAACTGGCCATTGAAAGTATTTTTGAAATAAATATTACCTAGATATTGTGGATGAAACGGGACATCTGTCGATGCGCGAGATTTTGTAGACCTAGAGGAAATAGGCAATATAGCTGGAATGCTTGAATACGCATCTTTTTAATAGACAATTGGGATACATACCAACGCAGTAATATCCTGTCTTTGTTACATGGTAATGTATAGCTTGATTATATGTCAGAATGTTATCTGGACTGGGGTTGGGGTTTTCTCGAGGAGCGAAGCGTTGTTGAAGTGGCCCAAGAGATTTTGTAGACATGGAAGAGATTGATGCACTGTCAGAGGAGAGAAGAACGCGTGCAGACCAGAAACTAGTATCATTTATGGTCTTGCCCAGTGGAAGGTCTAGAATAAAATGACCGAGGTCTTCTTGTGTGCAATCACCCTGTACAAGGGCATCTGAGGTACACACGTACGTTTTCTGTTGGTGATTTCAATGCAAGGAGATGCGTGAGCAAAAATGGGAGCATACTGGAACTAGGTCGTCTTCATCTGCTGAATCCTTCTTTCCCAGGTAAGGCGCGTCCGCCCATTCGTAGATTACCATGGCCACTTGTCCCTGCGAGCCCTTGTCAAATGTAACTTGGATTTTATTGAGGATAGAGCTGACAGAGGGCAAAATCTCCATACCATTGATGTAGGTGTTTTCCCCAGCCCACATGCCGCTACATGTCTGTCTGGAATAATCTATAGCATACCATAAGGTCACACGCCCAAAAAAATTGGAGAACCAACCTGAGTCCGATATTGGAACCTGGAAAGCGAATACAGGAAGAATTAAGGAGAGTAGAGGAGTAAATAAGGCTGAAAATATGACTTTTGAATGTGGAGGCATGAGGAAAACGTGGTATATTTGTTATTGTTGAACTCGAAGGATGCTGTTGCCTGGGCATCATTTGTCTTCCACCATGTTAGGTGACGAGGACGTCTTCGACAGTGTGACCTGGGAGTCCCCTTCTTCTCCTGCATACGAAAACCATCTTGCCGCTCCTTCCGGCCCAGGATTCAGGCAAAGCACCGTGGACTCTGGCGACCCTCACGAGCCCAAATGGGAGGGCTATTTAGTCACTGCCGTGAAAGATCCAGTCAAGGAACTCGCTGAGACTAAAGATGCCTATGTCTCGTATGTAATAACTGCAAGAGTACGCTCCTTTCTGCCGTATATTGATTCTCCATTGAACTTTGAGACCAAGACCAACCTACCTATATTCTCCACCCCTAACCCATCTTCACGGCGGCGATTTCAGGACTTTGTTTTCCTCCGAGAGCACCTTGTTCGAGATTTTCCTGCGTGTGTTGTACCTGCCCTCCCCGATAAACACAGGCTGGGTATGGATTTTAATCATGCTTGCCAGGGCTTGCTGTAACACTCTTTAGAGTATATCACAGGTGATAGATTCAGTCCCGAATTTATGGAACGCCGGAGGCTTGAGTACGTAAATGATCATCCTCTTAATATCTTACTCACTCGATGCTAAGCCTCCACCGCTTTCTGCAAAGAATATCAAGACATCCCACGCTCCAGCGCAGCACACTTGTACGAGCATTCTTCGAGTCAACGGAATGGGTACCCCACCTTATCCTTTTGAATTTTACAATCTCTGACCTGTTCATCAGCATGTATACATGCACCAGCACGTTGCCCATCCTCCGAATTCCGAGCTATCTCCCAGTATCATTGACAATATCTCCGATACCCTCCTCAATGCTTTCTCCCGTGTCAAGAAACCAGACGAACGGTTTTTAGACATGCGTGAAGGGGTGAGCAAATTTGAGGATGGACTTAATCACACGGAGAGGCTGTATTCACGAATTAGGAACAGAACGAGCGGTAAGTCTATCGCCATAATCATTGTCTTCTCGTCTTTCAGGGTCTGAGGCTGAATGAGATGGAAACCCTGAATCTGGTGAAGATCTCACAGCAGATTATCACGACTTGGCTGTGGCTGTTCAGGGATTAGGATTTTTGGAATCAGGTATAACGGACCCTTTGAACCACTTCTCCAACACTCTTCTTGAATTCTCGGCTCTATTGCGTCATGTTGTGCGTTCTCTTATTTATCGCTGTACATTGACCTGAAATTTCCAACAGACCCATACAACTATCGATCCCCTGCTCAGCCATCTCCATTCGTTGCTGACTTACTCTCATGCTAATCGTGCTGTACTCAAGTTACGTGATCAGAAACAACTTGATTTCGAGGACCTTTCGGATTATCTGTCCGGGGTGACGAACGAGCGCGATCGTCTTGCTGCAGTGATTAGCGGACATGCTGGCAGTACAGGACTGGGTATTGGCGCTTATATTAAAGACCGTATGGACGCACTGCGCGGAGCTGACGACGATAGGAGTCGGGTTGAGAAGATGCGCAAACTGGATACCAAGATCAAAGAGGTGGGCTAATACAGGACTTTCACTGAATTCTCTGCTCAACCCAGCATAGTTACAAGACGCTGTCACGACAGCACACGAGACTTCAGATGCTTTCAGCGATGAAACACTTCGAGAACAAATTATTTTTCAACGCGCAAAAGAAGCTGAGATGAAGGAGATGCTTGGGGACTTTGCCGACGGTCAGATCGAGTTCTACAAGGCAGTAAGTTGCGTCCCCAACCCCCTAAAGTATGTGCGCTCAACATGACGATCAGACTATGGAAGAGTGGGATCGCATCATACCTGTAATACAACGGATTCGTGTGGATATTTAGTTTAATACTGGACATTTAGTTGAATAACAGCTTTGCTTCTTATTAACTTGTACTTTAGCATAGTGACCCTTAATGATCCTGAATTATTATGACTCTGTCATGACTTTATGGGCCAAACATTTCCTTCATGCGTTGTATTTTCTCCCCAGACTCTTGGACAGCCACAGAAAGCTGACGGCGTAAATTAGCAGGACAACTCACTTGAACAAGACAGACGAACATTTATGATTCCGGTTTTGACCGCTCGTATCATATGCATTTCGGCATCATCAGAAGTCCCAGGGGTTGTGTGTTGTTGCACTGCTGGAATCCAAGGTGGTGGATCCTGAATATATTTTCTAAGGTTGGTTCAAAAACTGGCATAAATGAAAGCAAACCTTGGTATGAGAGGCGGTTGGTACTGTGCCATCTTTGAGTTCAATTATGACGGTAAACGAGATTTTATCTGATGGTGAGGCCCATGAACAATTCAATCTTACTGGATGACAGGTTTACAAACACACTCACCTTCAAGTTCGAATTGACCGAGTACAGATTCGATCATATTGATCTTGATGAGGAACGAACGGAAATATTGGGCAAGTCCACCAGGAGTCATAGCATGTTCGACACTGTATTGCCATTAGCTGTTGTGGAAAAAATGGGGCAAGGCAGACGAGAATGACCTTGTATCCTTGTCGAAGGACTCGACTCGAATCATGTGCTCTACTGAGAAGATGAACCGTTCTAGAGCCACTTCTTTCTCGTCTTTGATGACCACAATTATCCGCGTTACATTTCCCTACATGTGTATAAATAATCAGACTCAAGTTTTTCAATCGATCAACTGACAAGTTCGAGTTCAAGACGAATAGCTTGGACGGCTCCGGAAATGTATTCGTTGAGAAGGGGGTGGCGAGATTGGTATACTGGTGTTTCGTATTTCTTACGACGGACAAAGAGATCTGCTGGATAAACTTGACGAACGTAGAGGATCGTATGGATAGCAACTTCGACTGTAGCGTAGTGAATTTCTCCTGTGAGCGAGAAGCTGTTGTATATCAGAAACGCCTGGAACTCACTGAATTCTGCAATACCACGAACTACTTCTATTTTTTTGTCATGAATATGCCAGGATCGTTAGCGAACTAACCGTTGAGCACGTACCGTTGAAAGTGAGAGTTTTAGTTTCACTCATTTCAGTTTTTGAGAATAGACGGGTCGATGACCCTAAATGAGTTAGTTGTTCTTACCATTACCATTGGATCAGTTTGTCCCACGGACCACAAGGACACACAACTGAAAATATAGAAGAAGTGTATTTCGGTGGCCCTGGACTAACCCAGTCACACAACTCATAGATTGTGGAGACTACCTCTTCATCGACCCCTTGAACAGAGAAAAGGTCTGTCAGTCCAAACTCTCTATGCCTATAGAAAAACACATATGCTGGGACTTTACCTGGCCGGAATTGTGACGGCCTCAAGTCAATTCTGTGAAGAATAACTACTAGAGGGTAAATAAAATCCAAAAAGCAAAAGCATTTTTGTAAAGTCAAATGAGACAGTGTCCAGTCAAATCAACGATTGGATTTAGTTCATAGATTTCTTCAACATCTATGCCCATGCACGAGAGACTTGGAAGCTTTCTTCTTTAAAACATGCAGCGAGTAGCTCAAGTGCTTCTTTTTAAGAGTAGACAACACATAATTACGGTATCTCAACTGCAATCGACAGAAAAGCTAAAAATCAGTCGAGGTCAGAATCCTCGTTGGCGAATTCAATTACACATCACGAAGCTTCTATAGTAACAATAGTATATGAGCCTTTCTGATGATCAAACGTCATTAGATCCTAGTGTCATATTCACTCAGCCTCTACAGACACGAAGAAAAAAAGACTACCAGAAAAACGAAATCGATGACTAATAAAAACAAACGAACAATCAAAAATGCAATCAAAATGACGATACAAAAATAGGAACCAGGAACTTGACAACATCTCGTTCCTGAATAAGGTAATTACCCTACTGTTTGGGGATATCATCTTGGGCTCTTACTCGAGGATTCTCAAACTAGTGGAGAAATCCGCAGTGTGAAGATCGAAATTTGGTGATATAACAATCACTTTTATTTCTGCATCCTATATAATGCAACAAGCGGACTAGCGCCAAGACGTGGTCTGAGTCATAGGGCAATGGGACAAAGCAATTGAACTGTTGGGATCAATTGCTCTAAAGTAAAGGTGGATGTTTCTAGTAAAGGTAGTCGGTGTCGAAGCTTTGACGGAGAATGACATCATCTCTCTCGAAAGACATCACATCTCTCTAAATGGTAAGTCCATTAGTTAGAATTGATCCGAACCCGACTTATCCCGAAAGTACAATGATGAGACTCATCTCTCGTCCGTCCCCGGAACCTTCCACAGTAGCTCACTTGAAGTGGATCTGATTACACTTTACAACAGGGAATATGTAAGGATACGAAGTAACATGAGAGCTGAAGTATACATCATACTTCATACGGCAGACCAGTAGCGAATAGTATCCGCAGAGAATTTAGAATAGCATCTAAACTACTACATGAATGATGGAACTAGTGAGAACAACAAGGAATTAGTTCAAAAAGAACTCACAAAAAGGAATGGTGTCATTGGGAGTTTGCCAGTCTAATAGAATAGGGAGTATAGAGTATTAAGTATTTTAATCTATAACGTTCTAGAAAAGGAAAGTTAAATGGGGGACATCCTAAAACAGCTCCTGATGTCTAGTGTAAGAGTTCACCTTTGGATCTATACGTTCGGACAGCACCTATGCCCATATCCTCAGTACAAAGGCAAAGAGATAAGAACAAACCAAGCGCACCAATCAAATTTAATCATCTCATCCGCACTCGCTACTGCGCTCGAAATAAACGTTCTCGCCTCGACCCACATCCAAACTTTAAGCAAAACACTTAAATGACCCGTAAGCATATCTTTCATCATCCCCATTTGTCCACCAAGTTGCCTCAATATCGGTATCGCATGAGCGATCATGTCCATATCCGGATCCAGCTGTCTGCCAACCCCTTCCAAAACCAGAATAGACACCATCGTATTAGTGAAATCTCCTTCGAGTTTGACATGATGTTGTCTAACATGTCTGAAGATGCGCGATGAAAAATCAGGAATTGAGATTTCTCCCAAGGAAAAGGTTCTGCGTCTGAAGTCATGTACAACATGTTCAATTTTGAGGGCAAAGATCTCGGGGTCGATTGCGAGCTCAGGTGAACGTGAGCGTTCTATCATTAGTTGACCAGCACGGAATCCGTCAAATTCTACAAGGGAACGAATCAGATCGAGAAAGTTGCGTTGGTTGGTTGCATTGAGCGTTGCTATAAGACCAGCATCGAGGAAGATAAGCTCTGGGATGTAGCCAGCATGATGAAGACGCTCGAGCTCGGCTTGCCACTGTGCAGGTTTATTCCTGAGTTCAAGGAGGGTAGAGACGACTTTGTCAGAGTCATCGGCTAAAGGATGGAGGTTTGAAGACGATATGTTGTTGGTAAACTGCCGGCGGAAGAGGTGGTTCCATATCTTATCCGGGAAGCTTAAGGGCTTGGTGAATTTGATCATGATATTGCCCGGGTGCAGGTCCGAGTGAACAAAGTTGTCAAGGAGCAGCATGTTCTGGATATTATGTCAGGTCAGTCTGGGTGAAGACGTGAAAGGGACGTGCCAAAAATGCATCTAGGCCAATGCTAGCCACCTGTTCACTGTAGGGGCCAGAACCACTTTCCAGGAGGGATTCCATAGGCAACCCATTTTTGAATTCCTCGATCAGAAGGTCCTTTG
>Ga0153939_1000234_pt1 | contig 19723 bp, 14 predicted proteins | sample TSNJ023MetaG_FD_104734 | JGI IMG/M metagenome (GOLD analysis project Ga0153939, IMG submission 104734) | Attine ant fungus gardens microbial communities from New Jersey, USA - TSNJ023 MetaG | ecosystem: Host-associated > Fungi > Mycelium > Unclassified | place: USA: New Jersey, Brendan T. Byrne... | reverse complement strand
CCTTTAGTTCCAGGCTGCTGCATCCATAGAATGCCCTTTCCCCTATTTCTGTCAAACCAGGCGGTAATTCCTTTAGTTCCAGGCTGCTGCATCCATAGAATGCCCTTTCCCCTATTTCTGTCAAACCAGGCGGTAATTCCTTTAGTTCCAGGCTGCTGCATCCATAGAATACCCAATCCCCTATTTGTGTCAAACCAGGCGGTAATTTCTTTAGTTCTAAGTTGCTGCATCCATAGAATGCCCTTTCCCCTATTTCTGTCAAGCCAGGCGGTAATTCCTTTAGTTCTAAGCTGCTGCATCCATAGAATGCCCTTTCCCCTATTTGTGTCAAACCAGGCGGTAATTCCTTTAGTTCCAAGCTGCTGCATCCATAGAATACCAAATTCCCTATTTCTGTCAAACCAGGCGGTAATATCTTTAGTTCCAGTCTACTGCATCCATAGAATACCAAATCCCCTATTTCTGTCAAACCAGACGGTAATTCCCTTAGTTCCAAGCTACTACATTCAACGAATGCCCAATCCCCTATTTCTGTCAAACCAGACGGTAATTCCTTTAGTTCCAAGCTACTACATTTACCGAATGTCGAATACCCTATTTCTGTCAAACCAGAGGGTAATTTCTTTAGTTTCAAGCTGCTACATCTATCAAATGCCCAATCCCCTATTTGTGTCAAATCAGGCGGTAATTCCTTTAGTTTCAAGCTGCTACATCCATCAAATGCCCAATCCCCTATTTGTGTCAAATCAGGCGGTAATTCCTTTAGTTCCAAGCTGCTGCATCCCAAGAATGCCCAATCCCCTATTTGTGTCAAACCCGGCGGTAATTCCTTTAGTTCCAAGCTACTGCATCCAAAGAATGCCCAATCCCCTATTTGTGTCAAACCCGGCGGTAACGTAATATTTTGAAAATCCACTGAGCTATCACTGAAGTCAGATTGAAATCTGGATGTAAAATCTTGCATTGGGTTTGACAGCAGCCACGCTCTCCCCAGATAATTGCTTTGCTGCTCTTGGTTTAAGCCCTGCAATATTTCTTTTACATAAAACTCGCCAATTAAATCCGGCTCAAGGGGATAAAATTGTCCTGTTTCTGATGTAAATCCTTTATCAAGAAAAAAGCTTTTATTTCCGGCTCGTCTGAGAGTCTCCTCCAGGCACTCCCATTCTTCTTTAAAATAGGTTCGGTAATATTCCACATCACCTAATCCTGATGTCATGGTAGCAATCATAATTATGGTACTAATCGCTTTGATCGTATCTGGTGTCTGATGGGGTCTTAACCGGTTTGTTATATTAACACACTCATTTTGGTAAGCAAAGTCCAAAGCATCCCTCATACTGTCCCAGGTAGTTTGATCAACCTCCTTTACATAAGCATCACAGAGAATCATACATAATAATGTTCTGCTGTGCATTGGATCAATTTCCGTTAACTTAGTCAATATATTATTTATCATTTCTTTGGTTATCTTTTTCCCGAAGTGCTTGCAATATTCTACAATCAGCTTTGGTAATGCCTTCTCTTTATCCAGCGGTTTTAACTGCATCGGCTTCCCATTCTGGTAAGCATTACAGCATATATAATGAATGGATTTTTGATAATACCTCTGCAGTTGTTCATAAAGATCAATGTTTGATCGTTCCAACAAAAGCACCCGGATCAGATAGGGAAATTCCCGATGGGAATGCTCTTCTATCCATTCTGCTACCTCTTTTAATACCGTAGCAGCATAATCAATAAGAATTAAGGTATGGCACTCCGGATTCTCGGTAAAAGCTTGTAAGCGTTCCTGATGATTGCTATGCAGACAATACACCACCCAACCCTTTTTTTTATTCATCTGTTCCAAAAATTCACCTGCAAGACGTGATTTCCCCGTACCCCCAGCCCCTGTAATGGACCACCACAAAAAATCAGGCTGCCATTTCTGTAAGGTGCCATCGGAATTGTTATATCCACAAAACTGATATAACTCTTTTAATTCGTCATCTCTTCCATAAAGCTTAGTAATCTTAGAGCTATGATGGAAACGACTGGCCATTTCGATATGAGATACTGCAATTTTTCGTTTTTGGGGTTTAGATCCATCAGCATTAGGTCTGGTCGTTGATAACAAAATTGCTTTAGTTAGAAACTTGGAAGTCTCTTCTAAATCATATGGATCAGATGGTTTATATTGAAGAAGTTTTTTTTGTTTATGAGGAGGCGAAATTTTAGTATCCCTATCCAGTTGTTCAACCAACGCCTCAATCATACCGGGCAGGTCGGAGCTTCTGTTCAATAAAGCACGGCATTTTGGCAGAAGGTAATCAAATGCTTCTCTCTCGTTGTCGCAAAAACAAAGAATTTCGTCATGCAGTTCTATTATTCCATTAAATACCCTGCTGATATGAGATTTATCAATCGCATGACCATTATAAAAGCGACCTATTAGCTCCTGACCAAACACAGAATTAAAAAATTCTTCGTTTCCCGGTTTTTTATAAACCTTACTATTATCCATAATAATCTTTGCGACTCGGCGAAAATTAAAATATTCCATAACCAGCATTCCTTTCGCTGCAACTTTACACAACTTTCTGCAACTCTTTGCTAACTACTTTTTTGATCCTTTCTGTCATTATAAATGTATAAAGCTCCGGAGCTTTAAAAACAATTGAAGAGAGGTATATAGTATGAAACAATTAAATTGGCTAATCAACACAATAATAATACCGGTCATCTTAACATTCCTACCGGCGTGTATTAATCTGATGATGGGAGGATCCGTTCACTGGTACCAAGTAAGTATCAATAGTTTCTTTGTGTCAGGGCTACGCTTGACTGTGAATGCAGCTCATAAAAGTTTAATAACAAAGGGAACACAGGATCCGCAGACAACTATGGTTTACCTGAGTATTATCAGTATAATTTTGATATTAGGCAGTTCGTTCTTTGGTTTTTATCTTACCCTTATCACAGGAACTATGATTTCGGAAGGCACGATTCGGATTGTATTTTATATTTCTGCTATCATCTGGTTGACTGGTATAATACTAAGTTTCGTTGCGGAAAAGAAAATCTGATCTCTTTGATAATTTTTGTGAATTTTTAATTTTCTTAAAATCATTCAAATAAGCAGCGCGAAAAGAATAAATCCATACATAACGTAAAGGGTCAGTCGGGTAATGTGAATTTTTTACCCGATTGCCCCATATATCACTATTCTTTTCTTCATTTGTCTATTTATTGTATATAACGCTCGCATAGAGCTTACTGCACGGTCATTGCGAGCATCCGTGCCGGTGTAAACTAACAGCTTTGCCGCTTAGCTGAACAGACCGTTTAATTTTCTTCTATAATGATGTTGGCACACATACGTGTGACTATCTTTTAATTCTTAATAGCGCTTTATTCGATTGAGTTGGACGATTCATGGGAAGTTGACACTTAAACATGAAAATTTTTGGCGGGGTTCAGAGGATTCGAACCTCTGGGCGCTTGTCTCCATATATCATTATGTAATCGACTTACATTGTCAGCCTTCATAGGTAGCTGCAACGAACCCCGCAAACACCCGTACCCGCCAGACAACCTGTCACCATTAGAATATATTTCATCAAATCGCGTCCTTCCACTTTATATTTTAATTCAAAGTTTGGGTTAAACTTTTTGGTGAACGTAACAGAAAATCCAGCAAAAACAATTGCGAGTACACTAAACATGGACAGTGGTGGCCAAATACTTAGTTAATTAAGTTATTAATGATATTATATACCAACAAATGCAATATTTCAACAATTATTATCACATTGTTTCCGTTAGTCGGCTTCACAAAAAAATCAGTGCCCGTAACATCACCTGTATTGATGATGTATGGCGCTCACTCCCCGGATGGTTGGAGCGGAAAATGAACTTTGACTATCTGCCATTATGCTTACATATTATTTGAATAAATAACTCTCGCTGCTTCATAGATAGTTCTGATGGGATTTTAGGCTGTTTGATTAGCTTAGTGTGGCTTACATATTCTGCACTCTCCAAATTGCAAAGTCGTACATACTCATGAACCAACGGACAATTAAACAACGCATAATATTTTTCTCCAATTCTATATTTGCCAAGCTTGGTTGAATCGTCTGATAAAAAGACTATGTTTTTCGCAGAATGTGATTGTGGCGTGATATCTATTTTATTGCCAGTCATTGAAACCCATATAGCATGATGGACTGCTTCTATCATAAACTTTGGCCAGGGATCTGGTACAACTTGAATTCTCCAACCCAATTGTACTTTACCTCCACTATGCTTGACCCTCCTCATCACATTATCATAGCACTCGTTTTCAATGCACCACGATTCAGGGCGTAATGGCACATATTCAGGTATTGAGTCTTGCGTAATGGATTTACAAAAGTCTATTACTGCATCGTTTATTTCTTTTGGTGTGTTATTGGTATTCATCAAATAATCTCCAATTATTGGATAGGTTTCGCTAATCGCTTAAAGTTCTAAACCCCATGCAAGCCCTTTACTCTAGGACAATGCATGGGCTTTAGTTTCAGAAGGCACTTCCACTTTATCAGAGGTGTTTTCATAGTCAACTGCGATATGCCTGCTGAAAAAATCAATTTCTTCGTCGCTATTGGCAAAAGGCCGATGCGGGTCATTTATATTGGCCATTAGAAAAAACGGTTTGCCTGACAGCTTCGCATTTCGCAAAAAATCTCTTGTATATTGATAATACTTTGCGGGATTAGTCCATAGTCGTCTTCATTGTCTGGATTAGAATTATTCGTCCCAGGCAAATTTGTCTTTGGGCGTCAGATGATCTTCGCTTCCGATAATTCCGCTATAATATCCGAAACGATGCCGTACCTCCGCGAGTGCGTTAACAGACCTATCTATACCTTCAAAGCTCCTAGCTCCATTGTGATGAGGATACATTCCTGTTGGCAAGACAAATTCAGGCTAAATACTCAATTTTGTGCTTTACGGAATCATTGTCAATTTGTAGGCGCAAAAGCATGATAAATCATATCGTGTCCCATACTCCTCAAAATTCTTATATTTACCTGTATTAATATTAAATTCTATTATGAGGTCTTTATTGTTGGGATTTATTTCTTGTAACAATAGTTTGGCTAATACAGAGTCTCCTTCAAGTGGGTCAACTAGGTCAGTATAACCTGGCTGAATTGTAAGTCTTCTATCATTTTCGTCAGCCATTACCCCTCCAAAGTTGACAAGATAGTTTCCATTGTCAAGAATTCTAACATTACAAACATAACTGCTATAACCCTTATTTCCAACCTCATCCTTTCCATATTCAAATAATTTTGTAATAGTCATATTAGAAAGATCAATTCTATATCGTCCAATATTTGTGTGATTTTCATATGGTGGCACACTCAAAGCGTCTTCACGAGCTCTAAAGTTGCCGTTGTTTAATATTATAAAATCTATAATTCCTACAGCTTCATTTGGAACCCTGATTACAGAGTGTTGTCCCCAATTCCAAAATTCCTTGTCAGCTCTATCTGCATCGGATTCATCAGAAAGATCATATATTGGGTTGCCCGCCTCATCTACCGGCGTCAGCAGATATTTATTAAAATCTTCACTCCAACCAAAATGAGGAGCCATGACAAATACTAGTTCTGCAGTGTCAAAGTCAAACCCAAATACTCCTTGCTGTCGGCCTGAATTAATAATCAGGTTATTTACTTCATCATAATAGCTCTGATTTATATGTATCCAATCATAGTACTCCGAATAATCTGCGGGCGTCCTTGGCCTGGGATTTCTGGAAAAATCCATAATATCCCTAGTGTCGTAATATGCGATCTCCAAACCTGTTGTTGCATCCATAATAGATATGCCATCTTCAGTTGTTGGCTCATATGATGTAGGATCTGAATTGGGATCTGAGTATTCAGATGGAAACAAAATATTTCCATTAGGTAGTTGTTCTATCGAATGATGACAGTTGTTATCCAATACATAAAATGCATGTACTCTTCCTACGACATCAAATTCATACATATGTTTAAATTCGTTGAAATCGTTTGCAGTTGCTAAGAAATGTCCATTGGCAATCCTAAAAGTATTAAATGAAGGGATTTCTCTTGTTGTATACCATCGCACAGTACCTTCATGATCTATACCGACATTATATCTGCCAAAATATGAAGCAAAGTATAACTCGTTGATTGTTTCTGGAGGGTCACTCATTGGAGATGTTACTTCAAAAATCGGGAAACCTTCTGTTGACGGAGAACCAAGTTCCTCATCCGTTGGAGGCAACGGGTTAGTGAGTATAGTTGTTGAAACAGTACCAATCCCAGGAATTGTGACGACAAACTGATTAGCAGCATCAGGACTAAAACCGACTATAGGAATCAAGTTCGCTCCTATTACAGGTGTATAAGTGTAATCGACCGAAACAGATCCAATATCGTCAGAAATCTGAACACGAATTGGGTTAGTGCTGGTTGACCATACACCAAGATAACCAGATAATGGTGCAGTACCATAGGGATTATGAGACCATCCAGCTGTTGGAGAGCCTTCAGTCACATGTGAAAGAAGAGAATTGTAAATAGTTGTATGCCGAATTACCATCTGGTTGTTGATGTCTATCCCCTGATTAATTGGGGGACGAGGAGTGGTTGACTTGCTATTCATAATTAATTGCCTCTCTTTCCTAAATTTTTTAACTCTAAATTCATATTTTTATTCATATTTTACTTTAATATTATTAGTGTGTCAATAGTAATCACCAAAAGTACAGGGTTGTATTTTCGATAGTATTTTCGATTTGTATTTTCGATTTTCCGAAAAAATGGTTAGACCTCACGAATGATAATCTAACCATAATTATAGTACAAATTAACTGAATGACATTGTGGTGTGAACAGTAACTTATTGATATATAAATACACACAATTTATTATATTTATGTCAAAGAAATATGATTTGGTTATTTGATGTTTATTGTTCAATTAATGACATTACCCTGAAAGCACCTCCGCATAACTCTTATTTACACCTTGTAGTAGTCTGTGTTTCTCACTGTCAGATAAAAAAGCATGCTTTAATGCGTCAATGGTAAGGTGCTTCATTGACGCATAGTTCAAGCCCAGTTTTGACAAAAGAAGCAACTCTTTTGTCAGTGTTGTATCAGATACTGTGCGATTGTCCGTATTAATGGAAATCGGAATACCTTCCTGAATAAAAAGTTGAAAAGGGTAAGTCTGTAAGCTATCTGATGCCTTGGTTTGCAAATTGCTTGTAGGACAAAGCTCAAGCAATACATTTTTCTCAGCACATAACACGCACATCTCTTTATTGTCCTTTAACGCAATGCCGTGTCCTATCCGAGAAGCTCCCATTTCAATCGCTGTTTTAACGTTATTGGCAGGGCCATTTTCGCCGGCATGAATCGTTATTTGCAAGCCGTACTCAAGAGCAATATGAAACAATGAAGCATAAAGTTCCGGTGGGTATTGAGCTTCGCTTCCTGCAAGGTCAACACCGACTATGCCTTGTTCATTGAATTTATGCGCAGTTTCGACTGTTCGCAGATTATTGTCATAGCTTTGTCCACGCATTAGACACAGGATAATACCTGCTTTTATATTAAAATCTTTTTCTCCTTTTTTTATACCACGCAAAACTGCACGAATAATCGCATTAAAATCCAGTCCCTTTTCACAATGCAGTATCGGCGCAAATCGTATTTCAATATAAATGATATTTTCATCTGCTGCTTGCAATAACACATCATAAGCAGCCATCTCTAGGGTTTCCTCTGTTTGAAGGTGCTTTAAAAGCAATGGAAATGGCTGCAAATATTCATCAAGGCTACTACAAGTGGATTGTATCTTAGCCTTTGCTTTAAAGTTACTTAAGGAAATATCACTTTGATCCATGATAATCCCATTTAACGAATCAATATTGTACGAACCTCCTAAATGGCAGTGCAACTCCACTTTTGGAAGTTTCTTCACAATTTTTGGGTTCAATACTTACCTCCTTTCAGCATAACACCTTCCTTTTATTAGCTTTTAAGCAGCCGTTCGAACGGAATCGGATCACTGCTTTCTATCTGCTTTTGTCTCAATAGAGTCCGCATTTCATTTTTTAATTCGTCATAACCCGGATCGATAGCAAGATTATGCAGTTCATAAGCGTCTTTCTCTAAATCGTAAAGCTCATCTATATCATTTTCATTACAAACGTATTTAGTATTCCCATGAATCACCATTCTGCCAATAATTGTAGTCCCGTAGCCATGCCCGTAGGTTTCGCAAAGCAGACTGTCACGCCAAGGAGCATCTTGATCAAAAGCAAAACGAAGCAAACTTTCACCATCAACCCGATTACTGAAACGTAACCCAGCTGCATCCAGTATAGTCACTGGAATATCATTTGTACAAGCAAGCTTGTTGCAGGTCTTACCTTGAGGGATTTTATCTTTCCAGCACATCGCTAAAGGAATACGCATTACTTCTTGCGCCATATGCGAATCTTTATCGAAATGACCGCCTTGACAGGCTATAGCATCTCCATGATCGGTAGACCAAATTACGAGTGTGTTTTCATCTAAACCGAGTTCTTTCAGCTTTGTTATAATTAGGCCGCCCGCTTCGTCAAGCATCGTGATATGAGCATAGCAACGAGAAAGTATTATTTGCCATTCCTCCCATTTCAACGGATTCGGATATATGATGTTTTTACCATCTCCCAAAGGCCGACTTGCTTCCATTCGAAGGGTATCAGGCTTATCTAATAGTTGATTATCAAAGCTTGGGTATGGAAGTATTTCCTTAGGATCATACATATCAATAAACTTCTGCGTAGGAAAAAATGGCTGATGCGGCCCCCAAAAGTCTACTCTTAACGCAAATGGTTTGTTGTCCTTTCGCTTAGCCAAATCTTCCAGCTTGTCGCAGGCTAGACTTGCTAAAAAGAAAGCTTCATGAGTTTCCTTCGGCGTTTTGGTGATACCGACAGCATGCTCTCCACACCAAAAATCCTCACTGCTGTATAGATTTCCTTCCACTAATTTTGGAAAGTAATTTTTGCGGTTAAAATCATCTGTCCAAAAAGCGCGTTCTATGTAATGCTGTGCACGAGGTAAGCCACGCTCTTTCAGATAAGCCGCATATTCGTCAGTATTATAAGGATTGCCATATCCGGTCTCTGATAGCCCTTCGCAATGATGATCATAGGAGCAGCCTGGTCCTGCATGCCACTTGCCATAGTAGTAATTTTCATGACCATTTTCTGCCAGGATATCAAGATAGACCTCATGATTATATGGCGGATCGTTTTCATTATGGACTTGTCCATGAGTATGTGGATATAGACCGGTTAACAAGCTTCTCCGCGCTGGGCCACACATTGGTGCAACGCAATAAGCATTACTAAATTCTAATCCTTTCTGCGCAAAGCGTTCAAAGTTTGGTCTCAAAGGCTTTGCTCCGCCAAGCATGCCGTGACCATAAAATGCTTGATGATCATTGAGGATAAATACTATATTGGGGTTTTTCATTTTTAGCTTTTCTCCTTAAAAATTTTATTCTCAAATACTGATATCAATTCATCATGTGTCGATTTTAAATAGTAATGCATTTTCTGGCGATAATCGCTCAATCTGTTACGATAGGCAGGAGTATCAGCTAGATTATGAAGCGCATCAGGGTCATTCTGGTAGTCGTATAATTCTTCACATACACGATACTCACAAAATTTTATCCTTTCAGCAATGCCAAGATCGTACCCAGTAGATTCCTTCATAGCTTTAAAGGTAAGGCCGGACATGGATTCATTCATGAATACTGTTTCTTCATCCGACCATGCATTGTAGATATAGGCATAACGTTTATCCTGTACACATCGCATTGGATAATGCCGTTCGCGTTTTGTAATATGGTTTTGCGCAGTTTTGAAGAATTGTGTATAGATTGTATCATATTGTTCATCTGTATCTCCACAGATAACAGGCATAAGCGATTTTCCATCCATACCATTGACTTGAGACAAGCCAATAGCTTCAAGAATCGTTGGCATGAAGTCTATTCCTGATGTCAAAGCATCAGTTTTTCTCCCTTCTTGTATTTTACCGTGCCAACGCAAAATCCAAGGACTCTTAGTGCTATTAAGGTAGCAATTAGTTTTAGCAAAGGGAAATGCCATGCCATGGTCACTCAGAAACCAGACCAGAGTGTCCTGTTCCATATTCTCATCATGTAAAGCCCGCAATATTTCTCCTACGGTTTGATCACATCGCCTTACCGAAGAATAGTATTGTGCAATTTCTTTGCGCACTTTTGGAATGTCCGGAAGAAAACCCGGTACATCTATCTCGCCAGGACTATATTCATAATCAACCGAAATATGCCGTCCAAAAAAATCCATTTCTTCATCGCTATTGGCAAACGGACGGTGGGGGTCAAGGGCATTAGCCATCAGAAAAAAAGGTTTTCCTAACTGTTTTGCATTTTGAATAAAATCACTTGTATATCTGTAATATTTTGCTGGGCAACGACCATAATCATTTTCATTGTTGTGGGTTGAGATGTATTCATCCCATGAAAATTTTTCTTTTGGCTCCAAATGGTCTTCCTTACCAATAATACCGTTATAATAACCGGATTTATGCAATACTTCGGTAAGAGTAGTTACAGATTTGTCTATTTCCTCAAATCCTCTTGCACCGTTGCGATGCGGATAACATCCGGTTAAAAGCACGGAACGAGAAGGCTGGCAAACGGCAATTGTGACATGAGCGTTATGAAAAGAAAGACCTTCAGATGCAAGACGATCAATGTTGGGTGTAATATTATGTGTATTACATCCCATAATGCCAACGGAATTATAATTTAAGTCGTCAACTGTTACTAGCAAAATGTTTGTAGCCATTTTATCCCTCCACACTTATCTGATTTAAGCAGCTGCCTTCGATAATTAGAACTTATACTTGTTTTTTAAATATGGTTGCATCATTCTAGGTGCAATACCGGCAGAAGAATCCATTGCCAATGCCGTGATTCCGGCTATATATGGAATTGTTTGGATCAGCTCCGGAGCTATGCCTACGTTATTAATTTGTAATTGAAGTTGCAAAGCATCACACAAACCGAATATCAAAGCAATAATCAATATGCGCTGTGGTTGCTGGCGCCCCATCTGCACCGCGATAACAGCCAGCATACCTTTACCCATCGTCATACCTTCCATAAAAATATTAAGTTGACCAATTGAAAGGTAGGCACCTGCCAGACCAGCAAGTGATCCACAGACCAAAACGCTGATATGTTTAAGTTTCCAGACGTCAATACCGGCTGTTTCTACCATTTGAGGATTAAACCCCACCGAATTCATCCGAAGACCAACTACAGTTTTGTCTACTATGAAACAGCAAAGCAGAAAAAGCAAGATCAACACATAAAAAATAGGTGAAAACTGAGCAAGTACATTTCCAATAAGCGGAATCTTAGCAAGGAATCCAGTCTTTTGAATTGAAGCTACGGTTGGAGAAAATCCGGTTCCATATATGGAGCGGCAGAAAAATGAAGTAAGTCCTGCAGCCAACATATTTAGTCCCAAGCCACTAATGTTTTGCATTCCACCAAATTCTACACAAATCAGCGAATGAAATAACCCAATGACCATCCCACCCATAACGCCGCAAATGACACCAATCCAAGGATTTCCGGTAAAGTATGAGCCTAAGACGGCGCAAAAAGCTCCTGTAATCATCATTCCCTCAGCGCCCAGATTCATAATGCCTGCACGGACGCTAAACATGTTGCCCAAGCCGGTGATAACGACTGGTACGGACAAGCGGAGAATAGAGATAATTATTGCAATAATAATAGTATGGCTCATGCTCTCTCCTCCTTTTTCTTCCTATAAACCAACTTGTTAATTGCAAATCGAATAATATACTGCGCAGCAATCAAGGTAATTAGTACGCCTTGAATAACTAAAACGATTTCACTGGATACTCCTGCTTTGGATTGCATATTAATTGAACCAACTCGAAGTACTCCAAACAGAAATGCTCCGACCAGCACACCAAACGGATTGCCACTGGCCAGCATAGCAATAGGAATACCATCAAATCCATAGCCAGGAGAGAAATTGTCGTAAAGGCGATGATAAGTTCCCAACACCTCGATGCTTCCGGCTAATCCTGCAAGCGCTCCGCTTGCAAGAAGCGCCCCAGCCTGATACCTTTTGACTTTTATGCCTGCAAATTTAGCAGCAATGCTATTATCACCACATGTGCGCAATTCATATCCGCTTGTGGTCTTATTTAGATAATGCCACAAGATGCAAGCGACAGCTATAGAAATAATAATACCAATCGTTAATTTATTCGGTGTAGTAATTAGATAAGGAAGCTTGGCTGAGTCCTGTATAGGATTAGTAGAAGCTATCATTCTATTGTCTCCGGCGAAAGGTCCAACAACAAAGTAAGTAATCAATAAATTAGCTATGTTATTCATCATGATATGAATAACCAGCAAACCCGTTCCTTTTTTTACATACAATAATGCGGGAATCAGGGCATATAGCATTCCAAAAAGCATACCGGAAATAATACAAATCGGTATATGCATAAAACCAGGTAAGCCTGTAACGTACAATCCTGCAAGTGAACTGCCCAAGGCGCCAAATACAAGTTGTCCCTCTATACCTATATTAAAGATTCCTGTCTTACTTGACACAGCTACAGCAAATCCAGCAAAAGATATGGGTACTGCTTTGTTCAATGTACTGATGAATGCGCTGAGACTTCCAAATGCGCCAACAATCATGTAGTAGTAAGCGTTTAACAGGTTACCTCTAGTGGTCCAAATAAGGAATGAGGTAAATATCATTGTTATTAATACTATAAACACCGGCGATAGGATTTTTGCCCAATTAACCGGTTCTCTATTAATTTTGTTTTTCACAGTCAGCTCCTTTGTCATACATTTTTACTCCGGCCATCATCATACCAATCTGTTCTCTGGTAGCGGTTGCAGCATCTAAAATTCCCATGATTTGTCCATCATAGATTACAGCAATCCGGTCACTTAGGAGCATGACTTCATCCAATTCCAATGACACCAACAGCACAGCCATACCATTGTTACGGGCATCAACCAAAGTCTTGTGTATTAGTTCAATTGCGCCAATATCCACACCCCTTGAAGGCTGGTCGGCGATAATTAATCGGGAAGAATTTGATACCTCACGCGCAACGACTACTTTTTGCTGGTTTCCTCCTGAAAGAGTACGAGCCAATGCTGCTGGATTCTCCGGACGTATATCAAATATTTTAATCTTGTCCTTAGCTTCTTTTGCAATTCCCTCTTTATTAAGCAAGAACTTTCGGCTTCGATATTCACTTTTGCGATGGAAGCCCATCATCAAATTTTCTTGAACACTCATCCCAAGTGCAAGACCGCTTGTTTGGCGGTCTTGCGGAATGAATCCGACACCTTTATCTTTAATTCTTGATATGTCATTTCCCGTGAGCTTTTGCCCATCAAGCAATATGCTACCTTTATTGGGTTTATGAATTCCGGCAATTAGTTCCGTAAGCTCTTTTTGTCCGCTGTTATCTATGCCTGCGATCCCAAGTATCTCACCGCTATGCACAGAAAGGCTAACTCCTTTAAGTTTCTCAATACGTCCATCATAATAACGTACATTGTCAACCCGTAGCACCTCTTTACCGCATTCTTTTTTTATTTTATTCCCGCCAAGCTGAACATTACGTCCTACCATCATATTTGTGATCTTATCAGCAGAAGATTCACCAGTATTAACGGTAGACACAACTTTACCACGTCGCAGTACCGTTACTCGGTCACTAAAAGCAACCACTTCTTTTAATTTGTGTGTGATAATAATTATCGTCTTACCCATGGATTTGAGTTTAATCAGCATAGCTCCCAGCTCATCAATTTCCTGCGGCGTAAGCACTGCTGTAGGCTCATCTAATATGATGATTTCTGCTTGACGGTATAATGCCTTCATAATCTCAATGCGCTGCTGCGTTCCGAGCGAAACCTGCGCTACGATTTTCGTAGGATCAAGGTTCATGTCATATTTGGTGCAAAGTTTTTTGATAAGTTCAACAGACTGATCGCGTTGATACACAACACCTTTATGTGGTTCATCGCCAAGAACAATATTATCGGCAACGCTAAGTGACGGGACAAGCATGAAATGCTGATGCACCATGCCAATCCCTGCTTGAATCGCATCTATTGCCGATTGAAACCTCTGTTCTTCTCCCCAAATTTTAATATGTCCGGCTGTTGGTATATACAATCCATAAAGAATATTCATTAATGTTGTCTTTCCCGCGCCATTCTCTCCGACAAGTGCATGAACCTCGCTTCGTCTTACTTCAAAGTCGATGTTATCATTCGCCACAACACCGGGGAACTTCATTGTAATGCCGTACATTTGAACCGAAATATCCATGCCTTAGTCCTCCTTAGAAAAACTCGTGGTCACGGGTCTGAAAGCCCCATAACTACGGCATTTGTTTCAGCGACTACATGTAGTCGCTGTAGTTACTGTGCTTCATAAACCCGTCAGATAGACTATTAAAATCTTGACTTCATGAACCGACTTGATATGCTGATACAGGCTTGAGAACAGTCTCCATCATCTAGCCAAAGTACGGCTAGATGCCGAAGCCTGTTGGCACTCCGTGCCAGCCTAGCATATCCGTTCCTAAAGTAAAGACATGAAAATCCGTTGTCCGTCTGTACTCGTTTTAGGCTACATCAACTACACAAACTACACCGACTACACACACGAGTTATGAGTGTAGTTTGTGTGAAAATAACCCTCGGCGACTACACAAAATACACTGTTTTTTCACCACGAGTTATCTTGCAGGTACTTATCCAATTCCATTTTTGTAATTATTTTTTTAAATGCTTTTCGGCAAAGGCTTTATATTCTTCCTCATTATTCGGAGGTATAATCTCACCTGACTCCAGCATATTTCCCAATTCTTTAATTTGCTCTTTAACATTTTGAGGTACTAAATCTTCTTTGTCAGGTGCATAAACTATGCTTACCGCACCATCAGCATAGCCTATCTCTTCATACCCGGGAGTAAGTGATCCGCTAACAAAATCCGTTAGAACCTGATACATAATGTCGCCCATATTGACGACCATAGATGCAATGATACGGTCAGACAGATGAAACTGTCCATCAGCAGCACCTAAAGCATAATAGCCATTAGGCATGGATTCCGCTGCCTGATATACGCCGGTACCTGCGCCTCCTGCGAAGGCCTGCATGAGCATAAAGCCATCCTGATATAACTGTAACGCGATTTCCTTGCCCTTGGCGATATCAGTGAAATTGCCAACATATACAACTGTGCATTCACCTCCAACATATTCGCTGCCAGATGTAAATGAATATTGGGAACGTTCAAGAGAGGGATTTCGCATGCCGCCGATAAATGCGCTTTTGGCATCGCCTCCGAGCTCCTGATTCATAAGTACATTAAATGCACCTGTAAGAAAACCTGCTTCATTGGTTCTCGCTCTACGCCCAGTAATATTAGCGATACCTTCTGTCTCTGTATCATTTAAATAAAAATGTGTATTTGGATACTCTTGAGCAAGGCTGATCATCATCTCTGATGCGGCGTTATGAAGAACTATGATAAGATCATAGTTTTCTTGGCAAAAAGCACGAGCATTTACCTCATAATCCTGCAATTCAGAAGGTTCAATTACCGTGATTTCAATTCCTGTCTCATCAATAAAACGCTGGACACCGCTGAAATAGGCATCATTGGATGCGTTATCACCCCTTCTCTCAGTTAAATATCCAATTTTAAAGACACTACTTTGAATATCGGCAGTTGCTGCTTCAGAAGAAACAGGTGAAGCTTGATAATCGACCGTTGATGTGTTGCTTTGGCATGCTATTAAGCATGAAAGAATCAATAAAATAGTAAATATCCATGAAATTTTCTTCTTCATAGTAAATCTCCTTATAATATAATTTTAGGTATCTAAAGCTTCTATGGCAGATATAATTAGCTCTCCAAAGGCTTTTACATTAATCTCGGACAATAGCAAGACGTTACCTTGCGAAGACGGTGTAAAAACAGTTCTGCCTCGTTGTTCTCCGGATAATACAACATGAATTTGGCCCCTTCTTCCCGAAAACAACTCAGGCCTCAGCAGCCAGGCCAAAGCGCATGGATCATGGAGCATACAGCCTTGGGCGCCGAATTCAAGTGCGCCCAGCATATAAAAATCCATCATTTCACAAAAAAACCTTCCAGCCTTGCCCCGGTCTCTTAAATATTCAAAGTTCTCCGGTAAAACAAGCGCTTTTTCCGTGATATCCAGACTGCTCATTGTGATAGGAATCCCGGAAGTAAAAATTATTTCAGCTGCCTCGGGGTCTACAAAAATATTAAATTCGGCATATTGCGTGATATTACCATTGCACGAACTGCCCCCCATCAAAGATATCTGCTTGATTTTCGCTGCCAGCTCCGGATATGTACGGATAAACAGAGCAATATTAGTAAGTGGTGCCAATGCTACAATAGTGATAGGGTCGTCGCTTTTTTGTATCAAATCACGAATTGCCTCAACCGCACATGTCTGATTATCTCGTATCACAATCTCAGGATGGTCGACAGGACCATCCATGCCGGTTTCGCCATGGTACTTGCTGCTGATTATAGGTTCACCGATAAGCGGACGGCTTGCGCCTTTAAAAATGGGGGTTGTCTTCTCGCATACCGAATTCACAATGCAGGCATTATGAGTTACATTATCAATGGTATTGTTTCCGCATACCGTAGTGATTGCAGCTAAGTCTACCTCCTCCTCATAAGAATAGGCCAGCATGATTGTTACGGCATCGTCATGTCCGGGATCACAGTCAATTATTATTTTTCTCATGTGCTCCATCCTCCTTCTCTCAGGTTTTTCCTGATGATAATTCAGCAGAGATCGCTCTTAGGCGATCCTGCTGTTTATATATCAAAAACCCCAAGCAAAAAAGCGCATACAAGGGCGGGGGCAAAATGCCCTGGATACCCTTACATGCGCCAAAAAACGACGTTACTCCATGCTTGAAAAGTATAGAAAAATCTGCTATACTTAACCTGCTGCATGGTAAAATGTGAGGGTGTGTGTCTAAAGTTCTCCACCTTTGCTACCGTTGGAAGTGATTGGCGTCACTACCAGCGGCCATGCGGCTCCTTTTATCTTGGAGCCTCTGAGCAAAATTAAAATATGTTGTACTTTTTGTCCATTAACAAGTTATCTAATGATAAATATCTTCATAATCTTTTATAGCATGAATAAACTCAGATGTCAAGAATTTAGCCTCTAAATGTCAATGTAATGATGCGGGTTTTCGACACTTAAATAAAGTCAAAATCGCCGCAAACCGCATAAAGCCTATATTCTTTTGTCAAATTCTAGATTTAAGATTGTTGTATGTGTGCTATGAGATGTCTAAATTTTCATAGTTTTCAGCAAATATCTCTTCAAATCCCGACTCATCAAATTTAACAAATTGTAATTACATCTATATGCCAAATGTGATATACTTTTACTGAAAATCTACAAAATTTCCTCGTAGCATCATTCCATACAACATATCTCAAAGTTGCAAATGGAAAGAAAAGCCAGTATTGAAGCAATATTCTTTCTTTTTTCCTATTCCCAAATGTCGAAAACGGGATGATAAATATCTTCATAATCTTTTATAGCATGAATAAACCTGCATGTCAAGAATTTAGCCTCCAAATGTTAATGTAATGACACTTGATGCAAACTATACTTAAACCAATAGGAGGTGATAAGTATGGTTGGTAAAATGATTAAATATTTACGTGAACAAGCCGGCCACACTCAATTAGAGTTGGCAAAGTTATTAGGAGTGAGTCGAACCAGCATAACAGCATGGGAAAACGGTACAAACAGTCCAACCGCTACATATTTAATTGAATTATCAAAACTTTATGGCAGAAGTGTAGACTATATGCTTGGTCTTGATAGAAACGAAACAGTATGCTTGGATACTTTTAATGATGAGGAAAAAAATCTTATTTTTAATCTTTGGAGTTATATCAGTAATTACAAACAAACATAAATAAGTTGCAAGCAAACGCTTTAACGACATATTTATATCCACCAAATAAAACAGCAGATAATTTGTTATACTATCTTTGTCGCGTGGTAAAAACGTAAGGGCGTGTTCTTAAGTGGTTCACCTTTACACCGCAGATAGTGGTTGGCTCCATTCTCTACGGCCACGCGGCTCCTTTTTGTCCGGAGCCCTTTATCAATATTCCTATCATTTTTATTATATACTACTAAATGGCATATTTCTTAAAAAGAATATGCGAGCCGAAAACATTGTTAAAGTGGCAAATGCTTTTGGGGTAAGTACGGATTATCTCCTGACAGGAAAACCAAGTAATTCCGAACTCAATGATTTTGCCTCAAAGAATTCAGTTCTGGACGAACAAGAGATGGATTTATTGCAGCAAATAATTGAATTACTTATAATGGCATGTAAAAAAGATAGATAAAACTGACTGTTTATAAATGAAGTAAGGGGACACCGCAAGGAACTGATTGGGCAGAGAAAATCAAATACCTTGCGGATGTCATGTATCCGGATGCATAAAAGACTGTACTGATGATGGACAATCTCAATATCCATAAACCGGTTTCGTTATATAAAAAGTATCCACTGGTAGAAGCAAGGCGAATCATCAGGCGGCTGGAGATTCATTATCCCCATCTAATCTCTCGTTTGGAGTATACGCTGCCAGTGTCAGCTTTCTTGAATCTTTGTCATAGCGATAAACTTGATTTGATAATCTCCCCTCTATTGTAAAAGCTGCCAACAAAATACCAACATTGCCTGCGGAGTCAGAACGATCAATGAATTCTGTAGGGCATCATCCTGAAATCCATCAACAAAATGATTCTGGATAAAAGTGGCTACATGGAAATCCTGCAAAATAATATTGCAACGCTCATCCGCAATGATTCCTCCGCTTCCACCACTGATATTGATGCCAAACTGCTGAAATTGCAGAAGGAGTTCCTGAAAAATTCTAACAACGGTGAGCCTACGACAACATCGCAGATGAGCTATTCCAATTTCTGGAACTGAAGGCAAAGTCCGAAACCTGTGTCATTCAGGATAAAAACCGACCCACATTACCGAGCTTTGCAACTTTTTGAAGGAACAGCTCAAAGAGATTACCACCTTAGATAAAAACCTTGTCCACAAACTGATACAAAAAATCACCGTCTTTAAAGACACTTCACTGTGAAATTCAAATCCGGAACCAGCATCAATATAAATGAATAGGAGTGCAGATCGCCCTGTTGGATAAACCACATGGCGGCTTGTTTTCTATTATATTTTTCTTTTCGGTTCTCACTTTGGTTCAATCCCCTTATTTAATTTTGCGAAACTTCACGCAAAGTGAGGCGGCAGTCTTCAGGTAACTGCTTCCTGGAAATTCAACGCCACCACCACGTACGGTATTTCCCAGTCGAATACTATAAACTGCACAACGGACTGGGATAATTTTTGTATAAGTTATCCCTCCGAATTAACTAGACAAGTTCTGCCACACCCTTTATTATTATACTAAGATAAATCTTAGGAGGTACTACCTTATGAAAACAAAACAAATGAAAGT
>Ga0153939_1000232_pt1 | contig 19830 bp, 19 predicted proteins | sample TSNJ023MetaG_FD_104734 | JGI IMG/M metagenome (GOLD analysis project Ga0153939, IMG submission 104734) | Attine ant fungus gardens microbial communities from New Jersey, USA - TSNJ023 MetaG | ecosystem: Host-associated > Fungi > Mycelium > Unclassified | place: USA: New Jersey, Brendan T. Byrne... | reverse complement strand
GCAGGGCATTAAGAAAATCAACCGTGGCATCATATCGGAAGACACACTCGTAAACGCCGTGATTATCAGCTAAATTTTTCAGCGGTTGAAACACAGGATCTGCCGCCGCAATACCAATAAACATAAAAAGGGACGCAGCAACCATACACTGCATCCCTTTTATGTTTATTGCTGCGTGCTGCCCCAAACCGTTAACCCCGTTTCACTCATTGCGGAAAACGCGGTCACATCGCTTTTTCTCTCCCGGTCAAACTGTTTCGCCACCACCCCGTTGTATTCTATTCCGTCCAGCGTCAGCGCAATCCGATAATCGTCATACAGCGTATATGTACCGGTGTATGCGCCGCTGATGTCCCCGCCGGAAAGCTCCACCAACTTCGAATCATGGCTTTTATCATTGTTATCGGCCCCATGCGCCACAAGTGCATAACTGCCGTCCGGCAGGTCTGCCGCTTCAAAGCTTTCGCCGTCATAGCAGTTCGGCAGAATCACCGGCCAGCCGTAATCATTCATCGCAAAACGTCGCACCTGCATTTTAAACCAATAGTCCGGCAAACTGTATGAGCGGGTATGGTGCACGATGAAATAATCCTCACCGTCGATGAGCAGCCCGTTGTGTCCCGGCGCCATCACGCCCTTTGTGGCAAGTGCGGGAGGACTGCTGAGGAAGGTATGCCCGCCCATCAGCTTGGTACCGATGCGTTCCTCATTACCCGGCGCGAGATTCTTCATATCGTTTCCCGCGGCATCCAGATAAGGCCCCGTGATGGACTCCGCGCGCGCCACACGGATGTTGTAATCACTGCTAAGGGAACCGTAGGATACAAACAGGTAATAGTATCCGGTTTCCGGGATATAACGGATAACCGGCCCCTCTATGGAGGCGTGCTGACCGCCCGCGAGGTGAACCGGCTCTTCCGTTTTCTGCAGAAGCCCTGTTTCGCTGTCAAGCTCCGCGATAAAAATCCCTCCGAAAAATGAGCCGTATACCATATACATGCGTCCATCCTCCTCCACTGTGATGCCGGGATCGATACAGTTGGGGTTTTTCAGCGCGTTTGCCTCGGAGGAAATCACGATGCCCTTATATCTGTAGGGCCCCTCGGGCTGGTCGGCCTCCGCCAGTGCGATGCATGAGCGTGAGGAGCCGAAGGTGGAGGCTGAGAAGTACAGACGGTAGCAGTCGCCATACCGGATGATATCCGGCGCCCAAAAGCCTTGCCCTTTCTCTGTATCCAGCCCCGCATAGGCCACCGCTCCGGCGCATTCCTGCGCGTAGTTTTCAAAAGCCGTGCCGAGATATTCCCAGGTAATGAGGTCCTTTGACACCCTCACCTGCACGCCGGACTGATGAATGTCCCCTAAAGAGGCGTCGGTTGAGAACACATAATACCGGTCATCCACCTTGATGATGGACGGGTCGTGGGTATTCAGCTCCCCCCACAGCGCCGTATCCATCGCAATTGTATTGTCTCCCATTGGCCGCACTCCTTCATAGGGCAGATTCTTTTCTTCTGTGCAGCCCACGCTTTGCAGCGGCACCAGAGCACAAAGCGCGGCAAGTAGCAGGCGCTTCATTTTTTTCATGACAATTCCTTGCTGAAACGCAGCATCGTAAAGCTGCACGCCGGCAGGCTGCCGCCTGCAATTTCTTTCTTCATGGCAGGAAGGTTTCCCTTTCGGGGCTTGACGGCTTCCGGTGTATCAAAGGTGTTGCGGGCTTCCAGATCCGTTCCGTCCATTACGACGGCGTCAAGAGGCTTCAGGCCGCCGAAGCTGCGCAGCTCCATTTCGTAGGGCATGACGGAATCACTGTAGTTGATTAGAAAAACGGAAATTTCATTTTGGACCGTGTTCTCCACAACAGACGCCGCCACATACGGCACATCGCCGAATTTGCTCTCAAAGGCGTCACAGGTCACGATGGCGTTCATCACATCACCGCGCCCAAAAACAGAAAACATTTCAAAGGGGAAATAAGTGGTCTGCTTGATGGCCTCTCCCCTTTCTTTTGTGAAGATCGGCCCGATGGCATTTACAAGCTGTGCAAGGCACGCGATTTGCACACGGTCGCAGTTATTGAGCAGCGTCGTCATCATGCCGGCAAACACCAGCGCATCCTTCAGAGAATAGACATCCTCGAGGATTTTCGGCTTTGCGGCCCAATTGGCTTTGCCCTGGGCGTTCTGGTACCAGACATTCCACTCGTCAAAGGAAATGCCCATCACCTTTTTGGAACGGTGCTTCGCCTTGACGTAATCCGCCGCTGCCCGAATGGTTTTGATGAACGCATCCATGTCATAATAGCTTGCAAAAAAGTCGTTCCGGTTGCCTTCATCCCAGTAATAACGGTGCATGGAGATATAGTCTACTTCATCGTACAGATGGTCTAGAACGATACGGTCCCATTCGGGATAGGTTACCATTTCGGCGCTGCTGCTGCCGCAGGCCACCAGCTTCAGACCCGGGTCAATGCCCTTCATCATGCGCGCAGCCTGCAGTGCCTTCTTAGCATAATCTTCAGCATCGAGCCCGCAGATCTGCCACGGGCCGTCCATCTCGTTTCCGATGCACCAGGTCTCAACGGCATAGGGCTTTTCATGTCCGTTTGCCTTGCGCAGCTCGCTGAAATATGTGCCGCCCGAATGGTTGCAGTACTCCACAAGCTCCGCCGCGTCCTTCGGCGTTCCGGTCCCCATGTTCACCGCCATCATTGGCTCAATGCCGGTTTTTTCGCACCAATCCATAAATTCATCCGTACCAAACTGGTTGGGCTCCGTCGTTTGCCACGCGATGTCCGGACGCGTGGGTCTCTTGCCTTTCGGGCCGATGCCGTCCTTCCAGTCATATCCGGATAGAAAGTTTCCGCCCGGGTAGCGCACCATCTGCACCTGTAATTGCTTTACAAGCTCCAGCACGTCGCCCCTGAAGCCGTTTTCATCCGCTGTGGGATGCCCCGGCTCATAGATGCCGGTATAGACGCAGCGGCCCACATGCTCCACAAAAGAGCTGTAAAGCTTCGGGTTCACTTTGCCCACTTTCATGTTCTTATCCGCAAAAAGCTTAACCATTTTTTCCCTTTCAAACTCGCTTGAATTATTCTTTCACGCTGGCGAACATCATCGACTCAATAATATATTTCTGGAAGATGCCGTATATGATCAAAACCGGAACCAGCAGCATGACGGAGCCCGCCATGATTCTCGGCACATGGGTGTTGATGGCATACTGCTCGTTAAATTTCGCCACCATAACGGTCACCGGCTGCCACTGTTCGTTTTTGACGAACAGCGTCGGCGCAAGATAGTCGTTCCAAACGGCGATAAACCACATGACACCGTGGGCCGCCAGCGCCGGCCCCACCAGGGGCACAATCATACTGCGGTATATCTGGAAGTAATTGCAGCCGTCGATTTTCGCCGCCTCAATGACGGAATCCGGCACATTCCCGAGATACTGCCGCAAAAAGAAAATCATCATGACATTGCCGCCCAGCTTCGGCAGAATCAGCGCCCAGGGTCCATTCAGCAGGTTCATTTCGCTGAACATGACAAACTGCGGCACCATGATGGACGGAAACGGAATCATAATGGTGGCAAGCAAAAACATGAACACCACATTGTGTCCTCTGAAACGGATTTTCGCGATGGCAAACGCCGCGGCTACGGAGACCAGCGAGCCGAACAGCACCGGCGGCACGGAGTAGAGAATGGTGTTGAGGAAACCGCGCAGCAGCGGTATTTCCGACCAAATCTGTATGTAGCTGGAGAAGTCCCATACCTGCGGGATGAGCCCGCCGATGTAAATATGCATTTTCGGCTTGAAGGAGGTGAAAACCATCCATATAAACGGATAGAGCATAACGACAGCCCCGGCAAGAAGCGCCAGAAACAGCAGAACATCAACCGCGCGCTTTTTTCTTTTCAATGCGCTCACCCCTTCCGTTAATATAAAACTGCGCCGCCGTGGCAATGAAGATGATGATGCCGATCACAACCGCCACCGCGGATCCGTAGCCCGCTTTGGAATTTTTGAAGGTATAGTCATATAGATGGATCACCGTTGTAAAGGTGCTGTTTGCGGGTCCGTTGTTGGTGAAGATCAAACGGGGCTCCACATACATCTGTGCGCCGGCAATCACACCGGTGACCAATAAGTAGAATAAAACAGGTTTCAACAGCGGGAAGGTGATTTTCCGGAAAATCTGCCACCAGTTGGCGCCGTCGATTTTCGCCGCCTCATAATAGGATGGCGAGATCCCCTGCATACCGGCAATGAGCAGGATGATGGTGGAGCCGAGCCCCTTCCACACGGTCATGATAATGATGACCCATTTTGTGAACCGGGGGTCGCCGATCCAGTTGGGCGGACTCGTCACGCCGAACATGGAAAGAACCTGATTGATGGTGCCCGTGTCGGAATTGAACATCTGCTGGAAGACAAAGCTGATGGCCACAACACTTGTGATGACCGGAGTATAGTAAATGACCCGAAATATTTTATCGGTGGGAAGGTTGCGGTTCATCATGTATGCAAGAAACATGGAAATGGCGATACCGATGGGAATACCCAGCATATAGTAAAAGGTATTCTCCAGGCTCTTCCAGAAAAGGTCTGATGAGAACATTTCCGCGTAATTGCGAAGACCCACCCATTTTGCCGTTAAAAGTGGCTGACCCAGCGGCCATGCGGTAAAGCTGGCGTAAAGCGACATTACAAAGGGTATCACAACGAAAATCAACGCGCCGACAATCGGGATAAGGACAAAAAGCCAGCCCCATAAATTGTCCGTTGCGCGGATGGATAGCCCGTACTTCTTTTTGTTATCCATATAAACCGCCACGCGGTACTATCCGCACAAAAACACGCTGAAAAACAGCCCTTTGTACCCGCACCGCTTCCTTTCGTTTATTTTTCACACTAATCTTCCTTTCATACGGCGGCCATAACCCTATGGCTCCATTTGCTTAAAGGCGGCCCGTGTAAACAGCCGGCGGCTTCATCCGGCTGTTTACAGATCCGGTTATTTTAAGGGAAACAATCAGCTGTTGGGGTTCACGTCACCCTCATCCTGAATAGCAAGGTCCAGCGCGGCCTGGGCGTTTTCCTGTACGCTCTTCACGTATTCTTCGACGCTCATGGGCGTAACACCCTTGTCGCTGTCCTCATAATAGCTCCACACGCTGTCCACGCCCGCAATAAAGCTGTCTGTATGCCACAGGTCATTGTAGGTATATGTAGTGGGGATTCTCTTGCCGTTCTGGCCGGAAAGCATATTGACGAATACTTCTCTTGTTTCGGGGAAATACTTCTCATCGCTCAGGTATTCACCCCTCGCCATTTCCTCAAGGTTCGGCAGCTGTCCGCCCTGTTCGCTCAGGAAGCGCTGAACTTCCTCATCCGCACTGAGGGTATAGGCAAGCTTTGCCGCAAGTTCTTTGTTCTCTGACTGCTCTGATACGCAGTAGCCTACCGAGTCGATGCGGCCAAACCATTTATCCTGACGGTCTTCAATGGAAAGGTCCGCATAGCTGTCGCTGATGGGCCACGGAGCCAGATCAAAGTCGAACCATTCCTTATTCGGGTTGACGGCTTCGTCGGTTTCAATGGCCTGGAACGCGCCCACATCCCATGTACCACAGGGGAAGTATGCGCAGCGGCCTGCGAGGAACTTTAAGTAACCGGTGGTTTCATCAGTGGACAGGCCCGAACCGCCCATCTCGACAATTTTCATAAAGCCTTCATAACCCTCGATGAACTCCGGTGTGTCATATAGCACCTTGTCTTGGGTTTCGTTTAGGTAATCGCCGCCCGCGCCCCAAATAAAGGCCTGCAGGCAGAACTCTTCCCAAAGATGCGTACCGTACACCTGTGTGGAACCGGCCGTTTTCGGCAGCGTGTCATCTTCAAAGGTCAGTACCTTGCAAAGGTTTGCAAACTCGGTGTAGGTATAAACCGGCAGGTTTCCGTTTTCATCCATTTCCGGGAAGAAAGGAAGTGTGCCGTCATTGACAAGCGCTTCAATTTCACCGCGGCGTTTTTCGATAATCGCTCTGTTTACCGTCATGGAAACCGCTGAAAAATCCTTTGGCAATGCGTAGATGGCGCCCTCACCCAACACATCGCTGTCCACATCGTATTTATACAGATTCAGCGCCTCCGGCCAGATTTTATCAAGCGAGCTCACATCCAGATACTCATCAAGGGCCACCACCTTATTCGCCCAGACACGCTTCTTCACGTCGCTGACGCCTAAATAGAACACATCCGGCGCCGTGCCCGCGGTCAGCGCCGCTTCCAGCTCCGGCCAGTACTGGTCTCCCGCAACCTGGAAATTGACTGCACAGTTGTTATCCTCTTCAAACTTTGCGATGATCTCTTTGTACATGGCCTGCTCATGCTCTTGCGCAAAAACAGACACATTCAGTACCGGCTTGTCGCCTATGTCGGTGTTCCGCGCTTCAGCGGAGGACCCGCTGCCTGTGTCCGCCGTTCCGCTTTCCGGCGTGTTTCCGTTGTCGCAGCCCGCAAAAACGGAAAACATCAGTAAGACGGCAAGTACGATTGTCAAAGCCCTTTTCATTGTTATCTGCCTCCATTATTTTAGATTTGTCTAAACTATTTTTGTCTAGCTTAAACATTTCTTTTCGCCCAAATATTAGCATGGCGCATTTTGTTTGTCAATATTTTTTTTCGAACAGCAACGTTTTTTGTGGATATCACCTATTTCGATAAGATCCCATTATGTATATTTCACAAATATTTCCATATTATACCGCCGAGCCGAAATCTTTTTGTTGACTTTTCTTTTATTGTTGGCCATAATTAAACTAGTTCATCTATTGTTAAATGATAAATCATCACTCAAAAGGAGCCTGTCATGATCCATATTAAAAATATTGAAAGCGGCGCCACGTTATTTGAGGCGCTGAATTCCGACGCACGTATAGAAATAATAAAAATACTGCGTGAAAGCGGAGAGGCGAACATGAACCAGCTTGCAAAACAGCTAAACCTCTCCAACGGCGCGGTCACCGGGCATATCAAAAAGCTTCAGGACGCCAAAATGATCAAGGTTCGCTCACGATCCGGAATACGCGGTTCGCAGAAGATCTGTACGCTGACCACCGAAAAAATCGTCGTCGACCTTTTCGATAACGATCTGGATCTTAAAAATGTGTACTCCTTTGAAATCGGGGTCGGTCATTATGTCGATTTTAAAATCGCGCCGACCTGCGGTATTGTGAATAAGGATGTCATTATCGGCGAGCTGGACGACCCACGCTACTTCTCCTTTCCCGAGCGTATCGACGCGCGGCTTTTATGGTTTAGCGAAGGCTATATCAGTTACAAGCTGCCAAACAGCTTGAAAATAGGCGAAGTTTGCACAGAGCTGCAAATCGGCATGGAACTGGCCTCTGAGGCGCCCGGATACACCCCCTACTACCCCTCCGACATCGGCTTTCGCCTGAATGACACCTATCTCGGTTATTTTACAAGTCCGGGCGAGTTTAATGACCGCAGGGGTATTTTTACGCCCTCCTGGTGGTTTGAAAACCTGGGGCAGTACGGCAAGCTGAAGCTGCTGACCATCAATGAAAACGGCTGCTTTATAGACGGACTGAAAATTTCAAAGGTGAGTATCAACGATCTTTTGATCACGCCGCAAAAGGATATCGTCTTTTCCATCGAGGTAGCGCATGACGCCGCCAACAAAGGCGGCGTCAATATTTTTGGAAAGGGTTTCGGCGATTACGACAGCGGAATAACGGTAAAAATGTTCTACTCCGTTGAAAAGCTGGTACAATACCCTCGATGAAATTCATGGACCCTGCGTCACGGGCTCCCGCAGCTGCCTTCTCGAAATCTTCGCGCCTACGGTTTTTCTGCAGACTGAAGGCCCCCGGTACACGGGGGCCTTCAGTCTGCAGAAAAAATTATCAACTTCAGTGGAAGAAACGATCATACGCGGAAAGACCTCTCGTCTGAAAAGAAGATGTCATCTTCGCGCAGCAAGTTCTTTTTCCGGAAGTTAGGCGCTTCTGCACTAAACTTTTGGAAAAAGAAAATTGGATCGCACAAATAGAAAGCCACTGTAACGACATAGTGTACCTGTGCGAAATCTCACTGTCACGGGTTTCCCGACAGTCTGAGGCCCCCGTGACCGGGGGCCCTTTATGTGCTGCGAAAACGGATTATGGATTCCCATCCTTGCGGCTTTATAAATACTCAGCGCATTTCTGTTTGACCTCTTCCGCCAGTTCCTCCAGGACATTATCTTTGATATAAAAGGCGGGCTCTATATTCAGGGTCTTTGCATACTCGTCTGTTATATACCGCTGATACCGTCCCAATATTTCCGGAGAAATACCATTTATCGCCCGCGGAACCGCGCGCCGCAGCTGCTCTTTTACCTCATGCTCCCACCAATGCGCGTGAATCTGCCGACTGTCATAACGAAAGCTGTCTTTAAGGCAGGCCTCCCAGTCCGGTATGGCCGGATGCTCCAGCGACTGCATATGGGGCTGAATCTTGCCAACATAATATCCGTCCCACGCAAGATCGGTGAGGATGTGAACCGCATAGCCCAGCAGCAGGTCTCTATCCTGAAAGCTACCACGGTTTTCCCTGTAAAACGCGGAAACATTGCCATACCATTTCATGAAATCCCGGTCGCGGATATGCGCGCTCCAGCGCAGCTTTTTTTCGGCGAAGCCGTCCATATTGACACTGTCGGGGGCGATGCTCCCCAGATAATACTGGCTTTTGTCAGACAGGGGTAAGTTTACCGCCGCTGCTCTTGCCACACACAAGTGCATGAATGTCGTAGCCATGATCAGTCCTCCCATAGATTCCGCACGGTTTTCCGCCTGAAACGCTTTGACGCCGCGGGCGAATATTTTCGAAGTTGAGATAAAACCATTTTGGTCAATATATTTTGCAGAAAACACAGCCTGTCAAAATTTCTGTCCACAGAAAATCCCGGAAAAGACCATTCGATAACTTTTACCCGGAATACAATGGCGCCAATATCGGACATTTCAGACGCAGCGGCTTTGAAGACATCCTGTACTTTTTTTGGTGGAGTTCGCCAACGCGATTCCTCCCTTAATTTTTTGTGATGCTGTCATTTTACTGGCAAGTGCACTTAAAGTCAACTTTTTCCGCAGTCCGCATCCCATAGGCCGGCAGGTCCATTCCATCCAGCAGTGCGTCGATTTTGGAAATCTCCTCCACTGTCAGCAACACATCGACAGCACCGAAGTTTTCCCGCAGGCGATCCTCTTTACGGCTTCCGGGGATTGGCACGATCCAAGGCTCACGGCATAATATCCATGCCAGGGATAGCTGCCCGGACCTACAGTTTTTCTCTTTTCCTAATTCCGTTAGATAGTTCAGCAGAAGTCTGCCTTTTTCAAAGCCCGCTTTTGTGTATTGGGGCATACGGAGTGGGCTCGCCATAGCCCACTCCTAAAAGCCCACAACATTATGGGCGGTATATGGCTCTTCCAAATATTTGATCTCTTCCTCTGTCAATTTCAAATCGTCCAGTCCAATGACTGCCTCTTCAAAGTGATGCAGTTTTGTTGCCCCCAGAATCGGCGCGGTGACGGCGGGCTTGCTCAACAGCCACGCCAATGAAATCTGAATCATCGGTACGTCCCGTTTCACGGCCAGTTCCTCCACCCGGCGGATGATTTCCAAATCAGCCCGGTCCTCCAGCGGAAAGAACCGTTTGCCGGCCGCTTCATGATCAAAACGCTTAGTGACCGTGCCGGGCTTGCGAGCCAGCCGTCCTTTGGCGTTGGGACTCCAGGGGGTCAGGCCCACGCTCATATCCTGGCAGAGGGGGATCATGTCCCGCTCCTCCTCCCGGTAGATGAGGTTGTAAAGATTCTGCATTGTAACAAACTTTGTCCATCCATGCTTCTCCGCGGTATGCTGCGCTTTGGCAAACTGCCACGCCGCCATGCTGGACGCCCCGATATACAGCACCTTGCCGGACTTTACCACCTCGTTGAGAGCGTCCATCGTCTCCTCAATTGGAGTATTGGGGTCCCAGCGGTGAATGGTATACAGGTCGACATAATCCATGCCCAGCCTTTTCAGGCTCTGGTCCACCTCGTACATAATCTCTTTCCGGGAAAGCCCCCGGCAGTTGCGGCCCTTGCCCATAGGGAAGTGTATCTTGGTGGCCAGTACGATCTCATTCCGATTGGTCATGTCTTTCAGGGCCCTGCCCACAAATTCTTCGCTGGTACCCGCCGAGTAAACATTGGCTGTGTCAAAATAGTTGACTCCCAGCTCCAAAGCCCGTTTGACGATCTCCCTGCTGCTTTGCTCGTCAATCGCCCAGCCCTTGCCGGTTAGACCCTTGCTATTGTCGCCGAAGCTCATGCACCCCAGGCAGATACGGGAGACCTCTGCGCCGGTGTTGCCGAGTCTTGTGTATTCCATTGAAAAAACTCCTTCCAGAACGATTTTATGATTTTGAACTGCTTGTGCTTGCCGGACTTCAGCCGGACCGTATACGCAATGGCCGAGGAAATCCAGTCCATGCACATTGCCGCTTTATATTACTTAACAGCCTCGGGCCTGCTGATCCGCATAGCCGTCGCATCTTCCAGCCCCATTTTCTTCAGGGCCCCGTCAATTTTGGTGATCTCCTCTGCTGACAGCGCCACGTCCGCAGAAGCCAGATTCTCCTTCATGCGCTCCGGGCTGCGGGTGCCGGGGATTGGCACGATCCAGGGCTTTTTATGGATCATCCATGCAAGACAGATTTGGGCCATCGTGGCGCCTTTTTCCTCAGCCGTCCTGCGGATAAGGTCAAGTGCCTGCCGGTAATAACGGAAGCCCTTCTCCGAGAACTGGAACCGCCCTGAGCGGTTGTCCTCCGGGTGGTCGAACTGGGGCCGCTCCTGGTATCGCCCGGAGAGGAACCCTTTTGCCAAAGGCGTAAACGCCACCAAAGTTATACCCAACTCTTCAAATGCGGGAAACAGCTTTTCCGTTTCCCGGTCAATGACGGAATATACATTTTGCACCGCCGCCACGGGGCAGACGGCGTGAGCGCGCCGCAGGTAGCCCTCCTCCACGCAGGAGATGCCCCAGGCGCGGATTTTTCCTTCTTTTTTCAGCTCAGCCATCGTTTCGGCTACCGTCTCCGGCTCTACTTTGGGGTCAACGCGGTGTTGGTAATAGAGATCAATATAATCCGTCTGTAAACGCTTCAGGCTGCCCTCAATGGACCTTCGGATGGTCTGCGGGGTGCTGTCCAGAATCATCCGGTTATCGCCAAAGCTCACGCCGCACTTTGTCGCCAGCGTGATCTTGTCTCGAAAAGGCTTAATGCCCATCCCAACGGCTTCCTCGTTATAAGCGGTTGTACCATCGGGATTGGTTCCGGTGTAACACTCGGCGGTATCGAAAAAAGTGTAGCCCATGTCGTAAGCCTGCCGTATCTTCTCCGCCGCCTCGGCCTTTTCCAGCGGCGTGCCAAAGGCGTGGCTAAGTCCCATGCAGCCCAAGCCTACGGGAGAAATTGTGATGCTTGTGCCGCCTAAAATCCTTTTTTTCATAATTGACCTGCTCCTTCAAAAATATTTATAATTTGTTTATCATTTACTTTGCCCACTCGTCTGCCTGTTCTTTAGAATTGGCTGCCCGGCTGCCCAGTACCGCCAGACCTTCGCCAAAGACAGCTCCGGACGGGCGTTTTCTTGCAGCTCCGCTTTCGCTTCTGCAATACACCCGTCATAGCTTACGGCGTAGGGCCTCATGGTTTCCAGCGCAAACAAATCGTCACCCACCGCCAGCTGGATACCCGGCAACAAACTCCGTGTTGCCCTTGGGCAGGTTGACAACAGACCCGTCCACGTAGTTCTCTCCCTTGCGGGAATACTAGAGAATCAGGGTTTCCATATAAATGCCGCTTTCAGATATATTACCGCTGTCATGTAGTATCAAATACCGTGCAAACCCGTCAAATGCTCCTGCCCATCTCATATGCCCTTAACAGCCACTCTGTGCCCGCGATACTGCTGGGGGCATAGCACCCTGCCGCGTTGAGTATGCCGCCCTCTTCCACTGTCCGCAGGCACTTTAAAAACCCCCGGAAAGCACTGTTGGCGGCTTCGTGATTTTCCTGCGCATAGGGCTCCGGCGCAGCGCTGACGGAGATAAAACATGCCTTCTTTCCGCTTGATTCCCGCATGAACTGCTCCCCGGCGATAAAGCGGTCGATGAATACCTTAAGCTGAGCGCTGAGTGTCATAAAATAAATGGGCGTTGCCAGCACGAACACGTCGGCCTGGTGCATTTTCATGATCAACTCCGCCATGTCATCCTTCTGCACACACTCCTTTCCGGTTTTCACACAGGCCTCGCAGCCCCGGCAAAAATTGATGCTCTTTTCCCGAATATGAACGATATCCACCTGATAGCCCGCTTCTTCTGCGCCTTTGGCAAACTCCCGGCACAGCAGCTCGCTGTTGCCGTTCTTGACTGGGCTAGATGAAACGATCAGTACTTTCTTCATATTGCCACCTCCTCTTTTATAAACATATGCTACCAAATTCCCGGCAGCGGAATCAATTCAGATTTCCGCAGTTACAGATAAGTATAACTTATAGAAAAACACGCCGGCTTTTCACCGGCGCGTTCGCAAAAAATTATTTTTTTTCGATTATTCGGGAAACTGCTCCTTAAGCAGCTCCGCAAATTCTTCCACATAGTACCCGGAGTTTTCCCGGCTCCAAAAGGCGCAGTAGTTATGCAGAAGGGGCTTGCCGTTTCGCAGCAAAGGGATGCGTCGCAGGCCGGTGACGGCAGATTCGCTGCCGCCGCCCTCCAGCAGCAGAAAGCCCTTTCCGCTGACAGCCAGCAGCCGTCCTTCTTCTAGGCTCCCCACATGGAGGAATTCCCCTTGCAGGCCCACGATTTCCCGGTAATAGGTCCGCTCCGTGTCCCTGTGTTCCGTCGAGCTTATCATAATGCAGGGGAAATCCTTCAGTTCTTCCACCGCCACAGCCTCCCGCTGGGCAATGGGATGACGGGCCACCAGCTCCGCATGATAGGGGCGGGCGGCCAAAATTTTATTATAATATCCCTCTGAAAAGACTCTCCGTTGGTCACTCAGCAGCAAATCTGCCTGATCGGACACCAGAAGCACATATAATTCTTCATGGCTACCGGCGGTCAAATGCAGGTCCACACTCGGGTGACGTTCCGAAAATGCCGCCACCGCCTGGTGAAATTCCGGCCCGCCATAGCTGCGCAGGCATCCCAGCCTCAGGCTGGCATCACCCTCGCCGTCCACCCGGCATACATCCCGACAGAGCCTTTCCCACTGTGCAGTAATGGCAAGACTTTTCTGATAGAATAATTCCCCCGCCGGGGTCAACGAGAATCTGCGTCCCTCCCGGCGAAGCAGTGTGACGCCCACTTCCTTTTCCAGTGCCTTCACCTGCTGACTGATGGCTGATTGGGAGATGAAGCATTCCTCTGCCGCCTTAGAGAAGCTCTGACTGCGCACCACGGATTGAAAATATTTCAGCTGTTTGAGCATAATTCCCACCTTCTTGCAGTGATCGCAGAATGCTATATTAAATATATTAGCATGCAGCCTGCCAAACGGCAAGAGCCGGAGTGTTCAGATTTTCTTTATGTGTTTCATTATGACAAGATCATCCCTTTCTGAGCCGGAACAGGAACTGCGCAGTTGGCTCTCTCAGGAAGATGAAGATTTGCTTCTACAGTATTCCGACGATAGAGCCCGGATTTTCTGTGGACCGGTTCCTTCCGGATGAACAGAATGATACAAGCCCGCATACACTGATATTATCCGTATGAAAAGGGGGATAATATGTGCAATCGTAAATGCAGGTGCTGCTGTTGCTGCTGCTGTAAATGTGAGTGTAGATGTGTGTGCAAATGCAAATGCAGGTGCAAATGTAAATGCAAATGCCGCTGTCAGTGCTGCTGCTAATTCATGGAAAAGGGGACGGCTGTTAGGCCGTCCCCTCAGACTGCAGACAGTCCCCTTTAGGGGCTGTCTGTTTGACTGTCCGGGAACCCTCTCTACCGGTTTGCTGTGGCTATACGAGATGCAATATACCGCAAACAGCATGATGAATGCCATCACTGTTGTTGTCGAGAGTGACATGTTTTGCAGTTTCTTTCACCTGGCTGTCTGCGTTTCCCATTGCCACGCTGTTCCCGTATGCAGAAAGCATCTCGGTATCATTTATGTCATCCCCAAAAACGGCAATTTCATCTTTCGTTAAGTTCAATGACAACCGGATTTTTTCAATGCTTTCGTATTTATTCACCGACGCGCCTATGATCTGTATGCATTTCCCCTGATCTGTCAGGTAGAACTGGGCTTTGTTCTGACAAAACTCTTTTAATGATGAAACAAGCTCCGTTTGAATAGGCGTAACGGAGTCGATAAGGTTTGCATAAAAGACCAGTATTTTTACCGTCCTGAAACTCTTCGCATAGCTCAAATCAAGTGAATCCTCAAAGGTGACGCCCCAGGACCTGTAGCTTTTATCTTCAAGGGGAAAACGGAATGCATGCATTTCACCCTCCATCTGCAAAGCCATGTTTATATCCTGATACTGTGTAACAAGCTTTATCACACCATTTACTGTTTCGTCAGATACGGGAACATATTCTTTGTATTGGGACGTTTTCACGCAGCCTCCGTTATAGTATGAACCCCCGTCAAACAGCGACAGGGTCTCATGATCCCAGGAAAGCATATGCTCTAAAAGCGGCGGACGCGCAGTTGCGATAAATAGCCTGATCCCTTTTGATTTGCAGGCTTCCAGTGTCAATCTTGTTTGCGGTGAAATCTCCTTTCTGCTGTTCAGCAGTGTTCCATCCAGGTCAAAGAACAACGCCTTTATCAAATAATCTCCCCCAACCGTAAAAATTAACGAAACTCACTCGTAAGCGAAAGCGGCGCAGGAAACGGCTTTTCGCCCCGCCGCTTCACAATTCACTACCAGTATACAGCATAATGGATGCGAAGACAAAGCAAATCCGGCTGGCTTTTTTGACGGTCCGGAACGTCCTTTTTATAATCACCGAAATAGCTGCCGTGAGGCGGCGGATATGCGATAATGGAAGTAAAGCAAGAAGCTTATCCTCCTCTTTTATCCAAATACGATATTCATTTTTTATCCGGTAATTGTTTAAAAACGGTTCATCCAAAAATCACCGGTTCTTCACCCTGGCTCTGTAGTATAAGAGGCATCAAGTAACTGCCCGCTTTATAAAGGCAGACCAAAAACAATCCCTCTCCTTTGAGGGTTTATATATACTTTCTGAAGCAGGCGCACCCCTCAAAAGGGCCCGCCTGCTTCATTGTTATAGGATGACATACATTTTCCGGTTCACCGCCTGTAATCAGGTTCCTTCATGCAACAGCGAAAAAATGCCCGGCAATGAAATACATAAGACACTACTATGCTTCTCCCAACATTCCTTTCACCTGCCTGCATATTCCAAAGGGAATTTCAAACACTATCTTTATCTTAAAGCAGGAGGCTATGTTTATGCCAAAGGACAGTCAACTGGACCCGAAAAAAGTACGCAAGCAGAAAGCAAAGGGCGGCCATACAATGGCCGAAAGTGCGCCGGATGGTGAGGGACGGAACACGAAAAAGCAGTCCGCCTCCCGCCATAAACCCGGAAGCGACCGATCATAACGAGGTGGGCATATGGCAAAAAAAGGTATGCGCAGACCGGATCCGAAAGAGCCCCACGGAACTGAAAGCAATAAAAAGCAGCACTTCCCAAAAAACGCCGTGACGCCGGTTCCCGAAATACAGGGGAAGGCAAAGCACGGTAAGGAACCCGTAAGGCCCATCATCGAAGGAGTCGCCGGCCCGAGGCTGAAGGTTTACCATGAACTCAAAGGCGACGGCTCTGTGGGCGACCCCAGACCCTGAGCGCGCATTAAAAGCAAGCACAGCCAAAACCGGCTTTTATGAGGCGCTTTCTGTACGATATCCGCCGCTTCAAAAGCACGGCGTTTATCCGGTGTGCTTCTCTACAAACCACTTTGGGCCCTCATACCAGAGGTATTTCTCCCGGCCGCTGACGCGTACCAGATAACGTGTAGCAAGGCCCCCGACATGGGGCGCGTATGTCTGCTTGACCTCAAGGATCCGGTCGATATCATAAGCGGTTTCATTGTTGCCGTCAATCCATTTGAAGCGTTGCGGCAACACCCGGCCCTCGGCCGTTACGGTTTCGTTCATCTCGATATAGACCTTTTCATAGCCCTTCAAGGCTATACTTTGTTTCTCCGTCATATCGACTCCTCTCTGCGGATGTTCTGTATTTAATATAGAACATCCGTTCGTGTTAATCAAGAGGTAAAATCTTCCAATACTCCGTTTAAAAATAATATCGGGCCGCTTTCCCCCTCCCCGTCCTTTTACTAAGACCTAGCTCCGTATTTTTTTCAGAATTTAAACTTTCTTAACATATCATTCACCGGATCATCATATTCAGTATGTATTCTATAAGCATTCAATCACTGTCGGCCCGGAAGCGCAAAAACGGCAGACCACGAGCAATCCTCCTTCGAGGTTTTTATATACTCTCCTTTTTCAGGCAAGCCGCAAGGCTTGCTTTTTTTGCTTTTCTATACGCTCCCTTTTGTCCGGATGATCTGCCGGCGGCCGCATTGGCGAATAAAGGCCGGGCCTGCGAGCACATGCTTACGCGGGTGCTTCTAAAAAAGGGCGATTATGCGCCCATGAACTACCACTTCACAACCACAAAAGCCCTGATCGAAAAGGCGGGCAGCCGGTCTCCCTTGAAAACATGCGGGCGGTGGGTAAAATTTTCCGGGAGCATCAGATACACTGGAAAGGGCCGCCGGCCGTTACCGGAGGCCCTTTTGATTCATGCCGCTTGTTTTCTCGCCTTGATGACAAATGTGCGCGGAAGCATCCTCGCTCTTTTTACAAGGCTGCTGTCCTCGGCCTCCCGCTCCACAAGCTCCTCGTCGGTTTCCTCCTCCATACGCTCGATGACAAAGCCCGCTTCCGCCAGAGCGTTCACATAGGTGGACAGCTTGCGGTCCGACAGGGTCAGCGCTCCCCCGACGAACTCGGAGGGCACCATATACCAGGATTCGTCGAAATAGCTTTTCCGGAAAACAAACCTGCCGTCCTCCTCCACGACGCATTTATGAATCGGGTGGGACCAGCTGAAAATGAACACTCCGCCCTCCTTCAGGTAAGAGGCGATGCGGCAAAATGTGGCTGTAAGGTCGGTTGTCCAGCCGATGGCGTACACCGAATACACAAAATCAAAGTATCCCTGCGGTATGCCGCAGTCCTCTTCCATCGGTGACCGGATCAGCTTTGCCGAAAAGCCGCATGACGCCAAATTCCGCTCCGCTTTTTCCAGTTGCTGTTTGGATATGTCCATGCCCCACAGCTCCACCGCGCCGCTCTCCCCATGATACTGCAGGGATTCGCCGTTCCCGCAGCCGATCTCCAGCAGCCTTTTGCCGGAGACATCGCCGAAAAACCGGCATTTTTCCTCTGAGATAAACGCCCCGTACAGGGGCAGTACAATTGCACCCAGAAAGTCATTTCCCTTTGTGTCCCAATACGAACGGTTTGTCCGGTAAACGGAATTGTTATCCATTTGATCCCCTTCCCCCTCTTTTTTCATGCTCGCGCAAAGGAACACGCGGTTTTGTTCCCCTGCGCCGCCGCCTTAGTCATCCCCGCACACCAAGCCCTCCACCATTTGGGCGAACAGGGTGTTGGCCCAGGCAAACCACGGGCGCGTGAACTTCGACGGGTCGTCCTTGTGGAAACCCTCGTGCATATAGTTTGTCCCAGCGTGGCTGCGGGCGATCCTATCCAGGCATTTCTCTATTTCCCCTTCATCGTTCGACGTCAGAATCTGCATGACTAAGGAAATGTGCCAGATATAGTCCTTTGGCGTATGGGGACTGCCGATGCCGCTCATCGCCGTGCCCTCAAAGTAATAGGGATTGTCCTTCGATAAGATGTACCGCCGGGTGTTCTGATAGGTTTCGTCGTCCTTCGGGCGGTAGCCGAGATAAGGAATCGCCAGCAGGCTCGGGGAGTTGGCGTCGTCCATCAGCGTGTAGTTGCCGAAGCCGTCGGTCTCATAGGCGTAGATTCTGCCGTATTTCGGGTGATTGTAAACGCCGTAGGTTTCGATACCGTCCTCGATTTCCAAGGCAAGCCGTTTACACTGCGCCGCAAGGGCCTCGTTCCCCATCTCCAAGGCGAGCTGCGCGCCGTAACGCATGGCAACCACAGCCATCATATTGGCCGGAACCAGATACGGGAACACGCAGGCATCGTCCGACGGGCGGAAGCCCGACCAGGTCATGCCCGTACGGTTCACCGGCCGCCCCCTGCCCTGCAGCACCAACGTCTCGGTCTTGATTGGGAGATCCCGCGTGAAGTAATAGGCGGACTTCGTATGATCCTGCTCCAGCTCGAAGGTATCGGCGATTTTTTGCAGCATGCCTTCGAATTCCCCTGTAAAAATGGCCCGGTCCCCTGTCAAAAGAAAATACTCGCAGGAAAGGTACAGGGAGGCGCACAGGGAATCCACCTCATACTTGCGCTCCCAGATGTACGGATTCTCAAAATCCGTGTCGTCGTGGTACTGCTCCTGGGGATTTTCCATCGGTTCGGCATTAAACGCGTTGGAATAAGGGTCTATATTTACATAATGCGCATGCTTTGCAATGACGCTGCGCAGAATCACCCGCAGCTTTTCGTTTTCCGCCGCATATTTGATATAGGGGCGCAGCTGCGCTGCGCTGTCCCGCAGCCACATGGCCGGAATGTCCCCTGTGATTACAAAATAACTGCCGTCCGGGAGCTGCTGCACCGTGGTTTCTATTGTGCTTAAAAAGCATTGTTTGAACATCGGCGCCATCTGCGGCAGCTTTTTCCGTACCTTTTTCTCGATCTCTTCGGCCTTCAAAAGCAGCCCTGTTTCTTTATTGTATTCCATTTTCTCCATCCTTTCGGGACTCCCCCTTTTTGTTCTGAACCCTATTGTAAAGCAAACCCCGGGCAAATGGTAGTGTTTTTTGAGTATAAAATTTCGACAAAACACCCGGCGTCGCCAAATGCCCACTGTTTCGCGCTTTTCACGTAACGGGCGGCGGAACATTGTCGGTTCGGCCTGCAAAATAAAAGGGCAGTACATGAAGCACTGCCCCCTCCGGTTTTGCAGAAAAGTTACTGTCGCTACAGGAAAGACCGGTGAAAAGCAGAATCGGCCCCGGCTTCTGCGCAAAAATTCTTTTTAAGAGTTCTGCAACACAAGTCGAAAAATGTAAAATGGCAGCCCCCCATTTGACTTTACTTTATAAAAAAGTAGCCAATAATTGCATGTCCGCATATGATGATAAAGATTCACCATTTATTTGAATAGAAGGAGTATTCAGTTAATGAATATTTACAAGATGTCAAACGACTGTAATAGCTGCTGCTGCCCGGCGTTTTGTCCTGTTCCCGGCCCCACCGGCCCCACCGGTGCAACAGGTGCCACCGGGGTTACCGGCGCAACTGGCGTTACCGGCGCAACTGGCGTTACCGGGGCTACTGGCACCATCGGTACAACAGGGGTTACTGGCGCTACCGGAGCCACTGGCGCCATCGGAGCAACTGGCGTTACCGGTGCAACTGGCGTTACCGGAGCAACAGGCGCTACCGGAGCAACTGGCGTTACCGGGGCTACTGGCGTTACCGGTGCAACTGGCGTTACCGGTGCAACTGGCGTTACCGGTGCAACTGGCGT
>Ga0153939_1000224_pt1 | contig 20325 bp, 13 predicted proteins | sample TSNJ023MetaG_FD_104734 | JGI IMG/M metagenome (GOLD analysis project Ga0153939, IMG submission 104734) | Attine ant fungus gardens microbial communities from New Jersey, USA - TSNJ023 MetaG | ecosystem: Host-associated > Fungi > Mycelium > Unclassified | place: USA: New Jersey, Brendan T. Byrne... | reverse complement strand
TTAACGATACTCAGACCGGCAGCCGTTCTGTCTGGGGCGGCGTGACGCTCAAATGGTACCAAAAGCTTTTTGAGGACAAAATGATTCTCGAAACGCTGCGCAACACGCTTGTTATCGCGTTGATTACCGCGGTGGGCTCCACTGTGCTTGGCACGGTGGCCGCCATCGGCATCAATTCCATGAAGCGGCGTCCCAAGCGCGTTATGATGAATATCACAAATTTTCCGATGATCAACCCGGAAATCGTCACCGGCGTCTCCATGATGCTGCTGTTCGTTTTCGCGGTGAACCTGTTCGGCGGGCGCTCCCTTGGTATGGTGACGCTGATTATGGCGCATATCACTTTCTGCCTGCCCTATGTGATTTTGTCTGTGCTGCCCAAGCTGCGGCAGCTGGACCCCAATATGTATGAGGCCGCCCAGGATTTGGGATGTCCGCCGGTGAAGGCCTTTTTCAAGGTGGTGATGCCGCAGATCATGTCCGGCATCGTTACAGGGGCCATCATGGCCTTTACCCTTTCCATCGACGACTTTGTCATCAGCTATTTTACAAGCGGCACCACACAGACTCTGCCGATTTATATCTACTCTATGACAAGAAAGCGCATCAGTCCGGAAATCAACGCGCTGTCCACAGTGCTTTTCGCCGTCATCATTGTGCTGTTAATTATTGTAAATGTACGACAGAGAAAGGATAAGCCCGTAGATGAGGGCGCGGTGGAAGTCCATGAATAAATTTTTGCGCGTTCTATTGATTGCGGTTTTAACCATTCTACTGGTATGCTCGCTGGCACTGAAGGCCCTGGGGCTGGAAACAGATACCGCTATTTCAGATGGAATGCAGGATGTCACCATCAATGTGTACAACTGGGGCGAGTATATTGCCAACGGCACGGATGAATCGATGGATGTCAACGCAGAGTTCACGGCCCGAACCGGCATCAAGGTGAACTACACGACCTTTGACAGCAACGAATCCCTTTATTCCAAGTTGGCGGGAGGCGGAGCGGATTACGATATCATCATTCCGTCCGACTACATGATTTCCAAGCTCATTGAGGAAGATATGCTCATGGAGCTGGATTTTTCGAAAATCCCCAATTATGAAAACATTGATGAAGAATTTCGGAATCCGAGTTACGACCCGGGAAACCGGTTTTCAGTCCCCTATACCTGGGGACTGGTGGGCTTGTTTTATAACACCGATTATATTGACGAGGTGACCGGATGGTCGGCCCTTTGGGACGAACAGTACAGCGGAAAAATTTTGATGTTTGACAACCCCCGTGACTCCTTCGGCATCGCTCAGGCCATGCTGGGGTATTCCCTCAACACCACGGATGAAAGCGAGCTGCAGGATGCCGCGGCGCTTTTGAAGCAGCAAAAACCGCTGGTACAGGCCTATGTCATGGACCAGATTTTTGACAAGATGGAAAACGGCGAGGCGTGGCTTGCACCCTATTATTCCGGCGACGCGGCCATTCTGGTGGAGGAAAACGACAACATCTCCTTTGTCATTCCCGAGGAGGGGACCAACTATTTTGTGGACGCCATCTGTATTCCCCGGGCCTCTGACAAGGCGGACGCCGCCCATGCCTATATCAATTTCCTGTGCGATCCTGAAATTGCCGGGGCGAATATGGATTATGTGGGCTATTCCACACCAATTTCCGCCGCAAAGGAATACCTGGAGGAAGAGGTCGTCGGAAACCCGATTTATTATCCCGATGAAGAAACTCTTTCAAGAACCGAGGTCTTTGTTAACCTGCCCTCGCAGACCAGTATGCTGGTGGACCGGCTGTGGGCGGAGGTGAAAATGGGCGGTCCCGGGGACGGCATTGTGCTGATTGCCATCATTCTGGTGTTTATCCTGATTTATGTTGCCATCATCGTGTATAAACGGCGCAAGCGGAAGCGTGAGTTGATGTGAGGGAGAAACAGATTCGACGTGTAAAGGATTGTTTTGACACGCCTGAAATCTATGCGGTGTATGCGTATTGTATGTATCTTCCCACATGGGAGAAGTTCTGTGAGCGGGCGAAGACTTATATGGCGGACAACTTAACCGACATGTATGCGTGTTTTGAAGGCGGCTGTATAGCCGGTGTGATCGCTGTAAAGCGGGAGCCGGACGAATGGGCGGAGGTACTGGGCATTGCCGTGAACCCGGATTTTCGCGGCCACGGGGTCGGCACAAAGCTGATCGATTTTGTATTATGCACGCTTACCTGCAAAGGTCTGGCGGCTGAAACAGATGATGATGCCGTGGGCTTCTACGAAAAATACGGCTTTGAAGCCAGCGCGTTTCTGAAAAACGGTGTGTACCGGCGCTACCGCTGTATCTATCGGTGTGGCGGCGGTTAAAGACAAGCAGAATATGAAAGCAGTACTATAGAAGGGCCTGTAATAAAAGTCCTGCAGAAAAAAATATTGTATGAAAATCCACTCAACTGTCGTCTTGCAAGAGGCTTTTGAGTGGATTTTATTGTTTATGCCACTATTTATTGTGCAATTTGCCACTTGAAATTACTTTTGTTACAGACACTCCTTTTCACTGCGAAGGAAGTCTGACGATTGCAGCATAAAGCGGGACTCGAAAGCGGTGATCAGATCAAAAAGATCTATTGACAAATGCAAGCCCACGCCATATAATAAATAGAGTTAATTAACTTGGTTTAATAAGGTGGAGCCATGAAAAACAGAAATGACATACGAAACCGGAACCTTACATCGGTCAGGGCTGTATTCGAGCATGACAATGTATTGGTCGCCTCACAAATTGCGAAGAAAACGGGTCTGAGCGTCGTTACAGTGAATGCGATTTTAGAGGAGATGTGCAAAAACGGCGAGATGGCAAAGCAGGGGCAGTCAAGTCCCGGCAGCGGGCGGCCTTCCGCATTGTACCGCTATAACCGGCATTACAGCTGCGGACTTATCCTCTTTGCGTATAACAGCGGGGATACGATTGTCATGCATACCCTTGTGGTCAATCATTTTGGCGAGGAGCTGAAAGCTACCGCAGGGCACTTTTCAGAACTCGGAGAAACGCATATTCTGACCGCGATCGAAGGATGCGTGACGGAATTTCCGCAGATCGGGCAGTTGCTGTTCGGACTTCCGGGTACCGAGCGGCACGGCGTTGTCACATCCGGCGATTTTGCGTCTTTTATTAACGCCGTTTTTCTGGGGCGGATCAAGGAAAGCTACCGTTTGGATATTACCTTCATCAATGATATCAATGCGGCGGCATATGGCCACAACAGAAGTTCTGAAAAGCCGTCTGAAAACGAAGTGGGGATCTTCTTCCCCGCACACTTTCCTCCGGGAGCGGGCATCATCCTTCAGGGGCAGCTTTATTTGGGGGATACGGGGTTTGCCGGTGAAATTGCGAATTTATCCGGACAGATTCCCTGGAATGACCTGTATCGCCGCAGTGAAGAGGAGATCGCGGGACAGATTTATCCGATCCTGCTCAGCCTGATTTGTGTGATCAATCCGGGGCGGATTATACTTTACGGAGAATACCTGACCGACGGCATACGCAAGCGCCTGCTGCATGCGTTACATGTGGCGCTTCCGGCAGCCGCAATTCCGGAGATTCTGTGGCCGGACACATTTGAATCAGATTTTAAAAACGGATTGATCGCATTGATAAAAGATAAACTGTGGGAGGGTCTTTGAATGGCTTCATTTTTAATTGTATTGATTTATATTGCGTTTATCAGCCTCGGACTGCCGGATTCTCTTCTGGGCTCCGCATGGCCGGCCATGCAGCCGTCGCTCGGCGTACCATTTTCGTATGCCGGCATCATTTCCATGATCATTGCGGGCGGCACCGTTGTATCGAGCCTCTTATCCGAACGCATTATTAAAAAGCTTGGAACAAGCCTTGTGACGGCCTTCAGTGTGCTGCTGACCGCCACCGCGTTGTTTGGCTTTTCCATTTCGGACTCCTTTTTCCTGCTTTGCCTGTTTGCGGTTCCCTATGGATTGGGGGCGGGCGCGGTTGACGCAGCTCTCAATAACTTTGTAGCCCTGCATTATTCCTCACGGCATATGAACTGGCTGCACTGCTTCTGGGGTGTTGGAGCGGCGGCCAGTCCCTACATCATGGGGTATTTCCTTATCGGGGGGCAAAGCTGGAATAACGGATACCGGACCGTGTCAATCATACAGTTCATACTGACCGCCATTCTCTTTTTCTCCCTGCCGCTCTGGAAGAAAAAAGGTATGGCGGTCGAAACGGGGAAATCCGGTGAAAAGGCGAAAAGCCTTCTGCAGATATGGAAGATTCCGGGGGTTCGGTATATTCTTCTTGCATTTTTTGGCTACTGTGCCGCGGAAGGGACCGCCGGACTCTGGGCCAGCAGCTATCTCGTAATGGCCAAGGGCATCGAGCGTGAAATTGCCGCCCAGTTCGCGTCCTTGTTTTATATGGGAATTACCTTAGGCAGATTTATCTGCGGGTTTGTGGCCAATAAGCTGGGTGACAAACGGCAGATCCGAGTTGGCCTTGCCATTATGCTGCTGGGGGTGCTGCTGGTCTGGCTTCCTGTAGGTATATCGGAAATTACCTTAGTTGGCCTGATTGTCATCGGTGTTGGCTGCGCGCCGGTCTACCCCGCGATCATCCACTCAACGCCGGACAATTTCGGTAAGGAAAACTCCCAGGCGATCATCGGCGTCCAGATGGCGAGCGCATATATCGGCAGCACCTTCATGCCGCCGCTTTTCGGCTTTCTCGCGGAGCGGATTTCCATTTACCTTTATCCCTTGTACATCCTGATATTTGCAGTTTTGATGTTCCTGATGACGGAGACACTGAATAAAGCTGTTCAAAAGCGCCGGGCGGTACCGGCGCAGGGATGAAAGTTGACCATGTTGCCCTGTATGGCGACGGATGAGAAAAGAGTGGACAATTATGCAGTAACGAATCGAAAAAAGGCCCATCAGGTTTTTTGGGCGCGGGGTCGTTCCGGAATAAGCCGAAACGGATTAAGATATATGCAAATGATTATGTAAATAGGCTCTGTATCTTTTATTCTATTTTACCGCAGATCCGTGTGATCATGTCAAACAAAAGCACGGCAATGTCCATCGGTGGTTCTCGCTCCTCTTTATTGATCCATTCCCGAATCATGTGAAAGCTGCCGTTAATGATAAAGGTGGAAAGATAGGCCAACTGCTCTGCACGGTATCCGTCTCCCAGCCTTTGGGTCGCAAGCGCTTTGATTTCGGGCAGGTTGATGATCTTTTCCGGAAAAGAGGGATCCACGTTATTGTTGATAAGCAGGCGAACCAGCTGATAACAGGATTCAAAATACGAGAGCAGGGAGGTGATGCGCTCCACATTCATCACCGGCTGTATCAGGATATTTGCCTTGTCCTCGCCCCAGATATGCTGCAGAAACTCGTTCTCCATGTCCTCCAGCAGTTCATATTGGTTTCCATAATATTTATAGAAGGTCGAACGGTTAATCTCCGCATGCTCACATAGCTCGCGGATGGATATTTTATGAATGCTTTCCTTTTCCAGCTTACTGATGAGGCTGTCTTTCAGCAGCTTTTTGGTAAGCATCGTCCTTTGATTCTCTTTCTTCATTAAAATTCTCCCTTTATGGTAAATAGACTACACAAAAGCAACAGAATCGCTTGATTCGTTGATCTTACAACAACTCGCAGAGAAACAGCTGGTTGAATAAACAACATGTGTCTATTATAATGAAGATAAGAAGCAATGTCAATGGTAAAGGAGCATCAAATGAATATGAAAAAGCTATCTGAATTAATTGTCAATAAGAGAAAACTTATTTTGGTTATTTTTCTCGTGCTGGCCGCCGCAGGCGCAGTTTTGCAGAGCTATACCGTGATCAATAACGATATGACGCAATACCTGCCGAAGAATTCCAAAACAAAACAGGGCATGACTGTGATGGAGGAGGAATTCGGCGATTCAAGCTCGATGAATTTGATGTTCACCGGGCTTACCGAACAGGAAAAAGCAGAAATACACAAAACGCTTTCACAAATGGAATACGTAGACAGCGTAGACTATGAGGCGGACAGCGGTTCCTATAACAGGGACGGCTACACGCTTTATGTTGTGAGCGCCAAATACAATGCGTATTCCGACGAGGCCGGGGCCTTGCTGACAGCGGTTGAGGAAGAATACCGAGGCAGCTATGACCTGTCTATCGGTGGCGCCATTATTGACGGGCAGAAGCAGGGTGTGGACAGCCTGCTGATTCTTGCGGCAGTGGCGCTTTTGATTGTGGTTTTGTTCATCATGTGCTCGTCCTGGCTGGAGCCGATTTTATTCCTAGCAGCAATCGGTGCGGCAATTTTACTGAATGCCGGAACCAACATCATTTTCCCCAGCGTATCGCAGATGACCAACTCCGTGGCCGCCATTTTACAGTTGGCGCTTTCCATGGATTACTCCATCATGCTGATCGACCGGTACCGGTATGAACGGCAGCAAACCACTGACAAGGAAAAAGCGATGAAGCAGGCGATTTCAGACGGCTTCACGTCCATTGCCAGCAGCTCCGTGACGACCATTGTCGGGCTGCTCTGCCTGGTTTTCATGAGCTTCACGATTGGTATGGATATGGGGCTTGTGCTGGCAAAAGGCGTGTTTTTCAGCCTGATTACTATTCTTTTTGTTTTGCCCTCCCTGATTTTACTGTTTGACAAGGCCGTTGAAAAAACGAAAAAGAAAACGCCACGTTTGAAAATGGACGGCATTGCGAAATTCAACTATAAATTCAGATTTGTCATTATGGGAGTATTCGTTGCGGTTTTTATCGGCAGCTTCCTTCTAAAGGACAAGGCTGCCGTGGAGTTTACCTCACCCTCCATCAACTCCGAGCAGGATCAGATTGACGAGGTGTTTCCGGCGGACAACACAATCGTACTGCTGTATCAAAACAGCGATGAAGATCAAATCGGCAAGCTCGCCGCCGATTTGGAAGAAACGGCTGGGATCACGGAAGTGACGGCCTATTCCAATACATTGGGAAAAACATTGAATAGCGCCGAGCTTGCTGAGGAATTTGATATGGATAAGGAAGCGGCAGATATGCTCTATTACCGATATGCTGGTAACGAAGAAACCGAAACCCTGTCTGTACAGGAATTTTTATCCTTTATCGAAATAGATGTGATGGAGAATCCCGCGTTCTCCGGATACTTTGACGCGGATACACTGGAGCGGTTCTCTCAGGCATCTGTTTTCGCGTCGAAGGATCAGCTGGGGCTGAAACGGACCGGCGCCGGGATGGCCGAAACTCTCAATATGGACCGGAGCATGGTGAACCAGCTGTATTCCCTTTATTACAGTATACATCCGGCAGAGGGCACATTGAGGCTTCATAGTTTTCTGCGCTTTTTATCGGAGGATGTGGCAAAAAGCCCCGAGCTTGCGGGGAGCATGACAGATGCGCAGCTGGCACAGCTTACGTCCCTGTTCTTCCTGAGCGATCCGGAGGAGTTGAAGAAGGAGCAGACCGCGGAGAAGCTTTCCGCGTTGACCGGGATGGACGCGGCATTGATCGGACAGCTCTTTGCATATGCTTCACAGACTGCGGATACCGAAGTCACGGCGATGACGCTCCTTGATTTCCTGACCCTTATAACAGAGGATGTGGCGGGGAATCTGCAGTTTTCGGCCTATCTGAACGCGGAAACACTGCAGCAGCTCAATATAATGAAAGCGATGGTGCAGGGCGTCCTTTCGGAAACGGAGTACGCACCGGATGAATTGGCAGCTTTTACCGGACTGGATGCCGGTATGGTCACGCAGCTGCTCCTGTACCGGCAGAGCCTGTATGGCGATGTCACCGGATGGGAGTTGTCGGTGCAGGAATTCGTCACGTTTATAACCGAAACAGTAGCCGCCGATGAAGCATATCAGCAGAGCATGGATGAGGAAACCCTTGCAGAGCTGGGACCGGCGCGGCAAATCATGGAGTCGGTGGCCGAGGACCGGCAATACACCCCGTTCGAGCTGTATGAGTTGTTTGGGATGGAGGATGCGGATGTGACACCGGAAAGCCTCAGTCTTTTGTACCTCTATTATTCCAGCAGTCAAAACCCGGATCCCGATTTCAAAATATCCCTGTATGATTTTGTTCTCTATATGGATGGGGAGATTCTGGCGGATGAAGGCTTTTCGGCTTTTGTCGACGGGGAACTGGCCGGGCGGCTCCATGACGCGGCATTGGAGCTGGAGGAGGGGAAAAGCGCGCTGGTTGGCCCGCAATACTCCAGAATGATCCTCCGGACAGATTTTAAGGAAGAATCCAAGGAGACCCTTTTGTTTATCGGTGAGCTGGACAACATGTTCCAAAAGGACTTACAGCAATACTATATGATCGGCAATTCGCCCACCTCATATGAGATGCAGTCCACTTTTGCAAGTGAGCTGAACTTTATCACCATACTGACCGCCATCGCCATATTTATTGTTGTGGCATTGACATTCCGTTCTCTGTCGGTTCCCGTGATCCTTGTGCTCCTGATTCAGTGCGCGGTGTTTATGACGACTGCTGCCTCGTTTTTACAGGGAATCGGCACGTATTATCTCGCCCTGATTATTGTGCAGGCGATTTTAATGGGCGCCACAATCGATTACGCTATCTTGTATACGGAGTACTATCGAAAAATACGGGAGCGAAAAAATGTGCAGGACTCTGTCATCAGTGCCTACAAAGGGTCCATTATGACTATCCTGACATCCTCCTCCATTTTAATTGGAATCACACTGGTTGTAGGGCTGGTCGTCAAGGATCCTACCATATCCCAGGTGTGCCTGACGATTTCAAAGGGCAGCTTCTTTGCGACACTGTTGGTCATTTTTGTGCTCCCCGCCTTGCTTGCCATTACAGATCGTTTTGTTGTGAAGGGGCCAAAGAAAGAATCTTCTGTAAAAGAGTAATGTTTTAAAATAGGCAGATATCACTTTAAAGAGAAAACGGCAGAGTTGTTCTGCCGTTTCTTCTTTTTTATGGAAAGATTTTTATATCAGATCTTTTATATAATTTTCTCCATTGCATGCAATAAACAAAATTTGTTCTGATCCAGGTTTTGGTGTTTTTTGTCTTGTTTATCCGGGTTTTAAATCAGGCTTCCCAGTGTCTCTGGTTTTTTTATAAGACTATGAGCATATGCGGGCAAAAAAATTGATGCAAAATGCCTGGATCTGCATTTTGCATCTGTTGTTAGCTTCTATCATTCCCTGTGCGCCTTTTGGCAAAAATCTCTTTATCTGTCTTCGCGGTAAGCGGCCGTTTTACGCCGTCTCAATTTTACTCTCCGCCTGCAGCCCTAAATATTCGATGGCATCCTCCACCATTTTATACTTGAGGATCTTCCCGGCGGCGTTCATCGGGAAGCCGTTCACAAAGCGCACGTATTTCGGTGTCTTCTGCTTTGCCATGTGGGCGCGGACAAATTCCTTTATCTCGTCTTCCGTGGCGCTTACATTTTCCTTAAGTACAACGCATGCAAGGATTTCTTCGCCGTACTGCTTATCCGGCACGCCGATCACCTGCACGTCGCGGACCTTTTCATTGGTATAAAGGAAATCCTCGATTTCCTTGGGATAGATGTTTTCGCCGCCGCGGATGATCATGTCCTTGATACGGCCTGTAATCCGGAAGTTTCCGTCTTCCCGCATGCGGGCAAGGTCGCCGGTGTGCAGCCAGCCCTCGCTGTCGATGGCGCCCCGTGTGGCGGCAGGCATTTTGTAGTAGCCCCTCATGATGTTGTATCCCCGGGCGACAAATTCGCCGTCGGTGTCGGGCGGAAGCTCCTCGCCGGTTTCGGGGTCCACGATTTTGCACTCGATGCCCGGCAGCGGGCGGCCGACGGTACCCACCTTGACCTCCACACTGTCGTCCGCGCTGGACATGGTGCAGCCGGGGGAGGACTCGGTCTGACCGAACACGATAGTAATTTCCGACATGTTCATCTTCTCCAGCACATCCTGCATCACCTTGACCGGGCAGGGGGAGCCCGCCATGATGCCGGTGCGCATATGGGAGAAGTCCGTGGTTTCAAAGTCGGGATGCTCCAGCATTGCGATGAACATGGTCGGTACGCCGTTCATGGCGGTGATTTTTTCTTTATTGATGGCCGAAAGGCCCTTTTTCGGTGAGAAGGCCGGAATCGGCACCATTGTGCTGCCATGCGTCATACAGGCCGTCATGGAAAGCACCATGCCGAAACAGTGAAACATGGGCACATGAATGAGGTAGCGGTCGGCGGTGGAAAGATCCATGCGGTCGCCGATGTTCTTGCCGTTGTTCACCACATTGTAGTGGGTCAGCATAACGCCCTTTGGGAAACCGGTGGTGCCGGAGGTGTACTGCATATTGCAGACGTCGTGACGGCTTATCATGGCCATGCGCTGATAGACAACCTCGATGGGCACACTGTCGCCGTAGCGCATAGTCTGCTCCCAGGTCAGGCAGCCGGGCTGCTCCGATTCGACAGTGATGACGCTGCGCAGGAACGGAACCCTTGCCGCGTGCAGCGGCTCACCCGGGTTATGAGTAGCTAGCTCGGGACACAGCTCCTTGATGACGCCGACATAGTCAGAATCCTTGCAGCTGTCTACCATCACAAGGGTGTGGGTGTCGGACTGGCGCAGCAGGTATTCCGCCTCATGGATTTTATAGGCGGTGTTCACTGTTACCAGCACGGCTCCGATTTTGGTGGCCGCCCAGAACGTGATGAACCATGCGGGGACATTGGTGGCCCAGATGGCGACCTTGTCGCCCCTTTTCACGCCCAGCGCGATAAGGGATCGCGCAAACGCGTCCACATCGTCGCGGAATTCACTGTAAGTCCGGGTGTAATCGAGCTCGGTATACCGGAAGGCGTATTGGTCCGGGAATTCCTCACAGACACGGTCCAATAGCTGCGGGAAGGTCAAATCAATGAGGGTTTCCTTTTCCCAGATGTATTTTCCTGTTTTGCTCTTGTTGTCAAACAGCTCGCTGCGTACGGCGGAGGCCTCCATGTACCGGCTCATGTAATGGGCGTATTGCGGGATGACGATACCTGCGTCCTCCAGTTCCTCAGACCAGCGCTTGACCCATTCCAGTGTGATGAAGCCATCATAGTTAATGGAGCGCAGTGCTCCGATCATCTCATCAAAGGGCAGGTCTCCCTCGCCCATGAGCCTATAGACGATTTTTCCGCCTTCCATGACGGAATCCTTGATGTGGATATACTTGATGTAAGCGCCCAGATTCTGTACCGTCTGCTCAGGTGTTTCACCCTTTACGCGGAAGGGGTGGTGGAAGTCCCAGAGCGCGGCGACGCAGTCGTCGGCGGTTTGGTCCAGAAGGGCCTTGAGCCTTGCGGTGTCGGCGTAGACGCCATTGCTCTCCACCAGCAGTATGACGCCGTGCTCCCGGGCAATAGGCGCAAGCTCTTTGAGCTGGGCAATAATTTCCGCGTCGTCGATTTCGCTGTCGGGCAGCACGTTGAGGTCGGCTAAAACACGAACAAAGGGCGTCTGGAGCTTTTCGGCCAGCAGGATGTACTCGGTGATTTCCTGCATGTTCTCTTCACGCTTATCAAGGAACTTTAGGCAGCAGCCGGAAGAGAGGCAGGGGATGCTGAGCTTGACACGGCGCAGCATTTCCATTGTTCCGGGCAGATGCTTATCGGAAAACGGCTTTGCGCGGTAGGCGAAAATGTCGTTTCCGAGGCCCCGGATTTCGATGCCGCCAAAACCGATGTCGGCGGCGATGGAAATGATTTCTTCAAAGCTCAAATTTGGGCATGCGATGGTTGAAAATGCGATTTTCATAATTCCCTCCAGATAGTTGGAGGCAAAAAAACTTCGCCTCCTGATTAAAAATCAAGAGACGAAGCATTAACTCCGCGGTACCACTCTTGTTGGAGCATACGCTCCCGCTCTACGGTGTCAAAAACACCTGCCGATTTTACGGTGGGCTTCCGTCCTCGCCTAATTGCCGAAGCGTTCAGCAGGCTGCTCAAGGGGGAGTGCAGATGGAAAGTAAGCCGAGTTACTTTACGCCGCTTGCGGCTACCGTGCCTTCAACTGTCTCGCACCAACTGACAGCTCTCTGTGTGTAAGGCGGCGGACTGCGTTCCCTGTCACTGCATTATTTATTGCTTATTATGCCAAAGGAAAGCAGAGTTGTCAACAAATATTTTATGTTAAATATTTATCATAAATTTTACTGCTTTTGCCGCAATTCAGATTCGGTTGACTGTGTCACAAAGATGTACTCATACTTTCATCGCCCAAGTAAACATCATGCGGCAGGTCGTGATACAGCTTGATGATTTGCCTGCGCAGTTTGGAGGGGTAAAGGGGTGTACTTTCCAATTTGTCAATTTTCAGCCACTCCACGCCTGTCTGGTTGGTATCATACTGTATTTCGGCATCCGGTATTTCGGCGATATAGGTACAGAGAAAAATGAGGTCCACCCTGTGGAACGACTCGCCATAGCGGCCTTCGATCACAAAGGCGAGTTCCTTTGCCTGAACTGTAATTCCCAGCTCCTCCGCGCACTCACGGGCGGCGGCCTCCGGAAGGAGCTCTTCCGTATTTTGGCCGCCGCCCGGTAATATGTAGAACATATCGCCGTGATCATAGATTTTGATGGCAGCCATACAGCTATCTTTAAAAATCAACGCTTTAGCAGAGTTACGTATTTTTCTTATCATCGGACATCCCTTCTTTCCTCTTCGGATTGCATGAAAATTTCCAGCGGCCAGACAAATATTCTATCACATGGAAAAACAGCTGACAAGCTGTATAAAGACATGGGGAAAATACACGCCCGACACAGAAGTCCATCGTTTGTGTGCACATATGAAGGGTTTTGAATGTTTTTTCTCCTGACAGGCAGTTTTGAAGGTTCCCCGGCATAAACATTATGAATACCGCAAAAGAAGGGAAGAATGTTTATGTTGATGGAACTGCTGGATTTGCTTTCAGGCGTAATCTATCTGCTGCTGCATGTCACAGGAGCCGGATCCTTTCCCAAAGCGCTTGGAGCCAAGCAGGAGAGGGAATGCCTTGAAAAAATGAAACAGGGGGACAAACGCGCCCGGAAAAAATTGATCGAACACAATTTGCGGTTGGTTGCGCATATCAATAAAAAGTATTACGCTAAAATGGGCGACCAGGAGGATCTGATTTCCATCGGCACCATCGGACTTATCAAGGCTATCGACAGCTTTGACATGGATAAGGGGATTCGTTTATCCAGCTATGCATCGAAATGCATTGAAAATGAAATTCTGATGTTTTTCCGCAGCGGTAAAAAAACTGCTCAAGACGTTTCCATCAATGAACCCATTGAAACAGATAAAGACGGCAACGCCTTGACGATTCTGGATACGATGTCGGAGGACGACACCATTGTGGAAAGCATAGATATCAAAATGAAGAGCGAGCGGCTGTATGACTTTATCAAGCATTCCCTTTCCGAGCGGGAAAGGGATATTATTTTTATGCGTTACGGCCTGAAAGGACAAAAGCCATTGCCCCAGCGCGTGGTGGCAAAAAAACTGGGCATTTCGCGAAGCTATGTGTCTCGAATAGAAAAAAAGGCGCTGGAGGTTCTAAAAGAGGAATTTGACCGGGAGGGGGCGTAAGCCGTCCATCGGTACAAACGAAACGGTTGCATGGTGGAAGGCAGCCTGTTTTTTTGCAACGCGCACTTATGAGCATGGTGTTTTTCTCAGCTTGCGTTACAGCACAAGGTTTTTTATTATTCGTAAATTCGACAGTATTTTTAATATTGATATGATAAAATGATTGGGGTTTTTCGGCGAATACTACAGCCGAGCTGCATGACAATTTGTTATGGTATTATTTTACACACAGAAAATGTCTAGAAAACTTGTGCATAGTTAACAAATAACGGTTCCTTGCACAAAACAAGTTTACGGAAAACCACCAAAAAGTTCTTGTATTTTTCTGAAAATATGGTATGATAGAAATAAAAAAACACCAGTGGCTACACAAAGGACTGGACGACGAAAGGAACAGGACATGAACAATCAGAACAAAGAGAAATACGGGCAGACAGGCGCCCCTTCAGATTTGTTTCATAAGGGTGAAAATAGAAGGGCTTACCGGTATTTTGGACTGCATAAAACGGTAAAAGACGGTAAAGAGTGTGCGGTGGCACGAATTTGGGCGCCAAAGGCCAGGGCTGTGTCCCTTGTCGGGGACTTCTGCGAATGGGATCAAACCAAGTACCCCCTTCAGAAGATAGACGACAGCATATGGGAGGGCTATACGGATTTTATTCCGCAGCCTTATGAGCTGTATAAATTCTATATTAAAACGGTGAATGGAAGAGACAGCTATAAAAGCGACCCATATGCGCTGCACTGCGAAACCCGCCCCGGTACCGCCTCGCGTTTTTATGAAATCGACGGATACCCTTGGCAGGATGACGCGTGGTTTGAGCGTAAAAAAGAGCGCCCCCATTATGAAAGCCCGGTGAATATCTATGAAATGCACGCGGGGTCCTGGCGCAAATATGCCGACGGCAGCGTATTCTCCTATGAGAAGCTGGGTGACGAGCTGATTCCCTATGTAAAAGAAATGGGATTTACCCATATTGAGTTTATGCCACTGACTGAATATCCCTTTGACGGATCCTGGGGATACCAGGTCACGGGGTATTTTGCCCCGACCTCCCGATATGGGGAGCCGAAGGATTTCATGCGCTTTGTTGACCGCTGCCATCAGGCTGGCATCGGCGTCATCATGGACTGGGTGCCCGCCCATTTTCCGCGGGATGCCGCCGGGCTTGCCAATTTTGACGGCACACCCTGTTACGAATATGCCAACCCGAAAAAAGGGGAGCATAAGGAGTGGGGTACACTGGTGTTCGACTATGAAAAAAAGGAAGTCGTCAGCTTTTTGATTTCCAATGCGATTTTCTGGCTGACTGAATATCATATCGACGGCCTGCGTGTGGATGCGGTGGCTTCCATGCTGTACTTAGATTACAGCCGCAAGGATGGCGAATGGATTCCCAACAGGGACGGCGGCAACCGGAATCTCGAAGTTATCGATTTCCTGCAAAAGCTGAATGTAGCGGTTTTTGAGGAGGATCCGGAGGTCATGATGATTGCCGAGGAATCCACCTCGTGGCCAAATGTCACCAAGCCGGTTTTTATGGACGGGCTCGGCTTCAACTACAAATGGAATATGGGCTGGATGAACGACATGCTGCGCTATATGTCCCTGGATCCGCTTTTTCGCAGCGGAAATCACGACAGTCTGACGTTTTCGTTCTTCTATGCATTTTCAGAAAATTTCATCCTGCCGATTTCCCATGACGAGGTGGTGTACGGCAAAGCGTCGCTTATAAATAAAATGCCCGGCACAGACGAGCAGAAGTTCGCAGGCCTGCGGCTGTTTATGGCCTATATGATAGCGCATCCCGGCAAAAAGCTGTTGTTTATGGGCACCGAGTTTGCACAGAAAAATGAATGGAATTTTAAAAAGGAGCTGGAGTGGCAGTTGCTGCAGCATGAAGAGCATCAGAAGGCGCAGCGGTTTTTCAGGGGCATCAATCATTTCTATCTTGAAAGCAGGGAGCTGTGGGAGGTTGACTTCTCCTGGGAGGGCTTTCAGTGGATTGCAAATGACGATTATAAGCAAAGTGTTATAGCGTTTATGCGGAAAAATAAAGCGGGGGACTCCATCATTGCCGTGTGCAATTTTGTGCCGGTAAAACGGAACGATTATAAAATAGGTGTCCCGCATTATGGGAGATATGCTGAGATTTTTACGACCGATAAAAAGGAATACGGCGGCAAGGGTGTTTGCAATGGCGACTCCATCGGAACGCTGAATCAACCCCTGCACGGCTTTGAACAGTGTGTTTCCCTTACCCTGCCGGAGAACTCCGTTATTTTCCTGCGCTGCACGAAGCAGCTGTCTAAAAAGAAAACGACAGTGAAAATCAAGCAGACAAATGTACGGCAAATGCCTGAAACATCCGATAAGGGTGTGATGATAAAAAAATGATTTTACCCATAACGGGTAAGAGAAGGAGGCAGATAAATGTTACCAAAGCAAGAAGTTGTTGCGATGCTGCTTGCAGGAGGGCAGGGCAGCCGTTTAGGAGTTCTGACAAAGAACCTCGCCAAGCCCGCTGTTCCCTTTGGCGGCAAATACAGAATTATTGATTTTCCGTTATCCAACTGTGTCAATTCAGGTATTGAAACCGTGGGTGTCCTGACCCAATACCAGCCTTTGGAGCTCAATGAGTACATAGGCAGCGGACAGCCTTGGGATCTAGACAGTATGTACGGAGGCGTGCATGTGCTTCCTCCATATCAGAAGAGCCGCGGCTCCGACTGGTATAAGGGTACGGCGAATGCCATCGCGCAGAACATCCGTTTTATCGAGAGGTATAATCCCGATTATGTCGTGGTGCTCAGTGGCGACCATATTTACAAAATGGACTATTCCGCAATGATTTCCTATCATAAGCAAAAGGGTGCGGACTGTACCATTGCGGTATATGAGGTTCCCCTTGCGGAGGCTTCCCGTTTTGGCATCCTCAATACCAATGAAGACGATTCAATTTATGAGTTTGATGAAAAGCCGAAAGTGCCCAAGAGCACCAACGCCAGTATGGGCATTTACGTGTTCTCCTGGGATAAGCTGCGTAAATACCTGGAGGCGGATGAGGAAACTCCCAAATCCTCCCATGACTTTGGCAAAAACGTACTGCCGGCCATGCTGGACGCGGGAGAAAAAATGTTTGCTTACCGCTTTTCCGGTTACTGGAAGGATGTCGGAACGGTGGACAGCTTGTGGGAGTCCAATATGGATTGGATTGACCCGAACATTGGAAAGGATATGCTGGACGACAGGGTAAAAATATACTCCCGCAATCCGGTCATGCCGCCTCACTATATATCCGGCAGCGCAGTGGTGCAGAATTCCATGATCGCCGAAGGCTGCAATGTCTACGGGGAAATTGAGTATTCCATCCTGTCCACCGGGGTCTATGTGGCGCCGGGCGCGGTGGTTCGCGACTCCATTGTTATGCCGGGCGCGGTCATCGAAGAGGGCGCGCAGGTACAGTATGCGATCATCGGCGAGGACGCAGTGGTCGGAAAGAATTCCGTCATCGGAAAACGGCCGGAGGACATGGAGGACAAGGACAATTGGGGTGTGGCCGTCGTGGGTCCCCTGTGCAAGCTTCAACCCGAGACGGTCGTGCCCCCCAAGGCTATGATAGATGCAGAGGAGGGAATACAAGCATGATGCGAGGCAAAGATGTTGTGGGGATTTTATTTTCCTCCGAACACGAAGAGCGTATCCGTACGCTGACGCAAAACCGTGTGCTGGCTTCCGTACCCTATGGCGGCCGTTACCGCCTGGTGGACTTTGTGCTTTCCAACATGGTGAATTCCGGTATCAACCGGGTGGGCATTATAACCCAGGAAAACTACCAGTCGCTGATGGATCATCTCGGCAGCGGCAAGGCTTGGGACCTGTCCCGCAAAAACGAAGGGCTTTCCCTACTGCCGCCGTTTGGAACGATGAACGGCCGCACGAAAAGCAAAATTGAAGCGCTGGCGTCCATCAAGCGGTATTTGAGCAATTCACTGGAAAGCCATGTGCTGCTCAGTGACTGTGATATTATTGCCAATATCGATTACAGCAAAATGTATGATTTCCACAGTGAAAAACAGGCGGATATAACCATCATTTATCGCCGGGGCGCATCACCGGACACCGACAAAAACATGGTGCTGACCATTGACCCGGAGGGCCGTATCCGCGAAGTCTATATCAAACGCGGCAGCGACAACAACTGCAATTACGGCATGGGCATGTGCATTATTTCGAAAAAGCTGCTGCTGGAGCTTGTGGAAGACTGCATGAGCCGCAACCTGTACGACTTTGACCGCGACCTGCTGCAGCGCTGCTTGCCGGACCTGCGGGTTTACGGATACGAGTTTTCCGACGTGTGTTATCAGATTTCCGCTTTTGATACATATTTTGACGCCAATATGGCGCTGATGGACCCGAAGGTGCGAAACCAGCTGTTTAATCCCAACCGGCCTGTGTACACAAAGGTACGTGACGACATGCCCACGCGGTATGGACTGGGTTCATCCATTAAGAATTCCATCGTGGCGGGCGGCTGTATCATCGACGGTGAGGTGGAAAACTCTGTATTGTTCCGGGGCGTTGTCATCAAGAAGGGCGCAAAGGTACGCAACTGTGTGATCATGCAGGACGGTGTCGTCGGTATGAATTCGCGCCTGGACTATGTTGTCACCGATAAAAATGTCATTGTTGAAGATAATAAAACACTGATGGGCCACCAGACCTATCCGGTATTTATCGAAAAGGGCAGTACGGTATAGGCAACCGCTGATGAAAGCCGAACCACCGGTACGGAGTGCTTTTTGCCCCGGACGCGGCGGCAAAATACTTACCCAGGGTGTGTTCAGCCTTATGCCAGAACATCCTGAAACGGACCCCGGTCCATCTATATCATAACGCTTTTTACGGGAAAGAAGGAAAACATGAAGGTTTTATATTGTGCAAGTGAAGCGTTGCCGTTTGTCGCCACAGGAGGCCTGGCCGACGTGGCGGGGTCACTTCCCAAAGCCCTGCGTTCGCGCATGGTGGCATGCCGGGTTGTCATACCGCTGTATGACAATATCGAGCAGCAGTTTAAGGACCAGATGCGTTTTGTTACAAGCATCAGTGTGCCGGTGGCCTGGCGCAGACAGTATTGCGGGGTTTTTGAGGCAAAAATCGGCAGTGTCATTTATTATCTGATAGACAACCAGTATTACTTTAAAAGAAATGGCGGCATATACGGCCATTTTGACGATGCAGAGCGGTATTCGTTCTTCTCCAGGGCTATTCTCGAAATGCTGCCGTATGTGGATTACAAGCCGGACATCATCCATACGAACGACTGGCAGACGGCACTGGTTCCGTCCTACTACCGGCTGTTTTACGCGAATAACGAGTGGTACGCGGGCATCAAGACACTCTTTACCATTCATAACATCCAGTATCAGGGGCAGTACGGAAAAGAGATTCTGGAGGATGTGTTCGGCATTCCCAATTATTCCAGCCAGCTGTTGGAGTTCGATAAATGTGTCAACCTGATGAAGGGCGCCATCGAATGCGCCAACTGGATTTCCACCGTGAGCCCCTCCTATGCAAAGGAAATTTTGGATCCATGGTTTTCGCACAAGCTGGATCCGATTTTAAAGGAGCGGTCCTGGAAGCTGTCGGGTATTCTCAACGGCATCGACACCGACCTGTATGACCCGGGTACTGATCCGGATATTTATGAAAACTACAATGTGGATACCCGGGAGAAAAAAGCGGAAAACAAGCGGGCCCTGCAGGAGAGGTTGACATTGGAGCCAAACCCGGACTTTCCGCTGATCGGCATGGTCACACGGCTTGTCGCCCACAAGGGGCTGGACCTAGTCAAGGACGCCATCGACAATGTTATGCAGTACAGCAATGCCCAGATGGTGATTCTCGGCAGCGGCGATCAGGAGTATGAGAATTACTTCCAGTGGATGCAGGAGAAGTACCCCGGACGGTTTATTCTTGCGCTGGGCTTCGTGCCGGAGCTTTCGCGCAAAATTTACGCGGGCTCGGATATTTTTCTGATGCCCAGCAAAAGCGAGCCCTGCGGACTGTCACAGATGATTGCGCTGCGTTACGGCTCCATCCCCGTGGTGCGTGAAACAGGAGGACTGAAGGATTCTATTTCCGACAGCGGTGATAATATGGGTAACGGATTTACTTTCCTTACATATAATGCGGGCGACATGCTGCATTCGCTGCACCGTGCCATAACAGCGTATAACGACGACAAGGAGGGCTGGAAGGTCCTCACTGAGCGGGCGATGAACTGTGACAACAGTTGGGGCAAATCGGCGAACGAGTATATTAAGCTTTATAAGAATATGCTGAGCATGTGAATGATAGCTCCGTCTAACTGACATGATCTTATTTGAAAGAAGCGCCGCGGTAAATTTTTACTGTGGCGTTTCTTTATGCTTGCCTGTGGCTACAGAAATTAGCAGGTTGGGCTATCTTGTTATGGCGGCATAAAGAGAACCTTTTCATGGTTATCCCGGCAAATTGACTTTGCATGAACTCCGGGATATACTTTTAGCTAGAGAAAGACTAACTATTAGGTGTCAAGCCCAAAATGAAAAAAAAGATGCAGCAAAGGCAAGTTGAGCGAGCGGGTTAATCAGATATGGAAAAAGGCATGCCAAAAGGAGCGTCATAACGGCGCT
>Ga0153939_1000222_pt1 | contig 20361 bp, 28 predicted proteins | sample TSNJ023MetaG_FD_104734 | JGI IMG/M metagenome (GOLD analysis project Ga0153939, IMG submission 104734) | Attine ant fungus gardens microbial communities from New Jersey, USA - TSNJ023 MetaG | ecosystem: Host-associated > Fungi > Mycelium > Unclassified | place: USA: New Jersey, Brendan T. Byrne... | reverse complement strand
TAGTGGGATTTGTTCATCCATATGATGGAACAGAAGCCCAATTGTACTTCTGATTGATGAAAGCCTGGACTGCCTTTGTATCGCAATGATAAGGCTCAGTCCAAGGAGAATTGATTCTGAAACTCTGATTTGAGTAAGACAGTCTGTGTGCTATCAAAGAGACTACCAGCAGATGATAACTCGACGCCGGAGGCTTGCGTATGCTCAGATCCTAATTGTTCCGGGCCTAACTCCCAGCCAATGGGAGACGAGCGTGAATCAAATCACGTGAAGGTTATCAAGCGAACAGAAATAGAAATAGTTCTTTGTTGCCGACAACGATGAAGACAATTCCAAAGCACCTCGTTACCGCCTTCCCCAGAGTAAGGTCAAACAGTGTGTCCTCTTCACGGCTGTATTCATCATCCAGCCTGTCGTTGTTTGACTCATCGGCACCTCCACCTTCTCGCCCTCTACTTTCATCCAACAGACTGTATATCGAGAGCAAGCCAACCGAGGTCGAAGGCTCTCAAAACTCACAAAATCATTCTTATCCACAGCCTCCTTTTTCTTTGGCACTTGCTCAACCTCACTCTTCTTCTGGCCAATCATTGGCCAACTCCAATCCACAGGGACAGTACGCACTTTTTCCTTACTCGTCTCTCACATATCCGGCCTATGGACAGCAACATACTCAGCAGACGATTCAAGACACAGATGCTCGTCCTAGGCCCAAACGTCAGCGACTAAAGTACCAACTTGATGTTGGTGCGTATGGAATCCCGAAACGCTGTCGAGCTGCACCCTCGTCCAGGAGGCATCATTCTCCAGCCGCGGACGTACGTCTCTCTGTGCAAGTAGGCGAGGATGCCTATTTTGTCAGAGACAATGCTATGGGCGTCGCTGATGGCGTAGGGGGATGGTCAAAATCTCACTTGACACAAGCCTCCTCGACACCCTCTGCCTTGTTCGCTAGGAGGCTCATGCACTATTGCTCTGCAGAAGTTGAGTCCTGTTCGACACATTCCGAGAAGTCCGCAGCAACAGAATCCTATGCATCTGCTGCACTACAGCAAGGATCCGGATCTCCTCATCCACCTACACGACCTCAATTCTCTTTCACACACCAATTGAGACCTCGACCCTCTCCTGCCACTCCTGTGTGGAAATCTTCCCTGTCGTCATCTCTTCCTACTTCCTTTACCATCCACAGCGTTTTCAACCATGCTGTATCATCGCCACCTTCACAAAATAATCGCAATAATTATTTCACATCTACCTATTCTCCTCCCTCCAAGGAGTATCCGGTAGCGGAGAGGGAAGATGGATGTTTCGGTACGGAGCAAGATCTAGAAGATTCACTGGAAGAACTAAGCGAGGGAATTGACGTTCTCCAAATCCTCGAAAGGGCGTACAACAAGACTCTCAAAGCACACGTTGTTTCTGGTTGTGAGCCATTTAATTCTCGAGCCCCGTCCGCACCCCTGTTGCGTGCCGATGCAATCATATCTGCAGCCTCATTGTCAGAATCTTCTAGAACTTCTGAGTCACAGGGGAGCCGGGAACAAAAATTTCTCCTAGAAGGATCGTCGACTGCTTTACTGGCTGTATTGGATCATCCACCACGTGCGAAGCACGTCGTATCAGTCACGACTCCAGCGCCCATATCTGCTTCTTCATCTGTTATACCGACGAACTCGAGTTCATCCACTCCATCTCAAATAAACAAATCATCTTCATATCCATTCTCTGCCCCCGCCGTCTCTGCCACCACTATCAATAATACAATCAATACGTTGCCGAGTTCTCTACAAGAAACTAGGACTGCGCAAACTCCCCTGAAGGCGAGTACAGCCACAGCCCCCTTGGAGTCGCGATCGGCCTCGATAGAGTCATTCGCTTCATCGAGCGGAGTCGGTGCTGCCGCATCTGAGTCATCAGCACCTGGAATTGAATGTGAGGTTGTCGAGGAATCCAATAAACAAGGAGATTATGATGCAGTGATGAAGATCGCACACGTAGGTGATTGTATGGGAATGCTTGTGCGTGGTGAAGAGATTGTATGGAGGAGTGAGGAGATGTGGTGGAGTGTAAGCTTTAATATCATTGCTTATAGTTAATCATTCTGACTAATTATGTTTTTGTAGTTCAATACTCCAGTCCAACTTGGACCCTCAACTCGGTCGACCGTGACACCCAGAAATTCAGCAATGGTGATCACAATACCTGTCAAGGCAGATGATATACTGATTTTGGCGAGTGATGGATTGAGCGACAACTTGTGGGATGAAGATGTATTAGATGAAGTCGTGAGATTTAGGAAGAGTTTCTTGAATTCTGCTCCTGTTGGTGGCAGTGATACATCAAAGTCAGATATGGTACCCTCAAACGATTCCGGATACTCCTCAACTGAAGACAATGCCCCCTCTTCTTCTCACAGCAGCAGTGACAGCGATTTTGCGACAACAACGACGATGCTCAAGCGCAAGACGTTAGCTGGGATGTTATCCAAGGCACTGTGTTCTCGTGCAAAACGTGTTAGTGAACACAAGGCTTTCTATCATTCTCCCGCTGCCACCTCATCATTGGAAGACATCGATACTGAGGTAGATGAGGTACCGTTTGCGCGGAGAGCGAGAGAAGTTGGGAAGAGGTTCATCGGAGGGAAGAAGGATGATATTTCGGTTGTTGTTGCTGTCATTTCACCCAAAAGTAAATGAGAGAGGTCTCTCTTTCTTCACTTCTTTCCTTTTGATCGTGGTTACTCTCAGCATTCTGCATATAATTTGAAGGTCATTCCTCCCCATGTACGAAAATGTATTTCTAATTGTATAGTTCTTCAGTGTTTAGACCAATGTTGTAGTCTGTTTTTATATGATGTATTGTCTTCCTTGTTGTCATCATGCTCAGAATATGTCGTAAAGCAAATAAAATGCCACCTCTCACAGATCTGCTGCAATCAGCTACAGTGTGTTGTGACATCAAGAGTCAGATCTAGATAAGTAATCATGATTGTGTGAGAGTGAGAACATGATCCACTCTTATTTCTTATTTCTTTTCATGGTATTCATAGATAGACATGATTATCTGCCAAGCCCAAGTCTAGAGCTCAAAAATGCTGTTGAGACTAGAAAGGGGACCATCTGACACTGGACTTGGAAGACATTGGAAGAGGGATACCTGTTAAATAAATACTAATTGACTGAAATAAATGTGATTCAAGACTTACCTGGAAAATATCAGAGGATGACCAGAAGATGAGCAGATGGATCAACCATAGTCTCAGCTTGTGTGCTGTACCTCAATTCTCTGTTGTAGTGTGGTCACTAATTTTGGGTATTATCATAAGGAATTATAGCGAGACAGCAGGATTATTGGCCATAAGTCTAGGAAGAGTTCAGGAAGGAGGAAGTCTAAGTTAATTTTTGAGGTAAGGGTAGTACAGGATAACTAAGGAACTCATATATAGTTATCCAGAAAGAAGATCCTAGTCTTCTATGAAAATATAGGAGAAAACAAAAATTGGAAGCGAAAGAAAAAAATCATTAAATAAGAGAAGAAATAATCTCTGGAAGCCTGAAAGACTATCAAAAGAGCTCTTAGAAATGGTATATGATACTCCAACATATTTTCTCGTGCACACAAAGCATCCGAGTGCACCGATACCGCCAATTTCAAGTTACATTCATCAACCTACTCGTACAAAAGAAAGACTTCTCAACATATATTTACAAGCAGAACATCTTTAAACTATCTCAAATTCTCAAACATATCTCTTCCGGACAGGTCGAATCCTAAGCGGCATATTATCCGCTGGCTCTAGAGGAAAAAAAAAGTGACATATAAAAAAATCGCTCTTGAACATGACCTGACTTACTCATCGTCACAGCAGCAGTCGGCTTTGGAACCTGTCCTTCATACGCTAAATCAAATTCAAAATTCGCAATCAACGACCTGCAAAGCAAAGTATCAACGACAATGCACACTAGGAATAAAAACAAATCAAAACCTCAAAACTCACGCAAGCACCGTTTTCATCTCGATAATAGCCATCGTCTTCCCGATACACGCATGAGGACCAACGATAAACGACATAAACGAATACTGTGAATGCCAACTCTTTGGTAAGTTCGACCATCTCTCAGGACGAAACTCTTCCGCATCTGGACCCCAAATCGTCTTCCAAGAATTGATAACGCGAATCTTACAAAGTAGCAACGTCAGTATATATAGAGTTCAAAATGACGACAACAGACGTACAGGGATATAAAGTAGTGTACCTGCCGGAATGTAGATACCGTCAAGATAATCCGCTTGATCTACTTTCCGGAACGTCATCGGAACAGGTGGAAGAACACGTAGACTCTCCATTCTGTTGTCGGATTCCTAGTTAGTGATCTATATACGATATAGAATCAATCCGTACATGACATGATCGAGCCACTGTAGTTCTTTGAGCGTTCGGTATTCAGGTCTAGGATTGACTTCCAATACAGGTGTGACCTCTGCACGGAGTTTGTCCTGAGCTTCTTTATTCACTGCAAGGAGGTATAAAGTCTGAATGATAGTCAAGTTCCCACGAAGAGAAAAAAGAGGTTTTCACGACGACTTACCCAAGCAAGTCCAGATGCCGTTGTTTCATGACCAGCACCCAGGAATGTCAACTTTACAAAATGTTGTTTCAACGCAAAGCAGTAACAAGAGAAGAAGAAAACACGCACAACTTGGTCCATCATAGCTTCATCACTCAGAGCATACCCGCTCGGCTCACTCGCCAAACTCTCCTTCCTTCCTCTAACCAGCAGACTCATAATGTCCTTCTTTCTTTCCCCTTCCATTTCAGTGGCATGATTTTCCTTCAACTTTTCTTGAAGCATTCTTTTCGAAATTTGTCGAATTTGGTGCATCGATCCAATGATTGTAGATATATCCCCTAAACATTAAAAAAAGAGATTATGCCTCGTCATTTAAAAGAATTTCTCAGTGGACGCACCAAAATGAGGTATCCACGATATCAATTTACGAGTTGTCCAAGCAAATTTACTTGTTACAAAGCGTGCAAAACCTGGTATACTGACGAGCGCAATCAACCAAGCCAAGTTGGGGCCATTTTGAAGAGAAATGATCTTTTCATATGCAAAAGCGAGTTCATTGTGTGGATCATGAAGAGAGTTTGCATCGTAGGAAAAAGCCGTACTGCAGATGATGTCAAGCGTCACTTTTGACACTGTAAATGGTAATTTAAGTCGGTACGATATAGCAAGCCAGATACATCAAAACACTCACTCCACTCATAAATTGGTAATACAACGCCTTGTTCTGGATCCCTAGCAGCAATAACATGGCCAGTGAAGATACGTAAAAGACTATCTATCGCCACATGGTATTGATCCATCTCTGCAAGAATTCTTATATGAACCAAAACATTGAGAACTAAACAACGCACGGGAAGACAGATTCGGTAACGAGAAAGCGGGATTCATCATCCTCCTCATTTGCCTATGTTCATTCTTTTCAACTGTCAATAATCCGTAACCTGTCACCAATCCCAAAACGTTCTTCATAAATTCAGGCTACAACGAGTTTCAGATCTCGTTCACGTTACACTTGAAAGATCATACTCTTGGATATTCAGTCCACTCTTTGACAAGAATCCTCTCACAAGCCTCGGGACTCAAGAAAATCAACCTTTCGATACCCACTGGACCGACGACTCTGATCACACCCTTTTCTCCACCATATTGTTTGAGCCAAGCTCGCTGGGGAATGCCTGCTTCACCATTGATGATGTCGGGGAACTGACCTTTGATCGGCGCAATGATCCAAGATAAAGGGTTGTACCAGTTAGAGATCTTGAAAAGTGGTGGGCCTGGAAGGTGGCGGAGCGGGGAGACATAGAGTGGATAGAGGATGATACGGTATATAATAGATGCTAGCAACAGAAACTGCGATGTAAAGCGATTGTCATTACGAAGAGAAGGGTGATGCGTACCCGAAGTCACAGAAAGAGCAATCATGAGAATGCGATATTGGTATATCTGTCCGAGAATCACGTCAAGTTGAGCCACCATTCTTTGTAGAAAAAGAGAGGGAGGGAGGGATAGAGAGGCGTCTCATGCTTTGCATATGTATAAATGTAGTTTGTCAGGTGAAAAAGCATATGATAAATGAAGAAGTGATGGCTTGTTATGATCATTCCGAGGAAACAAGTATATCATCATGTGTTGACTGGCCCTCAAGCTCAAGCCTAGTCTACACAGGAACTCGACATAACACACAGGGTGAATTTCAACTTTGTTCGTATTCCATATGAGTCAGTAGTACAAGAATAGATTGAAATTACAATGACGATCTTCACACGTGTGACCGTATCACAGTCTACGACGTACATCCGTCGAGAAAAATGCTTGCCGTCTTGCTCTCATTATTGCTGTGTGTTCATGGCGCTCGGAAGAAGACGCTTTCGCCAAGCGGTGTTATGACTGCTTTTGTGGTGGGATACGGGAGTCTGTCAGGTGGACTATGGGGTTTCGGGGTCACACTCATTGGGTTTTATTTGATTGGGAGTCGGGCTACCAAGTGTAAGTGCTGGAGTTTACTGCAGAGAGGATGTCTGTGATACTAGAATACAGATGGTAACCAACGGAAAGCAAAGCTGGAAGACGCTCACCACAAGGCAGGGTACAGGACCGGATGGCAGGTGCTCAGTAACAGTGCAGCGGGGCTGGTGGCTACGGCTGCCTGGAATAGTATGTTTGTGCCGAGCAGCCCGCACGCGTGGCTGCTCGGTTGGCTGGTTCCGCCCGTCGGACCGGTGTACGGGGAACGGGGCTGGTGTCCAGTAGACATTACTGTCGCTGGTGGCTGGAGCCGGGCGCTGGTGTTTGCGGCTGTAGGGTAAGTAGTGGTTTAACCTCGTGTTTATTCCAATTCTGACAACGCGATAGCCACTACGGCTGCTGCTTAGGTGACACGCTTGCATCTGAGCTGGGAATCCTGTCGCAGGGAAAGCCTAGGCTGATTACGACGCTCCGCCCGGTGCCTCCCGGAACCAACGGAGGAATGTCCGTGGGAGGAACACTTGCGTCTCTCGCCGGAGGAGCACTGGCCGGGGTCCTGATGGCTGTCACTCTGCTTCTAGAAAACATGCGTTGTAGAGATACCTGGAGCTCAGTGCTTCTCTCCATTATCAGCTGGGGTGCCTTTTCTGGCTTGTTCGGAAGCTTGGTGGGTTGCGAAGCGAGCAGTGACAGCTCAGTTACTGATTATCCTCTTAGTTCGACTCTCTCCTCGGTGCTACGATACAACAGACAAGGTTCTCGGAGGCGAGAAAGGTGGTGCTGCAGGATGAGACCGCGGCGCAGGGTCCTGTCACAGTAATCAGTGGGTTTGACATCTTGACCAACAACCAGGTGAATCTCGTCTCGTCTGCAGTGACATGTGCGGTTGTTGGGGTCCTGTCACTGTTACACTGATAGATAATAAATAATCATACAAGTTGTTTTACTTGTGCTAACATGGGCGACGACGGGAAGCGCGATGTGCAACACCCACAGGTGTTCGAGTGTGCCTGGGAGGTTGCTAACAAGGTCGGCGGCATCTACACGGTCATCAAGACCAAAGTCCCTGTCACTGTCTCTGAGTTTGGCGACAGATACTGCCTCATCGGCCCTCTCTCCTACAAGACGGCCCCTATGGAGGTCGAGCCTGAGGACCCTACAGACATTCACCTTGCTGCAACCCTCCAGTCGATGCAGTCGCAGGGCGTCAAAGTTCTTTATGGTCGCTGGCTTATTGAGGGAAGTCCTCATGTGTTGCTTTTCGATACCAGCTCCATGTATTCTCGTCTCGATGAGTGGAAGGGCGACCTCTGGAACCTTGCTGGCATTCCCAGTCCTCCAAATGACCACGAGACAAACGAGACCATTGTCTTTGGTTATCTCGTCGCCTGGTTCCTCGGCGACGTGCGTCTTTGCTGATTCTTTGATTAATCTGTTTCCTGAACACACTTTGCGCAGTACGTCACTCGCCAGACCACCACAGCCGTCATCACCCACTTTCACGAGTGGCAGGCTGGCCTCGCTATCCCCCTCTGTCGTAAACGTCATATCGACGTCACTACCGTCTTCACTACCCATGCCACTCTTCTTGGCCGATACCTCTGTGCCGGTTCCGTAGATTTCTACAATAATCTTCAATACTTCGACGTCGATCACGAAGCTGGGAAACGTGGTATCTATCACCGATACTGTATTGAACGTTCGGCTGCTCACTGTGCTGATGTCTTTACGACCGTCTCCCATATTACGGCATACGAGAGTGAGCATTTGTTGAAACGCAAGCCTGATGGGGTATTGCCCAATGGCTTGAATGTCGTCAAGTTTCAGGCTATGCATGAATTCCAGAATATGCACGCCACCGCCAAGGCCAAGATCAATGAGTTCGTTAGGGGCCATTTCTATGGTTATTACGATTTCGATTTGGACAATACCTTGTACATGTTTACCGCAGGGAGGTATGAGTATAGGAATAAGGGTGTCGATATGTTTATCGAATCTCTTGCCCGTAATTATCTGTTTTAATCTCTCTTGACTTCTACGTTCATATCTTTGAACAGGTCTCAATTACCGCTTACAGAAAGCTCAATCATCTGTCACTGTCGTCGCATTCATCATCATGCCTGCCTCTACACATTCTTATACTATCGAAGCACTCAAAGGACAGGCTGTTACAAAACAGCTCCGCGACACCGTCACTGAAATTCAGAATCGTATCGGCCAACGTTTATTCGATCACGCCGCTCGGTTCAATGGGTACTTTGCATTGCTTATTCCTCTTCCCGTATATCCACTAAACTATGGATGTATAGAGACATGAAAGCGGTCCCAACGCCTTCTGAACTCCTTTCAGATGAAGACCAGATTCTCCTCAAACGTCGAATCTTTGCACTCAAACGCAATTCTTTGCCGCCTGTAACCACGCACAATATGGCCGACGATAACAACGATCCAATCTTGAACCAAATCCGACGAGTCAAGTTGTTCAACAATGCTCATGATCGAGTCAAGATCGTTTTTCATCCCGATTTTCTAAACAGTAATAATCCAATATTGAGTTTGGATTATGAAGAATTCGTTCGAGGTTGTCATCTGGGCGTGTTTCCGAGTTATTACGAGCCTTGGGGGTATACGCCAGCGGAATGCACAGTTGTATGTTATACTTGACTTTGCTGACACACTCACCCGAGACTGACGTTGAAATTCATGAGATGGGTATACCGAGTGTAACGACCAACTTGTCGGGTTTTGGTTGTTTTATGCAAGACTTGATCGAACAGCCTGAAGATGAAGGTTGTTACATTGTCGATCGTCGCATGCAATCTATCGATGATTCGGTCAATCAACTTACGAGCCATATGCTGTCGTTTTGTCAGAAATCGAGACGACAACGGATTAATCAGCGGAATCGGGTTGAAAGACTTTCGCCGTTGTTGGATTGGAAGAATTTAGGGATTGAATATTCCAAAGCGAGGATGTTGGCTTTGAGGAGGGCTTATCCGGATGCATTTGATTCTTTCTCGTTGGAAGGTGAGGAAGGGAGTGAGGAAGTTGCTGGGTGGGGTGAGGTGTTGGGCGGCGGTAGTGGAGCAGCAAGGGAGGATATGAGAGGTGTGTTTGGATATGGGGCCAGTGTACCTGTGTCTCCGAGGTTGAGAGGGGCAGCTACGCCTGGTGATATTGGGACTTTGACGGAAGATGTGAGTTTTTTTCTTTTGGGTCCTTCTGGAGCGTGGGTTGTCTGAGGGATGATTGTTCAGATGCAAGCGCTTGGGACGAGTGATTATAGAGGATTTGGATGGGTAGATCATGTCGATGAAGACGATTCTTATCCGTTGTACGTACACCTATTATACTACTCTCGGACCTATACTCACAACGTCTCCTTGTGGTTACAGCCCGCTTGCTATGAAATTTCGATCGAGATCAGGATCTGTAGGTCGAAGTGGAACGAATACACCTGGTGGTGGTGGTGGGTTCAAAAGTCTGAGTGAAGGAGATTTGAGAAAGGCAAACACGGCATTGAAATTGAGCCAGGTGAATGGAGAAGGAGAGGAAGAGAGAGAGGAAGGGGGGGAGACAGAAAGAGAAGGGAAGGGAGAAGAGAAGGGAGAAGAGAAAAGGGAAGAGAAGGGAGAGGGGAAGGGAGAGGGGAAGGGAGAAGAGAAGGGAGAGGGGAAGGGAGAAGAGAAGGGAGAGGGGAAGGAGGAGGAGAGTAACAAGTAAGACAGGGTATGGATGATTGAATGATTTATCGTTGGTTGTTGGTTGGGTATCTTATGTAGTTCTCTTGAATGCTTGATCTGTTTCCCGTGCTTGTCTTTGTCTTCTTTCATTTCGCGATGACAATTGTATGTGCTTGTACTGTGCATATGTACATCTTCTCTTTCTCGCATAGAAAGGACAAGTTATGGTAATTTATACTGTCAAAGGGTGTTTGAGGATTTGTGCAGTTTGAAGTCTTTGGGCACAAAGAATGGGGATATGCAAGTCGGATACAATTCAATGCATCATGTTGCTGGGCATGATGTAAAACATCCTATTGATCTCCTTCCATCGCTTGCCATTTCTGTCATGAGCGTGGGAAACTGAGAACGTAGTGTCAAGTGATCCGAGTTTTCAGCCATCATACTTGTCACCGTTTATCTTGGAAGGCTCAGCTGCTGAGATAACAATCTGGAGTGTGATTATCAGTACAATCACTCGATGATATTGGCGCGTTTTCTATATCTGTGTTTGCAATTCCCGCCGTGTGTTGATATGTAAGTTCCCACTTACTCGCTTCTTGGATTCGCGAGACAACGGCAGCTGCTTCGATGATCGTCTGTGTCATCAACTTGTCCTTCTTGTCCACCTGATAATATCCTGTACTTTCAATACCCTTTCCTACTCACTCTAACCAAAAGTTGAAGGATTGGTACAGCCAGATGAACTCTTTGTGATACGAGCCATCGAAGTTGTCAGTGAGTACTACTCTCTTCCACCGTGTCAATCAGTCAGTAGGTATAAGTGAACGCAATTGTTTTCAGGATTCATTGCAAAGCTGGAAGATGGATTTCCACAGCCACTTGTCCTCAAGTACTCTGACAAAGCCAATAAACCCCTTCAAAGTCCCAATGGGAAACTCGACAACAGCATCAGGAACGAACGGCATTTGAAGCTGACTTGAAGCAGATGGTAGGTGAGTTCTCTGCGCCCAGGCAGTCCGATGTATTGATGGGTGTAGCATGCTTGTGGAAGGAAATATTGAGATACACAAAAAACATTCTTGACATCGGAAAAATACTCATGCTCGAGCGCACCCCAAAGGAGGAAGAACTGATGTGTAAAGCCAGAATTATGTTTGACGATTTATGGAAATGCTCGTCTTCTGGAACAGGAAGGAATTGTCAGCGGATCTGTACCTCGATGACTCCTGATCTACTCAGAGGGCGTCGGCAAACTTCAAGGTGGGATTTGATAATCCGATTCAAGGACTACAACTGTGGCTGGTGATCGAAGTACGTTATCGTTTATGTTGCTATCGTGATTCTTTGTTTAAATATGATTGTAGGCTCGCAAGATTGATTTGAATACTCTGGATCCACAAACCAAGGAAACGGTGGTAGAATGGAATGAGTTGCAGTTTGTTCTGAGTCGCTTTGGTTTGGCGAGCAATGCTGCCTGGGATAGTTATTAAATTCGGGAATACAATCAGCAAGGTGATTAGTGATTGACCAACAATCCTGGATGTTGTCTGACTTGAAGCAGCTGGAACCTGTCGCACAAACCGTATTCGCTTTTCGTAAACGACCTGGATCAGGTCGTTTACGAAGTTGGCTTCTTTCGTTTTTAGCACAGATAATAATACTGATGGAATTGGCAGTATTTCAAGGGTCAAGAAGGATTACATGAACAATGAAGAGCCTTGCAAAGAGCACCCAAGTGCTCGCTGGCCAACTGACCAGACTCAAGGAAATTCCAATTTCAGACGAACTTTGCCACATCATGCGAGAGTTTTCTGTCATTATGAAAGAAGTGGTAAAATTCATCCACAAATGGCTTCACAGTTGGATATGTACGTATGCAATTGTCTGGATGGGTGCGTGACCGAATGATTGGCCCAGTCAAATACGTCTTCGTTGACTCTCAAAAGGAGAAGGCGAGATCTTATGATAAAGATGCACATAGCGCAGACCAAAGCTGCGGATGAGAAGAAGCTGGAGGATTAAGTTCATGGCCTTAGGGAAGACAGGCTCTCTCTCCGCGATTCATGTATGAAAGGCACTCGAAATGAGATCCTATGCGAGATTGAAAGCAGGGTGAAGAGTGCCGGTGGCCATAATGTGGTCTGGATCAGGGGTGCTCCTGGTGTTGGGAAATCAACATTAACAGCCAGCATTGCCATTCAACTACAGGAACAGCACCGACATGTAATATGGTTCCGGTTCGACCGTACCCAATCTACGACGATCACTACAGATGCCCTGTGGCGTGCCGTCGCTTGTGATCTTGCTCGCCTGTACCTGTCTCTTCGGGAACACTTAGTCAAAGGCTTTTCACATTGCTCATTGAGACACCATTGTCAATGATAAATCATGATGCACGTGAGGAATTCCCAATGATTGTGATCGACGCGTTGGACGAATGTGGTGGACTCAGGCATGACTCATCTGGGCGGAGGGATTACCAAGCCCTTTTGCGTACGATCAAGCGCTGGGGTCAGGTCGACCACCTGAAAAAGTTCAAGCTAGTAATTACCAGCAGGCTTGATGAGGATATCGAGCGAAAGCTGCCCGAAATCATTAACAGCCCTTTCAATATTCCCTCGGGCAGTGACGTCAAACCGGGAGATAGTGCTTCGAATGATATCCGCGCATACCTCAAGTACCGACTCGATGGATTGAAGATGGGAGATGCATGGGTCAGGAAGGCTCTTGATTACTTGGTCCCCTGCGCTGCAGGTATGTTCATCTGGGCGACAACTGTCGCCGATTTTCTTCGAGAAAATTCTGCACGACGATTGGATATCCTCAAAATAAGGAGGCAAGAAGATGGCTCAGAGAGGTTCAAAGACTTGTATTTGCCGCACACCACTGTTGTTACAACATCATTTGGACGTGGTCTTGAAGAAGAAGAGATCGAAGGTGTCATTCCTGTTATGGGCGCAATGATAGCTGCGAAGCAGCCACTCAATAACAATGCACCTTTGATGCTTCCTGGAGTCGGGAATTGGGACATGTTGGGATTGATCCGAGAAGGTCTTGTGTCCGTCATTGAGTCTGGCTCTATCCTTCGGTTCCACCATCGCTCATTTGAGGACTTTCTCCTTTCTTCTTTGTTTCGACAAGAATTCCCCAAGCTGTCTGCTGTCAACCAAAACCTTCACAAACGCCAGCTTGCCATCCTATGTTTGTGAACATCGCGATGTCGTCAGAACTCCACTTGGACTCTTCGAGCACAAATGTGGATATTCCAACTGCTGTGAAATCCGTCATCTCTCCTTGTGTTTCATATGCATGTCAATTTTGGGCAGACCATCTTGTTCTTTACCTGAGGGGAAGTTGATGGAGGTAGTAAAGTTTGTGATGTACGATAAACTACTTTTTGGATGGACGTGATGAGCTTGTTGGAGAAGGCATATGAGATAATTATGATCCTGAAAACAGCTTTGGCATGGTTTGCATTGGGGGTATGCTCCCCATTCGTTCCTTGTGTTGTATCTCTTATATTTTATGGGATAGACATTCGACCCTGATAAAGGACTGACTTTATTCTTCTGTGATGCCCTCCGGTTCAGCTACGCATTCTTGGTTCATATATCTCAAAGTACCCCTCACGTTTATCCCTCCGCCCTCTCCTTTGCTCCTGACTCGTTGCCCACAAGTTCTGTTCGAGGGATCCTAACACTCTTTCAATCACCCAAGGCAAATCTACCAAATGGCCAGCGACGATTTTTACTGCTGAGAACAAGGGTCCTGTGCATTCCTTCGTCTTCTCGTCAAACGAAAAGACATTTGTTTCCGTAACGGGCAAATCGTTTGATGACCAGAGGGGATAATCATCGCGGAATGATATCATTCCATGATATCGAATTGTCTTGGAAACACCGTTTCGGTGTTTGCCGGAGCATTTGTTTCGGATATTTACATATATAGATGGGAACGTAACTACAATGTAATTAAGTCTTCTCTTCCTTTCCCCTGTGCGCTATTTTTTTTGCTGCAACAATAATCCAGTAAAAATTGTGCGAGTCTGTGAGTCTGAAACAGGTCATTGCTTTGGGGGCCCATTTGAGTTGAGGAATTTCTCGTCCGGCATTCATGTCTGTTTCAGTCCTGGTGAGGATCATATCCTAGTCTCGGATTATAAACATGCAGTAGTCTTGGACATTCAGAGGGGTAAGAAATCTAAATTGACAGCTCAGGGGTCTCAAACTTCTTTACCATGGTTGTTCTCACAGGATGATTGCCTTACTGGGTATGATACCTGGAGACAGTCCTCATATTAAACAAATGCCTCGTTCAACGTGGACAGAAGGACAAATTTCACCCCTACAACTCAGGTTCTGATTCACTTGTGGGATGCTGAGAAGGGTGTACTAAAGTCAATTGAGTTCTTCAAGGTGACTGATGCCACTTGCAACCGATTCTTTTCTAACGGGCATTTTTTCAGCTGTTAGAAAGAGATCTGAGAAAATCATCGAATTATGGAATATAGAAATTGGCAAGAAAACTCTGACATTCGCGTATCCATACAACAAACTCTCATTAATCCATTTTTCTCCAACCGGTGACTCTTTGATGGCTGTATTCCCATATGGGGTCTGTATTTGGAGGTTGGACACACAAGAGACGGTATCCTTTAACATTGGCACCGAAGAATCAGATTTCTTTGTTATACATTCACCCCTCGCCAAATACCTATCTATCCGCCGATTTTTGGGAGTGGAAGTACGGAAGGTCCTCTCCATGGACAAGGAACCAATCTCTGCATTAGAGCATCAGAGATTCTGAGTACTTGTCCATTATGCAGAGGCGACAGGTTTTTGGTGGGAGCTCAGAGAGAGATCGTGAAGATGTGGAATCTGGACCTAAAGGATTTGGAAAGAAGCGAGCCTGGTGCATTCGATATAATCGATAGAACATCAGTTATTAAAATCTCACATTCGGGAAAATAATGACGTCGAGATCATGGGGATCTCGAAATGTCGAATTCCGAAACACAGCTACCTGGGAAGTCGTAGGGCCTGTTGCCAAATTTAACGAACACGCGAATATCGCATTTGAGCCGGATGACACTCAGGTAGCCTGGTCGTTCGATTCTCTCATCACCATATGCAGTATATTGCACCCGGAGAATCGCGCTCATTTGATTGCTGAAGTAGAGGATGACGTGCTCGCATTGTGAAGCTTGCCTTCCAAACATACAACGACTTGGTTGTATGTGCCTGGCTGATACAGGATCGGGAGGACTTTGACGATGACTCAGATGATGGTGACACTCCAGGTCTGGCACTTTGGCCACATTGGCGTTGAAAGTATATTTTCTCTGGACTCAAAATCTTTGTTCATACTCCTGGCGCCCGATGGCTTGACTGTCATTGTTGTTGATCATGATACCGTCTCATCTTATTCTTGGAATCACGACACTGCCCAGTTCCTTCCTTTCCACTTGACTGATGAAGCATACCTTGACGGAGATCGCTACTTGTATTCACCTGACGGGAAGATTTTCGCATGTCATTCTACCAAGGACAATGTCGTCCGAGTGTTGGACACAAGAACAGGTCAACTTGGTGGCATTCCCCGAGGTTTCGAGCGTTGTCCTGAATATTCAATCCGTTAGTGACCGACTCATCGCTCTGACTTGCGCCAGCACTTATATAATCAATCTCTTCGACACCTTCTATGTGCTCGATTTTGGAATCAAGGAAGCATTTCCCCTTAAATGGCGTTTAAAGGTGGAACAAAGTTGGGATCCTATGGGTAGCCTACTTCGGCCAGAATCCAGGATATATAGATCTATCAACTGAACTTCGGCGTGCTACTCATGAGTATAAGCCTATCCCATGAGGCATGGAGGATGGATGGATGATGGATCAAGATAGCCTCTATTCAGGGTTCCATTCAAGCATAGGTAAAAGTTATACCCGAATACCTCAAACTGAGGCATCGAGCGTAGCTTTTCCCTGTGCTCGAATAGGACCCAGAATAGAGGCTATTTATCTTGTCATTCTGCTATTTTTGTTTCATATCATGGCCGTTGTAGTTACATCCATACACTGTTTATCGTGCTTTAGTTATTCGGATTTCGAGCGCTCAGCAGTGTCTACAGCATCAAAAATACGACAAGTGTATCTGAGCGGGTTTTCTGCAGATATTTATTACTATGTAAACAGATATACACTCAAAAGCCCGTACTTAGCATTCCTGCCAAAAAGCAGATGATGAGGATGCACGAGTTCGAACCCCTACCATGTCATGTGGATTATTTGACACCACACGATTTCACCACTAGCCTCCTGTGAGTTTTAGTATTCTGCCGCGGACTGCCATCGAGCCCCGCATTACAATTGTTGGCCTTAAAAACAAAAGCTCGTACTTAGCTACACTATTATAGGACCAGTTTTTCCTTCCTGGTCCTAGGTATTATTTCTTACTCACTCTTGCTGTTCATATTATCTATCGTTAGAAATCCACAAGGTGCCTGGCTTCTGAGGATGAAGGATTTTGTAACCTCATCCTTCGAGCCTTCTGCGCTCAGTGGCTAGTATATAAATTTGTAAAAGGACATCAATCATAGCCATGAAAGACGAAATTTGACATGGGCATCATCAACTGTCTTTCATCAATGAAATGCCTACGTTCAGAGACGAACAACAGTGGATGGGTGGATGATGTCCTCTTGAGATCGAGAGCCACAACTGGGTTTCAGAGATGAGGGATGAAAGAGTTGTACCCACAGATAGGTGATAATAGGCTGCCAGAAAGTTGTACCTTGGACTCTCACGTCGTCTTTTATATCTGTTTTTGGCTTAATAGAGTTTGGATGATGCCGAGGCTAATTTTGTTGGTATCAAGTGGAGTCCATAAATAGAACAAAATGAAATGAAGTTTTAATAGACCACCACTTTTCTACATAGCACCATGCGACTCTTTTGCGTGTATTGGTTATTTTCACCTACATGTATCGCCCATACAAATAAAATACCACTCCGATGACACAGACACATTATTTAGCCGTCAAAACTAAATTTAGAAAGCCCTTGAGTTAGCGGGCAAGTCCATCAGATGAACTTTGTTTTCTTTCCCCATCATGGTGAAAGGTGTCAAACGTGTTTACAAATCAAAGTCTATAATAGAGGACTCAGAAAGATCTCCAGAGTCTAAAAAGTACACAAAAATCATGGAAGAATTGGCTGCTGCAAGAGCAGCAGCACAGAAACAAAGGAGTCCTTATTATTACCATAGATCAAAATTCGGACCCCAGTCCATGTTACGGTCAAAGCCTGTATGAACACTGTCATAGGAGATACTTTTGAGTATCTGGACGTGCATTCGATTTTTGCGGAGTAATATACTTTTGGAAGATGGACAAATTCGTACGAGCCAATTATCATTACTGAAAAGAAACTGCAACCGCGAAGTTCGGTGCATATTTTTTCTTACGGCAGGAGGGGATTCAGAATTTTGACTCTCAGATTAGTTGTCAGGTTTTTCCGGGGCATGAGGTGAGGCGTCAAGCACTCAATTTCAATGCTGTCTCATTGAGAGTGCACCTTGACATCCGATGGAGTGCCCAAATGAGTTGAATGAATTGTGATAGCTGCCGTGACACCCACGAGGTAGAAAAAGACATGATAGATCAACGAGAGGAGGCACAACACAAAAGAGGTAGGATTCATTAACTTAATCAAAAAAGAGAACGAGGCTTCCTGCTGGTTCGAGTTTCGTCCTTATGTATATGGGCAGTGTTGCAAATAAATCAGTCAGTGATTGCGGGCATCACGGTGGAGCCGGTCGGACAATATCCAATCTAGGCAGATATTTTGGAACTCAGCCAGGTCCGACACGACGACATCCGGCGCCCCTTCGACGACGACGGCCCTTCTTGTGTCTGTGCACAAAACACATTACATCGTCGTGGAAACTTGTCTACGTAGCAGGGGCCTTGCTTTTGATACAACTATAACCGTAACAATTGGCAATCATGTCGCGTCTGCCGACTCTTACCCCTAGTCGTTCTGTCTCTCCATCACCGCCCATCGTACAGCCAGACCATTTTTACGGATCTAATGCCTTACATGCACCTCCATCGCCCCATTCAGAAAGGAGGACATGGTTCAACCCAGATGACGATCCCTTAGCACATCGAGGAATCCCAGTTTTCAAGCCTACTATCGCTGAATTCGCGGACTTTGAGGATTACATGAACAAGATTGAGTGTTGGGGGATGCGTAGTGGAATTGTAAAAGTAATACCCCCGAAAGAATGGTCCGAGTCTTGGTCATGCTACATTATCTTTACTAACAACAGCTCATTTAGGACCGAATCTCTCCCCTCTATCATCCCTCAGTTGCGTGAGATTCAGATTAACCGTCCCATTGAGCAACACATGATCGGCCACGGAGGTCTCTTCCGCCAAGAGAACCTAGAAAAGCGGAAATTTATGAGTGTCCGAGAATGGGTTGATTTGTGTAGAACAGATGATCTTAGAGCTCCTGGAGTACAAGAGGTCGGCCAGACAAGGCGTCGTGGCAATCCTGAAGTACCAGTACCAAGGTTACGACGGACCAAGAGGAAGAACGAGTTAGCGGAGTCGGCCGGTCCGGCTGTGATTACTGTAAAGGGGGAACTTCAAGACGAAGATCACCCCTTGGACGAACTTGGGCCATCGGTCCTCAGCACAATTACGCCTCTTAGCACCACTCCCGTTGCTGAATCTCCTGAGGATTCGAACCAGAGCGCCATTATCTGCCCAGTCGATGAGAAACCAAAACCTCGCGGTCGGCGCCATCAAACCAAGGAACAGCGTGAGGCAATCCATGCTCGTGATGTCGCTTTCGTCGATACCTTTGATCCCACAAAGGACTGGCTTCCTCCCGACACCGCACCCTCCGATTACACAGTTGAATTTTGCCAGGAACTGGAGCGCGTATACTGGCGTAATCTCGGATTGTCCAAGCCTGCGTGGTACGGTGCGGACTCTCAAGGTCTGTACAATGTGTGCTGTATTGTATGTCTGCTCATCTACCGTCATAGGATCGTTATTCACCGATGCAACCAAAAGTTGGAATGTCGCACATCTCCCTTCGACTCTTTCCCGACTTTTACCCTCATCCGACAAAGGTTTACCTGGAGTGAATACTCCCTATCTATATTTCGGCATGTGGAGGGCAACATTTTCCTGGCACGTCGAAGATATGGATCTATTCAGCATAAATTATGTTCATTTCGGTGCACCCAAGTTCTGGTATGCTGTACCTCAAGGTCGTGCATGTGCATTAGAGCAGACGATGAGAAGTAAGGTTTTCTCGTTTGTTTGTTCCATTCTCGTACTCATGTGCGACAAGGTTACTTTCCTCAGGATACCTCTGCTTGCCCCCAGTTTTTGCGGCATAAGTCTTTCTTGGCATCACCAACCCACCTCGCAAATAATTCTTGTCGACCTAATTTCCTAGTACAACATGCTGGGGAGTTTGTGATCACTTTTCCTCGCGGCTACCATGCTGGCTTAAATCTTGGACTGAACTGTGCCGAAAGCGTCAATTTTGCCCTCGATAGCTGGATAGAGATTGGACGCAAGGCTCAGGTTTGTAAGTGTGTCGAGGATAGGTGAGAACCGTTGTATATCTCTATGGAAAAGCTCGCTGATTTATGTGACTGTAGTGTTATAATTGACGTCGACCAGCTTCTGAAAGATAGAGCACTCGAACAGAAGCCGGTTCGAGGTACTCATTCCATTGAGCCCCTCACGCCTACTTCAATCGACAAGGGGACAAGGTCTTCGAAGCGGGTGAAAGCTGCAAGGCTCGCAGCTGCAGTCAAAAACGAAGAGCTTGATCTGGTTCTCCCCGAACCTAGGTCTTCAAAAAAGAGAAAGGCGGGAAATAATGAGGGTCTAGCGAAAGCGAAGAAGATCAAAGCGTCAACGAACAAGAGTTCATCATCATCGTCTACTGTTATCTGTTCACCGGACCAGGCGCCCAAATTATCTGTCACCCTCAAGCTTCCTCCGCGACATACGGGACCCGAATCCTTCCCCTGTTGTCTATGTGTGTCTCAAAGCCGCGAAAATCTTCTGAGGGTCTATGATCCCCCTGTCAGTCGGAAAGACGCTGCTG
>Ga0153939_1000220_pt1 | contig 20387 bp, 28 predicted proteins | sample TSNJ023MetaG_FD_104734 | JGI IMG/M metagenome (GOLD analysis project Ga0153939, IMG submission 104734) | Attine ant fungus gardens microbial communities from New Jersey, USA - TSNJ023 MetaG | ecosystem: Host-associated > Fungi > Mycelium > Unclassified | place: USA: New Jersey, Brendan T. Byrne... | reverse complement strand
TGTCAACCACCTCACTTGTTAAATTCCAAAACCTTGGATAATATCACTTTTTTGATATATCCAATCCTCTACTATAACTTGAGGACATTTATTACATTTCATATCTAACGTAAATTTACCAACAATATCAAATTTCACATTATCTCCTAAATTTAGAATTTCCTTATACAACGTTGATAGTGAACTTCCTTTTGTTTGTTTTGTAAATTTTATATTATGGTACGTAAATTCAATTTTATTTTGTTTTGCACCTATTAGATGTAAATTGTATTTATTACATGGAACGTTTTTAATTAAAAATAAAGGCTCTGATACTGTATTACCCCATACATAATCATATTTTGCTATATTTTTTATAATTTGATCATGTAAATTAGATGATTCATAAATTTGATAAATGTGATATGTAGGTTCGTCAATCTTATTCATAGTTGATAAAAGTGAAAATAATCTATTTGTATTTTTAAATGAAATCTCAACTCCAAAAGCTCCAGGGTGTCCTTCAACCTCATTAAATAATCCTGTTCCCTTACACCATTCGTTAAAATCTAAAATTTCACATTTGTCACTACCCCTTCCGCTACCTTTACATACATCACCTTTACGTCTCATTAATAAACATGGTCTTTGATATTGATCTGCCAATCTATTGGCTATAAGTCCAGTGGAATTACCATCCACATCATCTCTTGCGTTACATACAAGAATAGGCAACTTGTCCATATTATATTTTTTTATTTCTTCAGATAATATGTTTGCACTTACCTCTGTAAGTTGTTTTTGTTTTCTGTTTGATGATTGACATGCTTTCAGGATATATTCTTGGATAGTCATGTTTACTATTCCTTTACCCCTCACCTTCCTGTCAAGCATCTCATTTGAGTTACACAATGCATAAAACATATAACACTTATCTTCGTATTCACCTAAACGAATCATTGAATTCATAAGTGGACAGACATAAAATCCAACACCATTTATAGTTACTTTATTATTCATAGAATACATTTGAGCTTCAGTTAATACTTTAATCAATTTATTTTTACTTCTCTTATTCTTTATTTGTGTTAATCCTTCTAATATAAGATATCTTGTTTGTAAATTCATAACATCTGCTCTGTCACCTATCATTCCAACTGCAACCAAGTCTAAATATTCATTCGAATAGTTAACTCCATAATATTCATCAAGAACTTTTGCAAACTTATATACAATACCTACCCCAGTCATAGCTTTATCAGTAATTCTACTGGATAGTTGATTATTCACTACAATTGCAGGATTTTTTAATTTTTCTTTTTCTACTGGATGATGATCTAAAATAATTACATCTTTACCACAGGATATTAATCTTTCACATTCTTTCACATCCCCTGAACCTGAATCTGGAACAATTACCAATTTAGAATCATCTGAACACATATAGTCAACGAATTCAGATAAACCATGTTGTTTACCATGATGAATTAAACATCTTATTTTTATTGTCGGTTTAATACGTTTTATGTATTGATAGATGAGGGCTGCTGATGTGTATCCATCAACATCACAGTCAACCAACAAATCTATAGCACTACTCCGAAGTAAATGAAAAACTAACATATCTCTAGCTTTCTCAATGTTGTCAAATAATAATTCACTTTCTGTATTATTTATAGTGGGATTAAGGAATGAGGTAATATCTTTAATACCTTTCAATTTCAAAATATCTTCTAATTCATTCCCAAATCTCACCTTACCTAAAACATCATATTTAAAACTCAAATCATACCCCTTCCTTAATCATTAGTTCCAACATATATTTTATTATCCATTAATTTTAATAACGTTTCTTTTCCCCTGTCAGTTGGAGAATCTTTATATTTGAGAAGATCATTAACATCCCATAAAACCGTAACAACAACAAATGTAGATAATTTATCTATGATCTTCTCTTTTATGTGTTTGACCCATTTATTGTATTCTTCAGAATTAATGTATTGATATTGTTTGTCCAATGCAATTATCACTTCTCTAACACCAAGCATTAATATTATTCCTTTTTGATAATCCGTAAGTTTATTACCACATAGAGCTACTGAAAAATTATCTTCACCAAACATACTATCTGTCTGTAATACTGATTTTTCAGCTTCAACCAACATAATTTTTCGCTTTTTTTGAATTGCTTTCATATTTTGATTGAGTCCAAATAAATTCAGTCCAAGTGAATGGTTGTAAAAGTTTTCTCCAATCTTAAAAGGTGTATATTTTCCAAATAACTCAATGTCTTCATCAATCAAGGAACGTCCGCGAACACCAATTAGTTGATTGCTCATGTCAAAATGAGGTATTATTATTTTTTGTTGCCATGTAGAGTACATTATATTGTACTTTTCCATTGTTTTTATGGATATTCCTTCGTTAATCCATTCCTCTGTGTACAGTTTTTGAAATATCCGTAGAATACTTTCATCATAAGGAACTAACTGTCTCTGTTCTACACATTTATTCTTCGTTTGTTTATATTTTCGTATAAATTCCCAATCAGAAATTTGTTCCTGTTTACCAAATCCATATTCACAATTATCAATATTTAATTTTACACAGATCCAGTTTATTGCTTTGAATAATTCAGTTGGTTCAAATCCTTTATAACCCATTACAACATTTATAATGTCTAATGATCCACATTCCGAATAACAATAAAATGTCATTGAATCTTTATAATAATATAATTTAGGTTTTGTTCCATGATGACACACTGTATCAGTAATCCATGTGTCATCATCTTCATAATAAATAGAAGCTCCCATTTCAATTAATAACTTTCTCATGTCATCTTCGGTTAGTTTTTCTTTCAATTCTTGGGCGGTCATTATTTAACGCCTCCCTATTTTGATAATTCTGTAGCTAATTCAGCACCCGAAATATCCACATCTTCTGAATCAATTATTTCAACATCACCGACATCTTCTAATTGAAACTCAATTAAAGTTTTTTCAATATCAGTAATCAATTCGAAATTATAATCAGTTACAAAACAATCAACTTCTCGCATTGTACCAAGATTAATCCTTGTCCAAACAATAATGGCTTTCCATTTACCACCACGATTTTTAAATATGTAATATGCCATATTTGGAACTATTGTTCCGAAACGTCCTTCCGATTCCAGAATGGCTTTTAATTTCTTCAAATCTTTGTGAGATACTGGCAATGCTAAAATTCCACCATCTGCTTTTTCAATTATAGCTTTTGAACCTTTCAATGCTCCAGCGTCTTTATTTTCATTATCCTTATATGTATCATTCAATTGAGTGGAAGATCCTAAAAAAACATTAGATTTATTACAAACCATCTTTAACGAATTACTAAACAAGAAAAGAATTTGATCTGTTCTTAATCTAGCTTTTGTTTTTTCATAATAATAAGCATATAGGGACGGAGAATCATTAATATAATCAAAAAAACAAGCATAAATATTATGATTTATTACATATTTTTCAATAGTTTCGGAAATAATATCTATAGTAAAGTCCGGCATGTACTCACTATATAATAATGATTCATCTACGTATTTTGCAGATTGATTTAATACTCTTTCTTCCTCTTCCCCAATATCCCTCCATTCTTCAATTCTATCTTGATCTATTCCACTTATATGAGCTAATAAACAATCTTGAATCTCTTCCTTGGTGAGTTCTGTCGATATAAATAGAACTGGTTCTTTTTTACCAGTTGATATCCACTCATGTTTATTCCAATCATATATTCTATCACAAGCTATATTACAACCATCAGCCATAGAGTTTCTACTTTTACCACCACCAGAAATAGAACTTCGTATGATAAATTTCTTACGTCTCATTCCTCTAAATACTGTTGTTAAATAACCGGATTGAAAAGGATAACCATATACATTTTCTTGATTTTTATGTTCATCAAGTCTTTCTAATATTCCTTCACCTACATGAAATGAATAGTTGTCACTAAATGCGCTCTTCCACATAGATTTAAAATTAATGAATTTATTATTTATTTCGTTCAGAACGTCTTGACTGGTAAGTTCATTAAACACTGCCAATTTAGATTCATCTGAGTCATCATAAATGAAATTCATATCCATCTTTAACGACTCGGAAGCGTTTCTGATTATAGAATACTTTCTGACATCATCATGATACTTACCAACGTTCATTAATTTATCAGAAGCCATTTTAACAGCCTCTTCTACATATTCCCAACCATTATTATTTTTCCATAATGATAATGCTGTGTTAAATTGTGATATTTCATTCTCTAGATCAATAGGAGTGATTTTTTCAACATTTCTCTTTTTTGCAATATTTACAATCGCTCCCCAAATCATTTTATGAAAATTTTCAGGATAATCATTTGTATTTGTAGTATATTTTTCATCTAAGACAAGTCTTGGATTAATACAATAACACCCAAACAATAAGAATATTGCTTTCTTATCTACCTGTTGACTAAAGTTAATGAGCGTCACCTCCTTCCAATAAACTTCCTAAATTAATTAATGATGAATTATCATTCATAGAACTTGATTTTTTATTTGTCATCTTTATTACTTTTGTTTTTAATTCAGTTTGTGATATTCTGCTGATACTTTCCTTCATTTTTTCTTGCTGTAAATAATAATCTTTTGCTTCATCATAATAATGTTTAATTAAAGCTACACCAAATTTTTCAATGAATTCTTTACTCAGTACTTCTTTGCAATACCATAACGTATAAGTCATAGCTGCATGTGTATATCCAAAATCAGTTTTATATTCTTTTATTTGTTTCAAAATCAAACCTGTTGGTCTTTCTAATTCATAATTAGTACAAATAAATTCAATTAATTGCTTATATTCAGTTGCTTCTCTTTCAACTTTTTTTACGCAATCTACACAGTATGTTTTAGATCCATGATTATGCTTTTCTTCAGGTTGTAGTTTTTTACTACAACCCTTACATGTTGATAATCTAGCCATATGCACCTACTTTAAATATTTCATTTTACATTAATAGAAAATTTAACAACAAGTTCTTCTAATTCCATAACAATTACTTTAGTTAAATCCAACTGTGTATCTCTTAACGAATCAAACATTTTAACATTTCCATTATCATCTAATCCAAGATTTCTTTGTAATACAGCAGTTGCTTCAGCTAAATGTCCATTTGATGCTAGTAGTCCACCTAATTCAATCCCTCTCGTTTTTATTTTTTCAAAATCTTCACTTGGTACAGTCTTATCAATAGTTTTTTCACTAGTTATAAAATCTCCACCTAAATCTTCAACAGCTTTTGTCCATGTATCTTTTAAATTCTTTACATTTATTTTATTCGGTAAACCAAATGTGTCTTTTAAATCTGGATATTTATCTGTCTTTTTAAATGTAATAAACCTATCATTTTTTTCAGAATACATATAACCAACAAGATAAGCAGCTTCTCTACAATAAGAAAATGTATTTTTATTAAGTTTCAAAGCATCACTTTCTTGTTTTGTGTCAAAATCTTTAGAATGATTAGATTGAGCTATAAAATGAACAGTGTAACCAAGGCTTTGTATTACTCCAATATTTCTTAATGCACTCTTAAATCTAAGAGAACCCTCTCCATAACTACCAACATCTTTTAAAATGTCAGCGTCACGATTTTCGAGAACATATCTTTCACAAAACTCTTCATATTTATCTAAAGTATCAATAACTATACAAGAAAATTTTTCTTTCAACGCTGGGTTCTTTAACTGTGCAATGGTAGATTTTAAATCTGTCATTGTGTCAATCTTAGCAGCCATAATACCTGGGATATTTTGAAACCTATCTTCAAATTCTAAGAAAAATGGTTTTTCATTAGGTTCTAATTCTTCTAAAAACTTCATTAAAGTTGTTGTCTTACCAACACCTGTATCCCCCATTATCACTATGGAATATTGTTTTAAATTAACTGATACTTTATTCGCTTCTAAATTTAATAAATTACCTATCATTAAATATATTATCTCCTTTAAAATTTTTATAAGTTTCCTATCTGAGTAAAATCTCAGATAGGATTAATAGTTATTGTTGTGCAAATGGATTATATGTGGTTTGTGGAGCTGGAGTACTTGTATCCGGTGTAAAAGGAAGATCTACACCTGCTTTCGATTTACCACTTGCAATTTCTGCTAATTTTGCTTTCCTTTTTGCTTTAAGTGCATCTACAATTTCTTGGGTAAGTTCATGTTCAAAAATAGTACTTACAGCTGTGCCAGATTTAATTTCATTTTTTCTCACATACGTTTTTACTTCGTTTTCAATATCTTTACCAAAAGCTGCTTTTTCAATAACAGTTTGTATCTCAACGGTATTTACTATTGAACCTACAAATTTCGCATACCCACCATCATAATAACCGGCTTGTCTAAAATCTGTAGCCATAGATTTATCTACTATTAATTTCACAGGTACAAGATGATCAATGTCATATGTATTAGAATCTTTGTAATCTTTTTGCATCTGATTAAAAGCCAAAAACTTAACTACTAAATTTCCAGTTGGATTATTTTTTACAATTTCATCAACAATACTATCAATAATTCCCTCTACTTCAAATTTTGCCTCAAGAATAGTTGAATCATAATCTTTAGGTTCAATTTTTTTAATAAATCTGGCGTTGATAGTATTAGAAGACACTATATCCCCATTTTTACTTTTAAAATCATTGTCATTAAAAGAACCATCGGTAATTGAAATAATATCAGGAGTTTGTTCTACTTCACAATGTTCAATATCTTTTAAATTTTCTTTCGCTGATAAATATTGTTTATAAAAATAATTTTCCTCAGACGTAATACGTTTCTTTTCATCTTTTTTATACTTTCCCGTTACAAATCTTACTTCGTGTTCACTTTTATCGGAAGTTCTAAGTATTAGACTTCCACCAAACATGTCATCCCCTGTTTTTTTAGATGTAAATTCATCAAAATCTATTTTTACTAATTCACCTGTAATTGTTACATTGTTGATTAATTCTTTCATTGAATAGTTTATCTCCTTCACGATTTTTATTTTTTAAATTTAATTTCATTTATCTAAACGGCATAATATAACACCGCCGGAACATAAAATTAGTTCTATATAAAGTCTATGATTAAACCTTGCTGCCCAAAAGCACCAAATAAAATGATAATTTGAACGTGTAGTTTTTACTTTGTTTTTGGATTAATTGCGATCCATCAGTCTCTATCGGCATTAATAGGAATAAGCCGCCAAACTTATTTCTATTATCTTTCTGGTACAGCAAAGTGTTGAAATGTGTTAAGCGTGATTTATATACGCGTTCAAGTATGTTCATATTTTAGTATTTTAAATTCATGAGGGACATTTGATATATACAATGTCATGTCAACTATTTCTTTTATTAATTCAGCTCTATCTATAAATATTTTCCATCTACTGTCGTCAAATACTATCAGTTGATCAAATTGCCACCCTCTCATAGAGTGTTCGTAAGATACAATTGCCCTTATCCTTGTTCCATCCTTCAAATACAAAATGCTACCATTTTTCCTGTATATGAACTTTTCCATCTGTTCAACATTATCTTCTGAAAACATCTTTAAACCTTTATTTGATAAATCTCTTGTATATCCAATAAATGCTATTTCTAGGTTTCTGTATTCACACTCTTTACACATTCTTTTTCATTCTCTTCTTTCTCTTTCTTCATCTGATCAGCCCATGCAAACATTCCAAAATACTGTTCGGGATTATCAAAATGAAGCTGTTTCTTTGTCATAGTGTTTTTCGGTGTATTGTCCTGAACTATATTGCCGTCAGCATCCTTAACTATATATTTCTTTTCCCGATGATTTTTCCATTCATCTGCAAAACACTGCTTAACACTCCTACCGTCTTTCTTGATTTTGTTCCTGACAATGCTTCTTTCAATTTTTCTTGTTATACTACTCAAATATATACCTCCTTTTCGATTGTTTTTATATTGCTTTAATCACAGTCCCTGACACTCACAACACTTTTCCCAAACCACTTGGTACATCGAGTATCGGTTTTGACAAACACATTTGTACGTTCTTCAATTTTATGTATGTCATCAACAGCCATACTACATTCTTTTTTGTAGCAACAAACATCTTCTTTTATACAAGTATTGCATAGCTTATCATTTATGAATGGATTATTTACTTGTGGTATCGGAAGATTAACTTTATTCTCCATCAAATTACACTCTCCTTATCTTTCAAACTACGAATTTATTTGTTATTATTTGTATTAGTATTTGATGATTTGAAATACTTCCCAATAGTGGCTAGTGTCGCACATGTTAAAGGAATTAATTCTCTATTGAATCTTGTCGTATTAAATATAAGATTTAAGCCCTTTATAAGTCCGGCTCCTACAACCCAATCTAAAATCATCCCCCTATGTAAGCACACCCAAATGTTAATACAGGTGAAAATACTAGTAGTCCAATAAATCCAATTATTACGATTCCAACACCAACTGCTTTTAATTTATCCATTTTCTTTCTCCTATCCATTTAATAAGCTAATTGCTAGTTCAATATGATTTCTTTCAAATACTTCTTTCTTCTCTAAATAATAACGTTTCATTCTTCATTAATCCATACGTTTGATACTCGTTTTGCATATAGAACGGGTTTCCTAAAATAGAAGTTCTATCTACTCTAACATCCCATTCGTGCTTTGGTTTTTCATACCGTAAATTTTTTATCATAAATCCGAAATATCATTTCTTATATATTTATATTTACCCCGTTCTGCAACACTCGCCATATTCCGAGACTTAAAAACATCTTCCATAAATATATCATTCGGATTTTTTATCATATAAGCCATACGTTCTCCAAAATAGACCGCCCAAATATTTAAATAATCATCAAATATTACCGTTGTATAAGCAGAAGTCATTGCCTGTCCACCAATTCCACCAAAACCCAACGCCGTACTTCCCCATACTTGTGAAAATACTAATAACTCTGAATTTATATCATATCGTTTCACTAATTCAGGAAATCTTGTATTAACCTGATTCTTAAAATCATTTTCAATACTTAATAAGCACGGAACACCCACTTCCTATCACCACCTTTAGTTGTTTGTTTTATTAACTAAGTAGTTCGCCAAACCGTTCATTAGCTACGCTGCTATCTTTTGGACTGTTTTACCTGAATTATTTAATATATAACCTCCAATACCGCTGAAAACATATGTATACGCTCGTTCCGGTCTCTGTAATGTAACAACACTTACATTTTCCATTTCATCAAACCTACCATTGATAATGTAAATTATTTTATCATTACAATTGGTCTCTTCCTTAATAAGCTTATTTACCGCTTTGTGCATTTCCTGGGCATATTTCAAATCTAAATCTGCAATTTCTTTACCATGACATTTTTCTCTGTCTTCGATATGTTTATTATGATGACAACCGCCCTTTCTATAATCTCTTGTTTCTTTTCCTACCCATACTGTAGCTAAAACTATTGTTTCTGCTTCTGTATAACACCAGTTATTTTTAAATCCTTGATACTGTAATATCATCTATTCTATCTCCTTGTCTGTTTATATTTTTATCTGTCTTGTGACCTATTTTTAAATGATTGAGCTATTTCTATCCAAAAGTTCTCGTAGTGTCTTTGGTTCATAATCACATACATCCACTCCAACGTTATAAGCATTCTCTAGTTGACAACACAATGGATGATGATCATCCTTATTGCTATGAACATGTCCATATAAATGTATTGATCCGTAATGCTGTCTATCCCATACCGCAATAGGATAATGAAATAACACTACTACATTACCGCCGTCTTTAATCGTATAATAATCTCTGACCCAACCAAACAAAGTCTTATTAAAATCTTTATCTTTTAAGAATCTGTCATGATTCCCTTTAATCAGAAATTTTTGTCCGTTCAACTGCATCAACAATTTATTAGCTTTATCACCATCACAAAATGCAAAGTCGCCCAGAATATATACTTCATCTTTTTTATTCACCTTGGCATTCCATTTATCAATTAGAGTCTTATCCATTTCTTGTATATCAGAAAATGGTCTATCTTCATATTTGATAATATTTGCATGGGACAGATGTAGGTCACTTGTATAAAATTTCAAATAATTCCCTCCTTTCTTCCAATTCAAATAATAGTTTTATGACATATTCCTTTCAATCAATCAAAATTAGATTTTATATTATTCATTCCCCATCACACCAAATAAACTCAACAAAGCAGGTTGAATATTATATTTAAATTTTACCGATACAATTTCAAGTTCTCGTTCTAATGAGAGTTCTTTTTCACAACAATAATCAAATACCAATTCATAAGAATTGAATAATTCCGCTTTTAAAACTGATTTGCAAAATTTGATATTACCATTCTTATTTACTTTCCTTACAAATTTACCAGTATCTAAATTTATTAATGCATATCTTTTTTCTTCCTGTTTCATTTTGCCTATGACAATCATTATAAACTAGCCTCTCCTGTGCTTAATATTTGTCTCCAAGCCTTTGAAAAATTAAAAACAATATCATCCAGATTAAATTCAACATAATCATTGTTAACATAAAAATCAACCGTATTCTTTCCTGTTAATCTTTTATATTCTTTTGACATATTAATAATTTCGTATACTTGTTTAGAAATATTATTTTCTAATTTTTTAATTTTCCTAAGATTATCTAACTCTCTTTCATGCTCTAAACACTTATTATATGTATCAAATACCTTTCCATCATCAGCTTGAAATTTCATTTATTTTATCCTCCCATTTTTCTTATTGAATGATTTCATATTTAGAAAACTCAACATTACATTTTGGACATTTTTTAAATAAAGTCACATCCAAATTATTTACGTTCCTATGATAATGTTTTACTTCAAGAATTATCCTGCATTTTGAACATATGGTAGATATACACGATTGATCTTCGGCATGAGATATATCTATTCCGATTATTTGTTTGTTAATATCAAATCAATCCTCCTGTTTTCTCCTTTCAAATCCAACATCTATTTACTGTTCTTGGTTGTACCCCATAATACATTTCCTTTTTCATTTACAGATGGTTTATTTAATTTTGTTTGAGACATTAATTTCTCAAGTATTCTTTTCTTTTTGAAATCAGTCTTGCGACTCCAATTATTTTTATTTCTCATTTAAACATATCCTTCCTTAATCAATTTTCTTCTTATTCTTTCTTTTGATTTTACAATTCCTGGTTTTGATATTCCCAGTTTGGTGGCTATTTCAATCTGAGAATAACCAAGCATGAGCATTTCAACTATGAAAAGTTCCCTTTGTCCTAATATACACTTTTGGTTTTCAAAAGTTACCCTATCAAAAAAATCTTTTTCAATATTTTCTTTAGCAGGAATTTTTTCTAATATTGACATATGTTCTTCTGTATTTTCGTCATAATATGTAATTATTTTATTAATATTGATCTTTCTTTTCTTACGAAAATTCTCATCACGATAATTATTAGATATCGCATGATCAATGCAACGATGAGCAAATGTATTAAATTTTGAAATATCCTTATTGTATTTAAGTGCTGCTTCACATATTGCAATCGCTCCTATGTCATAATAATCATCTATGGGTAATTTTCGCTTATTAATAACCTCATAAATTAGATTATGATTATCAGTTATCAACTTTTTCTGTTCTACTGTTAATATTACTTTCACCTCTTTTAGTTTCATTTTTATGAATTTTCACTGCACACTGGAATAATTATTTATTAGTCTCTATCTTTTCAAACAATCAGACCGCCAAATCCGATTTGCTGTATTACTAAATTTTTGTCATCTGGCAACATACATAGAATAGCGTTAAGTTTTCCCATCATATTTATGCCAGCAATATTTTCTAGAAGTACGTAAAAACAAAAGTTATCATAACTCATCTGATCTGTTTCTGCTAATTTAACTCCATATTTATCTCTTTTCTCTTTAAGTATATATAAAAAATCAATATAACTATTTTCATTATGTATATCAAATTTCACATTATACAATCCCTTACTATACAATAATTCATTATCAACTTCTTCACCTGTAATACGATAATATATAGTTTGTTTTAATCTTTTATCGTTTAAATATTCTATAAGAAGAGGACTTACTATAGATTCCAATTCCAACATTACAAATTACCTCCTATCAAAGAATGGATTTATTCCATATTAGCAAGACACTTGCTTTTCCCCACAAAATTCACATTTATTCATTCTTTGCCATCACTTTAGATCCATCTATTTTATATTTATATTCTGCACCACCTTCTTTCTTATTATAGAAATCACAAAATTCCTGACATTCCTCTAATGTTGTAAAAAATATATCGCTCGGTCTGAAATCATTTTTTAAGATATCTTCAAATGGCATATTATGGTCTATTATTTTAGATGGGACGGTTGTATTATGATAATATAATTCATCATCATCTCTTGAAGATTTTTCTTTATACCAAGCGATTATTCTTTTATTATTATATTGGCTTTCAGTGAATTCATATAAGTTATTTTTCTGTGGAATATATGCTCGTATGCTTTTACAACAAGAGCAACCATCGTTTACCGTTCTTCCAGATGGAAGTGTAACTTTTATACTTCTACTATCATTACATTTTTCACATTTTTCAATAAACAAATCAGAGATATCCGCTTTCCATAACGTAACTTTAAGTGTTTGCATTATTTCTTTTAAACGTGCCATTTTGGCATTATATTCCGCATTAGAAATTACACGGTCGCACTCAAGCTTCTTCTTATCATAATCTGCTTTAATCTGTTTAAATTCTTTCTTGATATCTTGGAGCTTTTCATTTTCCTCTCTAATATGCTCCATTTCCTCCAAAAACTCTTCTTTTATAGATTTCAAGAGACTAGATTTAAACTCTTCTATTTGCTGTTCAAATTCATTCGGTTCATTATAAAAATCTTCGTAATTATCCATTATTTCCTCCTATTTACATATTCTGAACTTCCTTGCGAAACTTATCTTTCAAAATATTATCATTGGTAATCACTTCGATGCTCACAATATGACCAATTAGAGACATAACACCTAAAATACTGCAACCATCTACGGTGTTTCTACCATGAATAACATTTATATCCATATCTTTCTTATATTTATTACAAATACTGACTAATGTCTCTGCACTTTGTAATGTATTTAAATTATAAGCAATCATTCTTATTCACCTCCATCAAAATTTTGAGCCATGATTTAGCCAATCTTAAAAGTTCTTCCTTCTGATTTTCACACTCCTCTGTAATTACATAATCTAATAAACCATTCAATATCATACCTAATTGCTTTCCTGGTCTGTACCCAATTTGAATAAGATCTCTACCATTTACTTTTAAATCCTTTAGATTAAAACATTGTTCTGTATTTATTACTTCTTCAATAGTCGTTATAAGCTTATCAAGGCTTAAAAGTCTTTCCTTTGTATATTTTTGATTCTGACCCTTAATATCAGCATGTTTTACCTCCACTAATCGCCTAAGTTGAATTTCTCCAATTCGGTTAAGCCATCTTTTAATATATTTAGTACTAACATATTTATTAGTGACCGGGAGTATGGAATCATGATAAACGATAAGTTCAACTACACTATATCTGGTTGTGTTATCAAACTTCAATCTACGCATAATTTTGTCAGCAATATCAGCACCGACTTTACCATGTCCGTAGAAGTGTCCAATGCTGTTTTCATCTACTGAATAACAAGGTGGCTTACCTATGTCGTGAAACAATATGGCTAATCTAAGGATTAAGTCATTTGGAGTATTCTCTAAGGCTGATATGGTGTGATGCCATACATCCTTATCATGAAACGGATTATTCTGCTTAAATTTATACATGGCTTTTAATTCAGGAATAAATACCCAAAAAATTTCAGGACTATACAACATATAATTACATAATCTCTTTATATTACCAGTTAGCATCTTACAAAATTCACTGTTAATCCGTTCCATAGATATGTTCTTTAAATTAGTACAAAGAGATGTTGCTGCTTCTAAAATTTTATTATTTATACCAAAATCAAGTTGAGCTGCTAATCTAAATGCACGGAGAATTCTTAGTGCATCTTCATCAAACCGATCTTCTGGACTTCCGACACATCTGATGATTCTATATTTAATATCATTTAGTCCACCGTATAAATCTATCAGCCCTGTTTTATGACTATAAACCATAGCATTTATGGTAAAGTCCCTTCTTTTTAAATCTTCTACAAGATTCCTGGTAAATTCTACTTTATCAGGTCTACGACTATCAGAGTACTCTCCGTCTATGCGGTATGTTGTTACCTCAAATGGTTTATCATTAAGAAGAATAGTTACAGTTCCATGTTTTAATCCTGTTGGTAATATGTTTTCATATGGAAAAGTAGAAATGACTTCTTCTGGGTTGGCTGAAGTAGTAATGTCCCAATCTTTAGGGGTTCTGCCTAAAATACTATCTCTTACACATCCACCAACTACATATGCTTCAAATCCACACTGCTCAAGTTGATCAATAATAAACAAAACTTCTACTGGTAGCTCAATGCTATAATTCATCTTTTACTATCCTCTCATTTACACTAAACACAAATTCATTTATTCTCTTATAGTCTGGGTTATCTGGTAATGTGGTATTTTCTTTTGCATAATCTAACCTTTTTTCATACTCATCAACTAATTCAAAGAATTCTGGAACTGGTTGGCGATTTACATCTAAATACTTTCCATTTCGAATATCCATAAGTAAATCATGTTCTGTTTCTCTATATGTGATAATCTGTTCTTTCTCTAATATATCCAAACACATCATATATAATCTAACCAAGTGCATCATGTGTTTTCCTAGTTTATCATGTGCTATCGCCTTTTCATTTCTCTTTCCAATTTTTCCATAAGCCTTTACAATACTCTGCATTTCTGACCACATACTTTTATAATCTCTTAGCGGATAATGCTCTAGTTTTACATCCATAAATATTTCTGTGTTATAACCTTCCTGTATGGCTTTATCAATATAAAGTTTTATAGAATCGTTATCCGTATAAAAATATCTTTCTTTAAAATCATACTGAGCATGTTCAATTGTTTTGAGTATATGACGTTCATTCTCATCCTGTCCAACTAGGCGTACCGCTTTATTAGACAACCTACGAAGCTGTTGATTAGCATAGCCACCAAAAGAAAATATTGCTTTCTTTGACAAAAACAACTGGTAATTATCGAGTAGTTCCTGACCAATTGGAGAAATATGAAAATAATGCTCTGGCTTATTTCCCAACATTTCAATAGTATTTGGATTTACATTACTCAATAGTGCAATTAATTTATTAAAAGCATAAATTGTGGTGTCTGTCTCGTCATTTGTAAATTGCTCAAAATTTTCATTAGTCAAAATTTCTTTCTTACGATTTAATGTACAACCTCTAATATCAAGATCACTTTTTTCATTATTTGTACCATAAGCGTGACTCCCACCTAGTGTAAGAAGAATTATATTGCTACCTAAATGTTCGCTTTTTCTAAGAAAATCATAATTATCTGATTGCAATACTATCTCAATCTGTTCTCTGGTCATTTTATACTCTCCTAGTCTTTCATTATCATTCAAATCAGGATTCTATATAGTTTTATCGGCAATACCAAGTTCAATTGCTTCTACATGATGTATGAACCAATCAATTTTCTTTACTCTTACTTCTAATAATTTTTCTTTTGTAATTTTAGTTCTTTCTAGTACATACTCTTCAATTGAATTTTGAAGATAATCCAGTTCTTCTCTACTCTCAACCAAGTCTTGATATGTTCCAAACCTTACTGCTGACATCTGATGATATAATAAAGTGGCATATTTACCTATAAATCTTTTATGTCCGGCTAAGAAAATTTCAAATCCGGCACTCATTGCGTAACCCGTACAATATGTATGAATTGGTGTTTTACTATGTAATATTATGTCAATTAAAGCCCACATATCATAAGTACTACCACCGAATGAATTTATATAAATTTTAATAGGTTTTCTCTTGAAATTCTTTTCCTTTTTGTCGTTTTCATCATCTTCATGAAGAATAAATAAAATATTAAAACAAATACTTCCAATTGAAACGTTGTTTATATCATCTGAGAGATAAAATAATCTCTTATCTGCATCGCATAAAATGTTATCTTTATCAGCCATCCATACTATTCCTCCTTCTGATTAAGTCGCAATTTTAATTATTCTAACCCTTTTCTTATTTTGAAATACCCATCACAGCTTCAACTTCACCGTCTTCTAATGCATTACATATAGCGACACTTATACCAAATAATTCTTTAGTAATTAATGAGTCTCCAGAGGAACGTTTTTTTAATAGACTTTCAAGTAATAATCCAAGTGGAGTATAACAATGTGTTGGATCTTCTAACATCCTCTCAGTAATACTATTCATGATTAAATACTTTGGTTCTTTCCCAGTTTTCATTACACATTCACAAATCAATCTATTAACTTTAAGTAAATCTATACTCTTCTTATAAATGTTAGTTTTCATTATTTATCCTTTCAATTTTTCTAAATCCTATATTTTCTTCACACACATATCTTACAGTTCCACAACAAGGGCAAATTTTAAATTTATTATGTATTACACTATTATAGAATTTTTCTCTATTGTCGACATATCCACAGGCAGCACATTGTATTAATTCTTCTTTGTTTTTATCATAATTCACCGCTTTATTCCCTTTCAATGTATAATTTTAACCGTATGTCTCATCATCTTTCATCTCAATTTCAACAACAAGGCTATCTTTCTGGACACTTGTTATACAATTACTTATATCTGAATCATTAATTTCCAGTTGTTGCTGAATCATACCATTCTCATCATATCTACCGCGTATAGCAGCTGATACTGCATATAACCCTGTGAACGAGCCAAGACCTCCACCATTCGATGTAATTGAACAGGCGATTCCTGCACTGTCGTATACTCTATATCCTTGTTTATAACTTCTTGACAATCGCTTATTATCATTTAACCATTTATTACTTTCGTTTATTCCTCCAATAAAAGCAATATTGTTATCTCTACAAGCAAAATCTATCTCCTTTCCACTTGTAGTCGTGTAAAATTTCCAGAATTAATACTTTCATAGAGTCTATCTAGTGCTACCTCAAATGCCCCGATTCCAGAAAAGAAACTACTCAATTTTAAATTGTCAAATAAATACGGCATTGCCTTATATAGTTCAACTAGTATGTAATAAAGAACATCTACTACAATTGAATTTCCTGATTGTTTATAAAGTTGACTATTACTTACTCTTTCAATCTTTTCATTTAATGGCAAGTCTTTATATTTCTTTTTACTTCTTAGTTTTATCTTTGATGCCTCATTCTCCGTATACCACTTTGCTGATTCAAAATCTTCATCTGAAAATCCCATAAGTCTGAAACATTCTTTTGGTGTGAGTTTCCTGATTCTTATAGTTTGTAATATACTGTCTATAATTTTGGGTTCAAGACCACCACCACCACATGTATTTAATGTTGGTGAACATCCGTCAGGTGAATATACTCTACCTCTTTGCGGATTTTTAAAATTTCCACCCTCTACAATATTACCAACTTGAATTACTTTTGGTGCGTTGTTATGCCCTGAAGTATGTGTTTTCGATATTCCATCAGGACTTACTACAACCCCATCTTGTGAAGAATTAATTGAACCAATGGGATATACTTTGTTTTCTAAAACCATACTCCCTACACCTTGATAATTTGAGATTCCCCTATCTTCTCTTGCAGTAATACAATTAGCAATTTCTAATTTTTTGGCATTTTTATATGATTTATCGACGCAAACTTTTATTGGATCTTTATAAACTGTTGCTTTAATTGTAGGTGAAATATTTTCTGAACTATATACTTCTTGATTCTGATGTAATTTATTTGACTCTGGTAATATTCTACCAATTACATTTATTTTGTTTTTAGATTCAATGACTAGTCTAGGGTCTTTATAATCTCTAGCTGTTATGCATGGAGAGTATTCTTTATATTCACACATTCCTCTTTTTCCATTATCTCTACCGGCATTTGATAAATCTAATAAAATAGAATCCTTATCTTTTAACTGTCCCAAAAATTTCTGTGTTTTTTCTTCTGATATGTAATATTTTTCATCTACTTCACCCTCTAAGATGTGTTTCAATCGAACTCCATTATCAAAATCCTCTGGAAATTGGAATTTACCATTATCTAAATCTTTCCTAATACTAATGATAAAAACTCGCTCTCTGTTTTGTGGTACACCAAAGTCTTTTGCATTAAGCACTTTCCAATATGAATTATAGCCAGCTTCGTCTAAATCTTTTATAACTGTCTCAAATTCTATTTTAAATTTTTTACTGGTAAGATTCTTAACATTCTCAATAATCGATAATGCTGGTTTCTTTTTTTTCAGAATCCGTATTCCCTCATAATACATACCACTCCTGGTCTTATTTCCATGTTCATCAATAAAACCCTTTTGATTACCAGCAACGCTAATATCGGTACACGGAAAACCCCATGTCATCATACTAAAATCTTCAATCTTATTTTCATCTACATTTGTTATATCGCCCAAATTAAGATTTTCATCTACCCTATGTATTGCACAATAACTTTTTACTGCGTATTTATCAAATTCACAAAAGTTTATTAACTCCCAAGATTTCTTTTGATTATTGGTTTTATCGGGTAGTGTACATACTTGATAAAATCATACTAAATACATAAATTAGAAAGGAAATACAAGCAATACTAGTTGATATGTGAACGTTCACCTTGTAAAAACAAGGTATTTAATGGTAGAAAATAAAACCAATAATTGATTACATTTCCAAATTCTTTATAAATTCATCCCAAGTAACAACATCTTCGTTGTATTCGTGATCTGTTTCGTCTTTGAACCATTCATTAGCATCAACGTGTATAAAAACTGTTACGTCAAAATTTTTATCCTTTCTTAATAAGTCATATATTCTTTTTAATAACTTAAACCCTTTTTTATCAAAGGTAATATCATCACATCTCACTTGATAAAGATTTTCATCAATTTCTTCCAAATACACATCTTCGTCAATGTTTTCAAACAATTCATCTACAATATCATTTATATCTTCAACTCCCTGTGTATTAGATATACAACACCCTAATTCTGCTTCGCTTCCTTCAATAAGTTCTATTCCTTTATACCTCATACCCATCTCCTCTGTTGATTTATTTCAACAATTCTTTAATATATCTATCCATCTCATACCCAAGTTTCACACAATTACCATGCGAAATGTGATTCTTCCATGCGTTATATGATTCATAAAACTTTTCTTCGCTTAATTTTCCTCTCTTAACTAAACCAGCCATCTTCTTAAATCTTTTCTTAGCAGCTCTCTTATTTTCATTCTTTAATTTACGAATGGCTTTTCCGTCTTTTGTAATATAAGTGTGGAATCCACAAAATTTAATTCCATTCTTAAATGGTATAATCTGAGTCTTACCATTCAGTTCTAACCCTAATGTACTTACAAATTCTCTGATTGCATTTAAACACCATTTTGCATAATCTTTTCTTTCTACAATAAGATAGAAGTCATCCATATATCTACCGAAATATTTCACACCTAGTTCACCTGTAATAAAGTGATCCAATCCTGATAAATATAGCAATGCATATACTTGGCTTATTTGATTGCCAAGTGGCAGTCCTAAACCTTCGGTACTGTCTATAAATTTTTCACACAACCAACATGTATCCTTATCATCAATGAAGTATTCAACCATATCTTTTAGAATGTTGTGGTCTATATTATAGAAAAATTTACTAACATCAGCTTTTATAATCCAGCAATCATATCCGTATTTGTTATATGCTAGTAGCATTTGACCTTTCAACCAATTAAGTCCAAATAAAGTACCTTTGTCAACTTGCCCGGCAAAATTATTGTCAATAAACTCATTACAGAGTTTTGATAATAACACGTTATCACATAAACTGTGCTGAACTATTTTGTCTTGAAAAGAACCAGCTTTTATAATTCTCTCTTTGGGTTCGTAAATAACAAACTCATTATATTTTGAAACTTCATATGTTTTTGTTTCTAATCTTCTTTTTATCTGATGAATACCATCTAATGCTGCCAATTGAAATTTTTGACTACTTACTGTAAACCCCTTACCAGACTTTGATTTCTTATATGCTCTGTATAAATTCCCAAAATCGGTTATTACTTCAAAATCTGTTTTACTATTTTCTGTCATAATATTGTGTTCCTTTATATTTATCCTGCCTTTTG
>Ga0153939_1000217_pt1 | contig 20433 bp, 21 predicted proteins | sample TSNJ023MetaG_FD_104734 | JGI IMG/M metagenome (GOLD analysis project Ga0153939, IMG submission 104734) | Attine ant fungus gardens microbial communities from New Jersey, USA - TSNJ023 MetaG | ecosystem: Host-associated > Fungi > Mycelium > Unclassified | place: USA: New Jersey, Brendan T. Byrne... | reverse complement strand
CGCATCGGCCTGCCGCTGGGGGTGCCGGGCATTCTGTCTGCGCTGATTCTAGGGTTTCTTGAATGCTGGAACGCGATTGAGCAGCCCATGCTGTTTTTGAAGGACCCGTCCCTGTGGCCCCTTTCCCTGTATCTTCCGCAGATTGTGACGGATAAAATGGGCATCGCTATGGCGGCGTCCCTTTTGATGCTGCTGCCCGCGGCCCTGATTTTCCTCTTTGGGCAGAAATATTTGGTACTCGGTATACAGTCAACCGGGGTGAAGGAGTAAGGCATGCATGAAATAAACAAAAACAGGACCCTGCGGTACCGTGCCGAGCGTTTCCGCGGGCAGAACCCGAAGAAGAGCCCCATCGAAATTACGCATATCGACGGCAAACCGATTGCGAAGGCTTCCGGAAGCCGCAGCCTTTCGGCCTGGCTCCGCCGTCTTCCGCGGCCGCAGGACCCCACCCAGAAAAAGGCCCTTCGCAACCTTGCGGTATTCTTTATCCTGATGCTGCTTTTGACGATCATCGCCCGGGGCACCGCCAGCGCTTCGCTGGCCGCGGTCACCACGACGAAATCCTCCGCGGGTGATATCAGCGAAAGCGTGCGCGGTACGGGAAAGGTCAGCGCGGACGGCTACCTTTATATGGAAGCGCCCGAGGAGCTGACGGTCAGGGAGCTTCTGGCGGCGGCAGGCGCCGCGCTGAAAGCAGGCGACCCGGTTCTGCGGTTTGATCCGGAGGAGGTACAGCAGAAGCTGGACCGGAAAAATATTGAGCTGAAGGAAAAGCAGCTGCAGCTGGAGAAGCTGTTGCAGGAAACCCCCACCGACGACAGCACCTTAAGGGGGGCCGAGCAGTCGCTGCAGTGGGCCGAGCAGGACTATGCCGACGCCAAAACGAAGGGGGATAAGCAAATTGCCGCTGCCAAGCAGGCGGTGACGGACGCGAAGGCGGAGCTGCAAAGGGCGCAGCGGTACCTGGAGGAGCTGAAAAACCAACCCGCGGCCACCCCGGCGCCTTCGGAGGAAAGCGGCGTTTCGCAGCCGGAAACCGAGGATAACGGCGGCCTGCTGAGGCAGGCGGAGGCCGCCGTGAATACGGCTGCCGCCAACGTTGACAGCGCGGAAACGGCGCTGAAGGACACGGAAGGCGCTGTGGAAACAGAGCTGAAAACCGCCGCCCGGGCGATTGAAACGGCGAAGCAGTCTTTGGAAAGCGCAAGGACTACCGGCGCCACCCAGTCACAGGAAAAGGAAAACCAGCAAAAGCAAAATTCCATAGAGGCGGAAACGGCACGGCTGGACATCGAAAAGCTGAAGGCGGCAGTCACGCAGCTGGAAACGCTGAAAGCAAACGAGGGGATTTTGAAGACGGAAAAGGAGGGGCTTGTGGAAAAGCTGCCGGCAATCGGCGACAGAACGGCGCAGGGCGAGGCGCTTGTGACACTGGCGGACACGTCGGGAGGCTTTGAGGCGGAGCTTTCCATCAGCCGCAGCGACGCCAAAAAGCTGTCTGTGGGCGGCAAGGCGGAAGTTGTCAAGCAGACAGGCTATATGTACGGAAGCAGCCTGTACGAGGGCACGATCCTGTCCATATCCGAGCCGGATGAAAGCGACATGGTGAAGGTGAAGGTGAGCCTGCCCGAGGGTGACTTCAAGCTGGGCGACAGCCTGGATGTCCGCCTGACGAGCAGCAGCAGCAGCTATGACTGCTGCCTGCCCCTTGCGGCCATTCGCTCCGATTCGAACGGATACTTTATCCTGGTTGTGGATAAGCGGCAGACGGTTCTTGGCAGTGAGGAGGTTCTTCGGAAGGTTCCGGTCACCGTGCGCAGCACAGGCGACGATTCCGCAGCGGTGGAGGGCGCGTTCTCACCGGACGACAAGGTGGTGCAGACGAGCACGAAGCCGGTTGCCGAGGGGGACCGCGTACGGGTGGAATCATGAGCAGAATTTGGAAAATAACCGGCAGGGCCGCGTTTCTTGCGGCGTTTCTGCTGCTGTTTGTCTGGGGACTTCAGAATATCCGGCAGACAGGGCTGCTTTGCCACGGCTGGTCCCTGCGGTATGACGAAGGCTTTGACGAGGTGCAGAGACTGCAGGCGAAGCGGTACTTCATCGAGCACAGCGAAGAATACAAGGGGCTTTGGATAAGCTTCTGGGCCGAGGGCAAGGGCAGCTTTACGGCGGAGTTCGCGAAAGCGGAGGCGGACTGCATATACTTTGACGGCGACGCGTCCCGCGTCAAGCCGGAACGGTTTCTTGCGGGCAGCTGTCCGGGAGAGCTGGACACACAGGGGGTCGCGGTGTCGGCGCAGCTTTCATGGCGGCTGTGGGGCAGTCTTGACACCGTGGGCAAGCAGGTTCGTATAGGCGACAAAGCAAAGGTGGTCTGCGGTGTGTACGAGGGCGAGACGGCCGCCGCGATGCTGTGCGGGGACCGGGACACCAAATGGCAAAACGCCGAGGTGAGTTCGGCGGATCCCCTCAGCCGTGAGGAGCTCATTCGGTTTCTGTCGGCGTCGCTCATCGGTGAGCCGGACGCGCTGGTGGACGGGGAGGGGATTCTGGGGCTTTTACAGCTGCTGCAATACCTGCCCGTTTTCGCCGCCTGTGTGTTTATGGCGGCGCGGCTGCTTCGCATGAACTGCCGGGGCTACGGGAAGAATATCAAAAGAGGCGCCGTACTGCTTGCGCTGTTTGCATTCGCGCTTTTACTGCCGCAGCTGCTGCTGAAGCTGCCCCCCTGGCTGCTCCCCACAAAGTGGAGTGACCTGACCTTTTGGTCCGGGCTTTTTCAAACCCTTTGGGGATATATACGCGGCTGGTTCGCGCTGAAGCCCTCGGGCAGGGATGTGCTCCTTAAGCAGTGTATGCTGCTGCAGGGACTGTATACGCCGGGCATGCTTTTTTGCCTCACCGGTGTTTTCAGAAGCCCGCGCGGGGAGCCGGGGGCGCCGGCTTCGCAGACAGAGGTTTTGCGGACGGCCGCTGAAGAAAGGCGGAAGGATGCAGGCGGGCTGATGGCGCTTCGGGGATAATGCATACATTCAATTTTTCATGCGGGGGCTTCGGTTTTGGATGCCCCCGGTTTTTTTAGCGAATAGGCAAAAGGCAACAAATTCATATGGCTGTTACCCGTTCCTTATAAAAAACAGTGCAGTTTGTAATGTTTTCCGATATAATAAGGTTAACATGATGTGGGGAAGGGGTGCTTTGGGTGTTTCTTGTTTTTGTGTTTGCCACCCACGAGCAGCGGGATAAATTTGAGCTGCTCTATGAGTCGTACAAGCGGCTGATGCTCTATAAGGCCTATCAGATTCTCGGAGATTCCATGCTTGCGGAGGACGCGGTGAGCGAGGCGTTTATCCGCATTTATAAAAACATAGATAAAATTGAGGACCCGGACTCCGGCAGCGCCGCGGCCTTTACGGCGACAGTTGTCAAAAATGTGGCGCTCACGATGCTGCAGCGGGAGAAGTCCAGGGGCGGCCGCGCGTTCGAGCTGCTGGAAAACGACCGGGAGGAAGCGGGGCCGAGCCTTGAAAACCAGGTGCTGGGGGACATTTCGCGCGGAGAGATCCTGCGGCTGGTGGACTCTTTGAATGAGGAGCTGCGCCAAGTATTTTTACTGAAATACGCTCACGACTTGTCCCATAGGGAAATCGGAAAAATGCTTCGCATTACGGAGAACAATGTGACGGTGCGGCTGCACCGGGCCAAAAAGAAAATCGCGGCGATCTTGCAAAAGGAGGGATATACCCGTGAAAACCAATAAAAACGAAGAAATATACCGGTATATCGCCTCACAGTACGAAAAGGAGATGGGGAAGCAGCTGCAGGCCGAAAAGGGTATGCTGGAGCAGCAGTGGCCACGCACGGATACCCGGCGGCTGGATGAGCTGGTGCGGCAGGGCACACGGCGCAGGAAAAAGGTGAAGACCGCCCGGTGGGCGGCGGTGATTGCCGCCTGCGTGCTGTTTGCTGTGATCATCCCGCTTTGGTATCCGCCGGTGTCCGACGTGCGGCAGCCGGGTTCGGCAGATTCTGCCGGGAGCGCCGCCAAAGAGCAGCCGCCGCTGGAGGAGGCGCCGCAGGAGCTGATCCTCCTGAGCTTTGAGCTGCCGGATAATCTGACGGTGGACTCTGTGGGTCTCGACAACAGCATGTCCGTCTACTATCTCAGCGACAGCGGGCTTGATCCGGTGGTGATGCAGCTCCGGTATGCCGGTGCGGACGATTTTCGGGCGGATGGGCTGACAGAAATCGAAATTGCCGGAAAAACCGTGTACGGGCGCTCTGAAGACGCGTACCACTTACTGACATTCGAGTCCGGCGGTATTGTATACACCCTTACCTGCGCATACGACATCAACACGCTGGTGCCGCTTTGCGAAAAAATTCTTTGAATATTTTTCCGGATACTGTAATGTTTTGAAAGGATGCCGGGTTTTACATGGTGAAGACGCCGCAAAAGCGGTGAGACTTTCCGGGAAGGACCGGAAACAGGTAAAGGAGTGTACGATATGAAAAAACTGGTTATGATCATTTGGTTGCTCGTGTTTCTACTGACAGCGGCGGCGTGCTCGGCAGGCGACGGTTCGGCGGATTTTAAGAGTGAGGCGGAAGCCGAAAGCAACGCGGGAGGCGCATATACTCAGAGGGATTACACGGCCGGCGAGGAGCGGCCCGGTGAAAGCTATCTTACCATCGATGAAAACGGGCAGAATTCCACGGACGACGAATCGATGCTGACCTTCTCGCTGAAGGTGGATACCGCGGCTTACACCAACGTTATGCGGTATATCGAAAGCGGAAACACGCCGCCCGCGGACGCCGTGCGCACCGAGGAGCTGCTGAACTACTTCTCCTATGAGGGGAAGACGGATTTCAGCGAGGGCCCCTTCTCGCTGTCGGCGGAAATCGGCCCGTCGCCCTTTAACAGCGGAAAGCATCTTGCGATGATCCGCGTGAAAACCGACGAAATCGACACGAAGGAGCTGCCGCCCAGCAATCTGACATTCCTCATCGACACGTCGGGCTCGATGGATTCCTACGACAAGCTGCCCCTTTTGAAGCAGGCCTTTGCGCTGCTGGTGGACACGCTGGGCGAAAACGACCGGGTTTCCATCGTCACATACGCGGGCAGCTCGGCTGTGGTGCTGGACGGAATGAGCGGTGAGAACAAGCAGGAGATCATCAAGGCCATCCATACACTTGAGCCCGGAGGCTCCACGGCCGGGGCGGACGGGATTTTCACGGCCTATAAGCTTGCCGAGAAGAACTTCCGGAAAGACGGCAACAACCGCGTGATCCTCGCCACGGACGGCGATTTCAACGTAGGGCCCTCCGACACAGATTCCCTCAGCGACCTGGTATCGGAAAAGCGCGGCAACGGCGTGTATCTGAGCATTCTGGGCTTCGGCACGGGCAATATCCGCGACGACATCATGGAGACGCTGTCAAAGGACGGCAACGGCAACTACGCGTATATCAATGATGTAAAGACGGCGGAAAAGGTGCTGGTGGAGGAGATGGGAAGCAACCTGTTCACCGTGGCGGACGACGTAAAGGCACAGGTGGAATTCAACCCGGAGAACGTGAAAAGCTACCGGCTGATCGGCTATGAAAACCGCAGGCTCAATAATGAGGACTTCACCGACGACAGCAAGGACGCGGGCGAAGTGGGCGCCGGTACGGATATGGTGCTGCTGTTTGAGCTGGAGCTGCAAAGCGGCGGCGGAAGCGGATATAAGTACAGCGGCGAGTCTGAGGGGCAGGTCACTGCCGGGGATTACAGCGGGGAGCTGTTTGAGGTGCGTATCCGGTATAAGGACCCGGGTGAAGCGGAAAGCCGGCTGCTTGCAATGCCGGTCTATACGGATCAGGTGGCGGATCACATGAGCACCGATCTGGGGTTTGCAAGCTCGGTGGCGGGTTTCTCCCACCTGCTGCGGGACTCGGAGCATACGGGGGACTTCACATATGAGCGGGCTGTGCGGTTGGCGGAAGACAATCTCGGCGACGACATCGGCGGCTACCGCCACGACTATGTGCGGATGCTGCGGCAGTATGGAGAATTGACAGGATATTGAGGAAATGAAAGTCCGGCGCGCCGTGACTGCAGGGAGATCCTCAGCCGTCTGCTGCAGGAGGAGCAAAAGGCCCTCACGGACTTTTACGCCTGCAGCAGCTCCTCGCTGCAGGCATAAAAGCATGAAATACCGGCAGGGCCACCTGGACTGTGTGCGGATGCTGCGGCACCTGAAGCTGTGGGAGGATCTTTGCTATTTTTAGTGAAAGCGTGCCATATTGAACGACATTACCAAAACATTGAAAGAGGTATTTCATATGAATTGTTACGCTGCGGAGTTTTACACTCATTTTGCTGATCGTTTTACCGAATGGGCCGGATATGTCGATGATATTCAAGCGGCCTTCATCATCGGTTCACGGGCGCGCATGGACCATCCCGCCGACGATTGGTCTGACATGGATATTCTGCTCTTTACAACGAATCCAAGCTATTATCTTGAGCATTCAGAATGGCTGGAGGGCCTGGGAAAGGTTCTTTGTTCCTTTTCCACTTATACTGCCGGCGGCGACCCGGAACGCCTTTCTCTTTTTGAGGGCGGCTATCAGGTGGACTTTGTTGTGGCAAATATGGAAGAGCTGAACCATCTTGCCCAGACCAACACGGTGCATGGTAACTTTTATCGCGGTGTGCGCGTATTAGTGGACAAGAATTCGATCTGCTCGCACATTATGCCGCGGAATTTCCATGCGCCTGCAGCCCCTCCTGTCACCCAAGAGGCCTTTTCACATGTCTGTCATATGTTTTGGTTTGTAGCGCTGTATGTGGCAAAGCAGATCCTGCGTAACGAAATGTGGGTTGCCAAAGCACGTGATTCTGATCTAAAAGGCCTGCTTTTACGGATGATTGAATGGTATGAAAAAGCGGCGAATGGTTCTGACTATGATACATGGCATGCCGGCAGGTTCCTGCAGGAATGGGCAAGCCCGGATGTTTATGCCGGCGTTTCTGCTTCCTTCGGGGGCTTTCATCAATCCGAAAGTTGGGATGCCCTGATGGAAAGTACCGCACTTTTCAAGCGTTTGTCGCATGATGTTGCAGCAGGATTCGATTTCACAATCCCTGAAACCGAAAAATTTGTGGAGCTGTGGTTTGTTTCCAATAAAGATCAAATCGCTGGCGCGCTCTGATTTCTTCTTGTCATCCGACATGTTTCGGCGGCTCATAAGGAAAAAGATGAGGAGCGCGAGCAGGGGAAGCCGGACGAGCCGTTAGCCCCGGATGCTGCTTCCATTATACTGTAAAAACGAAATTTATTGCAACTGTAGAATTTAAAAAGCGGATTATCACGTATTGATGCCGCTTTCAGCAGGCCAAACAGGGATTCTTTCACGGAAAAGCCGGCTTCGGGTGACGGAAAAGAGTGGTCTGTGGTATTTCCCCGTATTTATTTTACAAAATATTCACTTTGCGTCTTTAAAACCGGTGAAAAATCGATTGATTACGGGGGGACGATTTGATATAATGATCGTAATGCAGAAAAAACCTGATGAATAAAGTGAGGAATCATTCATGGAAGAGAAGAATGTGGAAAAAAAGGAAAACGCGGCGCCGGAGTTTATCATGAAGCGCCTTTTGGACAGCCGCACGGTGTTTATCTGCGGTGAAATCAACCAGGAGCTGGCAAGAGAGGTCTCGACCCAGCTGATTTTGCTGAAATCCGTCAGCAACGAACCGGTCACCATTTTCCTCAACAGCCAGGGCGGGCATGTGGAGGCCGGCGACACCATTCACGATATGATCCGTTATGTGGATCTTCCGATCCATATGGTCGGCACCGGCTGGGTCGCAAGCGCGGGCATCACGATTTTTCTCGCCGCGCCGAAGGAAAGCCGCGTCTGCCTGCCCAACACGCGTTTTATGATCCACCAGCCCTCGGGCGGCGTGCGCGGCCAGGCCACCGACATTGTGATCGAGGCCACGGAGCTGAAACGTATCCGCGCCAGGGTCGAGAAGCTGATCAGCGAGGCCACGGGGCAGCCGCTGGATAAGGTCAGCGCGGACGCGGACCGGAATTACTGGATGGACACCGGCGAGGCGCTGGACTACGGCATCATTGCCCGCGTCATCGGCAAGCAGGGCGATCTTTAAAAGAACCGGCCATAGATAGAGATGGATACCCGGGCGACACCCAAGCCACATATTCGGTTAAAGCTGCCGAACAACCTTTTAATGGAAATCAGTATTACAGAACCGATGAGGGAAGCAGGAATGGCAGGTGGGCGCGGCTGGCGGAACTGGAATCAAGAGGCTTTCGGGCCGGGGAGGGAATGCCGGAAACCGCGCCCGCAGGCCAAATCAGCACGGGTTTATGAGAAAATTTAAATTAATTGCAATTAACCCTTGATTTTTTCCTCAATGTGTATTATAATAATTCAGCTATCAGATGGTAGCGCATATCGCGGGGTGGAGCAGTTCGGTAGCTCGTTGGGCTCATAACCCAAAGGTCAAGGGTTCAAATCCCTTCCCCGCAACCAATAAATGGGGCTGTTGCAAGATGCATATTTATGCATCTTGCAACAGCCCCAGACGGTTTTTCCACGAAAAATCTATGGTACATGGCCGGGAGACATTATGGAATATATGGACGCTAAAAAAATCGTCGTGAACACCGGACGCCTCAACTACGACTATCTCGCCTGCGAATATGTGATGAACATTTATTGGGGCTGCAGTCACGGCTGCATTTACTGCTATGCCCGAAGCGATTATTATGATAAGCTCGGCAATCTGGGCGGCAACTTTGACGCTGTCCGGGCCAAACGGAACGCGCTGCAGATCATCCGTGACGACCTGCGCAGAAAAGTGAAAACGGGCGTGGTGCTGTCGGGCGGCATGTCGGACGCCTATAATCCTAAGGAGAGGGAACTAAGGCTCACAAGAAACGCTTTGGAGCTTATCAACGCCTACGACTTTGGCGCGTGCATCATAACGAAAAGTGATTTGGTGACAAGGGATGCGGATATTTTGAAGGATATCGGCACGCATTCCCCGGCGAGCGTCAATTTTTCCATCACCTGTTCCGACGATGAAACCTGCGGGAAGGTGGAGCCCCATGTATCCGCCACCACAAAACGGTTCGAGGCAATTGAGTATCTGACGAAGAACGGGATTATAGCGGGCGTTTTGATGGACCCGGTGCTTCCGTATATCACCGACACGGCGGAGAATGTACGGGAAATGGTGAAAAAGGCGAAGGCCTGCGGGGCCCGGTACATATACCTTTCCCCGCAGGTGACCATGTCCGGCGGCCAGCGGGAATATTTTTACCGGGAGGCCGAAAAGCATTATCCGGGTATTTCCGATACATACAGGGAAAAGTTTAAGACGTATTACTATTGCCGCTCGCCCCGCGCAAAACAGCTGTGGAGCGCGTTTGCGGAGACCTGTGAAAAAGAGGAAATGGTTTATGACATGAGGGCGGCGAACCAAATGGTGCGGTCCGGCTATTCATTTCCGACGCTGAGCTTTGACGAGCTGTAACCGTGGGGGCGGATTTAAAATATTCGGCGGGCCGTGAAAAAATAAGGATTAACTTTCTGAAAAGCCTTGACTGCGACGTTACGCAGTAGTATATGATGGAGTCAGCCGATAAGAAAGGGGAAAGGATATGGATGAGCTGATGAAGGTCCGGGAGGTGTCCCTAAAGTATGACATTTCAACGCGGGCCCTGAAGTACTACGAGGACATGGGACTGATAAGCAGTATAAGACAGGAGGGATATGCCTACCGGCTTTATGACGAAACCGCCGTCAAGCGCCTGGAGCAGATCCTGATTTTGAGAAAGCTGAATATTAAAATCAAGGACATTCAGAAGATTTTCAGTTCAGACAGCTCGGAAACGGTGCTGGAGGTTTTGGGGCAAAAGGTCACGGACATCGACGACGAGGTGGCCCTGCTGCATGATTTGCGGGATATTGTTCTGGACTTTATCCGGCAGATTGAAAGCAGTGATTTTCATAGTCAGGAGGATATCAACCGGCTTTACAGTAAGGCAAACGAGCTGGAGGCGGCCCTGCTGGGCTCGGATTATGAAGGCGCCTCTTCCCGGTCGGAAAAGTTAAGTGATATCGCCAAACGGACAAGGAGGCTTTTGAGCGTACGCACGGTGACGCTGCCGAAAAGGCGGATTCTGCTGTATGAGGAATATGATACGCTTCCGGACGAGGTTAAAAATATCGGCGATGTGTTTTATCCCACGCGTTTCACCCGGTTTAACCGGCATGTCTGTGACGTACAGAATTTTGTGGTTTTGCCGGAGGGCTTTCCGGATGTTCCGGACGCTCCGGCGGATGCCTTTGAGGGTGGGCTGTATGCCTTAGGCATTTTACAGGGAGACACCCAGTGGGGCATCGAAACAGACGCCAGCCTGCTGTATAAGTGGACGGCGGAAAACGGATTTGCACTGCGCGAAAACGACCATATGTTCTGGAATATGCTGCCGTCTGTGGGAACACAGCCTCCCCTGCTTGAAATGTATATTCCCATCGCCCTTTTGCGCGAGCAGAAGCCCTCTCAGGCTCTGCCGGGCGCCAAAGAGGATTTTGAGCGGTTGTACGGCAGTTTGCGGGTCAGGGAAACACATTCGGTGGATTTGAAGACGCTCATTTGTGAAGAGCCGGCCTCCTGCGCTTTTCTCCACGCAGAGCTGAACCTGCAGAACGACGGGAATGATGAGGGCGGACTGCGTACGAAGGACCAATACACGTTTCCGCTGATGATCAGGCTGCGGGCCAAAACGGACAGCACCAATATCCGCCTGGCCTTTGCGAAGGGCGCGCTGGTCTTCAACTGGGGTGTGGCCGTGGACAGCCTGATTGGCCGGGATCTGTCGGACGGCTCGTTCTTCCACCATGAGCCGGGCGGCTATATCCCCATCAACCAATATGCCGATATCGTATGGATACTGGAGCGGGATTATATGGCGGTGGCGGTGGACGGTGAGCTCAGGCTCCGGCGAAGCGGCATGCCCTATATGAAGGCGGGGGCGGCCTTCCGCGACCATGTGGTGGTCAACGCCGCCTTCAGGAGCGCGCTGACCGTTTCGAAGCTGGAGGTCACCGAGCTTCTGTAGCGGCAAATCACAGGACAGGCAGTAAGCGGATGGGAGTAATGCCGGAAAAAGGCGGGCTTTATTCCATCTGTAAGAGATGTCCGGACAAAAACACTGTTTGCCCGCATGCAATTGCTTTACAAGATATCACGGCGGCAGGATGCGGATTTTTAAAAAAATATCAAATTTGCAAAAAATCATCTTGACATGATTATCGTATTTCGGTATTATATGTAGGAGGGCATGTCGAAATGGCGCGATTTTTGGAATAAGGTATCGGAAATCCCAAAGCGTGGTGTTGAGGCCTGTTAGCCGAAGGGCATGTGATTTTTGGTTGTATTCCTGTGGCGCGGATTTTAATATTATAAAAAATAAAATTAAAATCATTTTCAACTAATTTGCGGCACAGGTAAGCAATATGGGGGTGTTGCAAGGTGCGTCACTACGCACCTTGCAACACCCCCTTTAACAGCCTCAGCCGCCCGGAATGAAGATAAGGTCTTTACAATATATGGAAGCCGTTTGTCCGGTTGAAGGCAGGTGAAGAAACCCGCTTTCAGCCGGACAGACGGCTTTTTTGCGTCTATTGAGGTATCACTCCACAATCCACTGGGGGTCCAGTGTGCCGATGACCTTGCCGCGGCAGCGGTAGTCGTCCCATTCGGAAAAGTGGATGTCGGGGTATTTGGGGTTCAGCGAGCGCAGGTAGTCGTCGTCCTTCTGCTTGACGTAGCCGTAGCCGTTTACCACCCAGACGCCGATGTCGCCGAAGTCCACGTCGGGCTGCTCCTGCACCAGAATATAGTCGCCGTCAAAATACCGGGGCTGCATGCTGTGGCCCTTGACGCGCAGCATGAAGTCGGCCCTGCGGGTGTAGGTATTGGAGACAACCGGTATGTGCCGGTAGCTGCCCTCATCGCCCAGCAGCGCGCCGTCGCCCGCGGAGACCGGCATGTCAAAAAGGATCATGTCACAGGTTTCCACTCTGCGGCCCAATTCATCCTGGTGGGTGATGCGGTCGAACTCGACGTCCGTCACCGTGTCCACCACCTTGCGCCCGAACGAGTCGAGGGACAGGTATTTTTCCATATGGCCCCGGGTCTTTGCGTCCACGGATTTTGAAAAGGGCATGATATTGTCCCCGCTTCCGGCCTTTGCCGAAGCGGGGGATTTTTTTGTTTCGGCAAAGCCGAAGGCCTCGTCCACGGAGGTTCCGTATACCGCGCACAATGTGAACAGCGTGTTGGCGTCCGGCTGCGCCTGGCCGATTTCCCACGATGCCAGGGTCTGCTGCTTACGCCCCAGCTTCTCCGCCGCCTGCTTTTGTGTGAGCCCCGCTGCAAGCCGTACCTTTTTCAGCGCCAGTCCTATTTCGGCTTTGGTCATTCTAATCACCTCTATTATAACCATACCGCACCGGGAGAAGAAAGTCAAGAAATTATTACCGAAAAACTTGGTAAAAAGACTTGACAACCGACTAAAGTGGTATATAATAGATGCATACCGACAAATTCGGTAACAAAGGAGGCGGAGAAATGTTTGACGTACAGGAGCATATTGTGAAAATCATCCGGGAGAGCGGCATGAAGCAGAGGGTCATCGCCGAGCGTATGGGCCTCAAGCCCCAGCAGCTCAGCGACATTGCGCATAAGCGGCGTAAAATGGAGGCGAACGAGTTTTTGACCTTCTGTATGGTGACCGGGATCACGCCGCTGCAGTTTTATACCCGGGCCATGAAGGACGGCGAAGGGGAGTGAAGGCTATGCGATGCGAAATCTGCGGGGCTGTGGAGCCGGACCGGTATCTGCGCCGCACCGCCGAGGGGTATTTGTGTCCGGACTGCCTCGCGCCGTATATCGATGAGCGCCGGGAGCGGTACACGGAGCTGTTTACCGAGGAGAACCAGGCGGGGTTTTTGCTGACCTGGTTCCGCTGCGGCGACTGTATTCCGCCGTTTGACGAGCAGTGGTGGCTTTCGCTTCTGTCCACGGCGCTGACAGAGCATGAAAAGACGCATCCCGGGAGCGCCGCGGCCCTGCGGCGCGAATACGCCGGGGACACAGGCAGTGATTTTGAGGATTTTATCATCCGGCAGGAAGAAAATGAGCGGCATACATCGCTTGCGGCCGGTTTGGGCCGCGCGGTGGGCCGAAGGGAACAGAAGGGCTTCCGGCATGGGGAGGACCCTTCGCCGAAAGTATAGGGAGGCGAGCATGAAAATATCGGAAAACCTGCTTTTTGGCAGGGAAAATGCCACATCCATCGAAGAGCTGGAGCAAAAGCTGAGCATGGGGGAGCGCATCATCCGCGAGCGGATCAAGACCGAAAACCGGGAGCTTGCAAGGCGGGGCTATGTAATCCTGTCCTCCTCACGGCATAAGGGTTATTGGCTTTCAAACGACAGGGAGGAAATCGGACATGCCCACGCGGAGAATTTGAGCCGCATAAACGCGCTGCGGTACAACGACCAGCCGTTTTTATGGCTTCTCTCACGCCTTCCGGGCCAGACGGATATCAGGTGAGGGCATGCAGGGATATGTCAAGCTGTTCCGCACGCTGCTGCAGTGGGAATGGTATCAGGACCAGAACACGAAGGCCCTGTTCCTGCACCTGCTTCTCAAAGCCTGCTTTCAGGACACAAAATACAAGGGCGTTACGATTCCAAGAGGCTCCTATGCGGCGACGGTGAAGGGCCTTGCGGCGGAGCTTGGGATGTCGGTAAAATGCGTGCGCACGGCGCTGAAGCATTTGCAGTCCACGGGTGAGGTGGCAGTCGACGCGACAAAACGTTTTTCGGTGATCCGCATCGTTCGGTACGGCGTTTTTCAGGAGGCGGAGAACGGGCAAATGAAGGGCAGCGAAAGGGCGGACGAAGGGCAACGCGGGGGCAAACCGTCAGAAGAAGAAGGTAAAAAGGCAAAAAGGGAAGAAAAGAAATGTTACGGTGAATTTGTCAGGCTGAGTGAAAAGGAATACCGGTCACTGGAGGAGCGGGCGGGCAAGGCCGGCGCGCGGCGCTGCATTGAGATTCTGGATGATTACAAGGGTTCAAGCGGCAAGCGGTACCAGTCCGACTACCGGGCGATACTCAGCTGGGTGCTTGCGCGCTATGAGCGGGAGCCGAAAAAAAGGGAGCCCTCTTACTCCGTCGGCGAGCTGGAGGAGCTGATGTTTTTCAGTCCCATCGAAGAGCTGCCGTGACAAAGGCGCAATTTTATCAAACAGGAGCCGAAAAGACAAAGGAGAAGCCATGACCATACAGGAAAAGAAAGAGTATTTGCGGCGATATCAGGTACTGGACGCCGACATCCGACAAATTGGGGAAGAGCTGTGCGAATGGCGGAAAAGGGCGATGAAGCTGACGGCCGTCATTTCAAATATGCCGGAGGATAGCCGCGCCGGGAACCATACGCGGCTCGCCGTGGAGCAGATCGCGCAGTTTGAGAAGCGGCTGGACCGGCGCATGGAGCAGCTGATGCGGGTTCGCATGGAAACCGAGAAGGCGATTGCCCGGCTTGGCAACCCGGTACTGCGCCGGGTACTGAAATACCGCTACATTGCCGGGCACACCTGGGAGAAGGTTGCGGCGGAAATGAAATATACAACCCGCCATGTCACAAGGCTGCACAATCGGGCGCTGCAGCAGCTGCCTTTGTGAGGCACGGCGTTCACAGAAACAGAAAAGACGTCCTTTTATGTCCATGCCGGACTGTGTTACAGTAAAAACCGGGATAGGGAAGGGCCGCAACGGCTGCTTGACACGTGGAAAATTTTAATATGCACGGTTTATCAGCGGCCGGATTTGCGGCCTGTCGTCCCGTATGGCACGCACATTCGGCGCCCTACCGCTGAGGTAGCGCCGGTAAAAGGCGTCCCTGTCCGCTGCTGCAAAGGCCTCCCGTTAAGGGAGGCCGCCGCAACATTCAAAGGCTTCGGTCATAAAAGGCCGGGCGAAAATATATTTTACATACAAAAGGAGAGAGTCACATGGCAGAGGCAGTAAAAGGTATCAACCGAATCATTCTGATGCGCCCGATTTCCCTGCAGGACAGCGAGGAGGCCGGCCGTCTGGCATTCCAGACGCAGCATGAAAAAACCAGCTCCAGGGAGAGCAATTCCGTCGCGACAAAGGACGGCAACATCGCATCCCTCAGCGAAGAGACCGTTGCGTACTCCCTGACGTCCATCATGGCCACGCAGGATGCGACCCGCGAAAAGCTGGAGGATGCCTATCACAAGGGCGAGCTCATCGAGTTTTGGGACATCAACAAAACCGCTCCCATTGAGGACGGCTCCCAGGGCGACGGGAAATACCCGGCGACCTATATACAGGGCTATCTGACAGAGTGGAACGAAACCGCCACATCGGACGGAAACGTGGAAATCACGCTGGCCACAACGATGAACGGCAGCGGTGTTAAGGGCTATGCGACCCTTTCAGCCGACCAGGCGCAGGTTGTACAGTACGCGTTTGCCGACACCACCGTACAGACAACCCCCTAAAACGGAACCCGGCTTTTTTACAGCCGGAAAAACGGCAAAAAACGGGGGCCGGAAGGCCCCCAAAATTTTAAAAGGAGAAATCAGAATGCATGTGACGATTAATGGAAAAGAATATCCGATTCATATAGGCCTCGACTGCATCGACTATCTGAACCGCATTTACTATATCGAGCAAAACGGCGTAAAAATCTCCCAGGGAATCAACCTGGCGCTCACAGAGCTTTACATGCAGAACCCCGTGGCGCTGCTGCACATGATCAAGGCAGGCACCATCACCGAGCAGACGGGGCCCGGCACAAAGGAAATCAAGGATTTTCTGGAAACGGAAGCGGATTACGAGGTGCTGTTTGAGGATTTTTTGGAAGCATTGCGGACAGCACACGCCACCCGCCGTATGGTACAGACGGTGGAAACGCAGATGCAGGAAGCGACAAGGAAGCTTCCGAGCAGCCGCAGGAAGAAATCGGCATCGACGAAATCAAGCTGAACATCATGCGCTACTGCCGGATTTACGACCGAACCGTACTCGGCAGAACCACGCTCGGGCAGTACGCCATGATGATGGAATCGGTGCGGCTTCAAAAGGAGGACGAATTGCGCGAAATCCACATGCACGCCTGGCTGAACCGGCAGGCCGCGGCCACGAAGAAGCAGGGGAAAAGCATCGTGCCGTATTTCAGAGGCTTTGAGGATTTCTGCAGGATCGGCGCGCCGAAGCCGAAGGTGAGCGAGGAGGAGAAGCGGTTCCAGGAGCTTGTGCGCAGGGCGAATGGGAAAAAGGAAACCCCTCGGGGTGAGGGGGAAGAGATTATGGTAAAACGGTAATATATCGATATAAAGTATCATTTATATCACGGAGATTTCGATCAATGGTGAATAACGTTACTACAGCAGATTTTTCTGATTCGGTAAAAGCATGATCTTTATAATTTTTATTATCATTATTAATAAACCGCATGTCAGGCAGACCGTCATAAGATATTATCTTTTCGGCGTCACTTGTGGGAAATGCATAGGTTATCGTTTCTTTAATGCCCCCGTCAATCACTTCCGTATCGACATCCCAAGATTTAAATGTGTGGGAGATATAATCGTCCTCACCGACCTTTATTTTGATTTCATCAAAAAAGAGCCATTCATAATCTTTGAACCCTATGGTTTTGTAAAATGACATTCCAGTTTTACTGACAGTGATGTAGGGCAAAATGTTGACATCGTATGATATGGATTGAAGGTCATGATAATAAATAAAATCTTTATCTTCAAACCCATCATGCACGATGTCGCAGTTTTCCAGTGCGGCCATCACCTCATTGGCCTTTTTTATGAGGTCCTGTGAGTAGGTGGATTCCGGATTTCCATTTTCATTTATATAAGCGACAAGTTCAGTAAGCGACAGGTTTTCAGACAAGGCATTAAGATGTTCCAGGGTTTCCTGATTGCCAATGATGGGATCCTGATCTGATTTTGCGGTAGTAGGCAATTCAGAAATCGTAACAGCTGAATTCGAGGGCATAAAATATGCAATCATTTTGTCATTATCCAAAGTAAAGCTGATATCAACACCGTTGTCGATAACAGAGGTCGTTTCTCCAATCACGAAATTGTTTATAGACAGAGTCGTGATGATTTCGGAGGTATCTGTAGTGATACCGCAAAGTGGAATTAATGCTTTGAAATATGCCATCCAAAGTTGTGTGGTGCTTTTGTCGCTGTCGGCAGGAATCTGAATTGAAATTGCTGAAACCTTTTCGCTCTCAAAATCGGTGTATACAAATAACTTTACCGATTTGGATACCTTCCAAAATACTTTCATATCGCCTTCTGTGTAAGAATCACTCAGTACTGTAGTGGACAGTTCACGTTCTAAATCAATTTGGTCGAGAATAGTTGTGACAGAAAGTGTGAAGCGATCTCCATTTACACGGCTATTGGTTAGCTCTGGAGCAGGCACTTCGGAAGATTCGGGTGCGGCGGCTTCCGATACAATGGATTCGGGCTCACTGGAGAGGGCGCTGGACTGGTTGTTCACAAGATTTTCAGAATCGCATGCGGCGGCGAAAAAAAACAGAAGCAGACAAAGTAAAAAACATAAAACTTTTTTCATAAATAAACCTCTCTTTTCAAAAATTAACATTATTCTACAATATTTAACAGTATTTGTAAAGAGAGAAATTTAAATTTCATGTAAGTTTGAAAAATGCGGATTCTTCTTCTCCTTCAGGGCAAATGAACTCGCTTTGCTGCCGTTTGTTCGATTGAAAGCCGCTGTTTTTCACATTGCATCACGCTCCTGAATTTTTGCCGCAACTTGCTCATAAGACATGTTCAGGAGACGTTTGTAGGGATAGGCAGCCCAGTATTTGTATCCAAGTTTCTTGAAACAATTATGACAGATATGTCCGTCGGAAATAGGGTAGCGCAGAATCAGGGGCGTACCGGCTTCGCAAACGCAGACTTTGCAGGTTGTCTGACCATAATGTTCAAATGCTCTGCCTAGTAAATATGATAAGGCGGGAGCATAAAAGAAATGCGAGAAAGGCAATAGCAAGTATGAAGGGATCAGTATAAAAGATCATGTCCAGACCCCCAATAGCGAACAATAGGATAATAAAGATCAAAACGGCAAGAACAGTAGACTGTATCCACTTTTTCACGTTGCATCACGCTCCTATGTTAAGATTATAAACATTTTCAGATTTCAACTCCAAAATCATTGAATTCAGCGGAGGTATCAGCGGTTTTGCCGATATGACAAAAGCGATTATCTACTACAATATTCGTAAGTCATAATACTAAGAATTGCAATGCCGCCTGACAGTTTTGCCGGGGATCCTTCCGGGGCGTAAAAGACCGACGCTGCGTATACGGCCTGATCTTCCGCGACATCATTGCCGTCGGCGTCATAGTAGCGGTAATAAAATTCTGAGCTCTTATCAATATTGCTTTTCGTAAAAATATCGATGTCGGCGAAATCTTCATGCGTCATATCAAAATTCAAATCACGAAATTCAAAACGCAAAGCATCATACTCCATACAAATTTCTATTGCTTTCTCGTCTTCAAAGGTTATGTTCAGCATACCCAGATATATATAATATCCCCAGTCGTCTTTATAAGGTGTCCCGAGATCGTCATCAAATTTGCTTTTATCGTCCCCAAGTGAATAGACCTTTCCTGTTTTGGTGTCTTTTACGGATTTAAAATCCAGGCTGCCGGAATTTTCACATGCGGCTAAAGTGAAACAAAGCAGCATACACAGTAAAACAACGACTGTCTTTTTCATTTAAGTACCTCTTTTCCATTATTTCCCAACATTTTATCACGAGATTACAGGTATTGTAAACAAAAAGATAAAGAAAAACAATTTTCTGTTTTCACCCGGCAAATGGAAAAGGCTTGTACAAAATGATCCATATGCGTTTATTTTTATGTTTAATGGAGGTGTATCAATATGCCGGAAAATTATTCGGTGGAAGCGATTAAGGCTGTCAAAGACAGTCTGACCGGCGATATAAATGCAATCGCTTCCGCTATCGGTAAAATCAGCGGCGTCAGTCAGCAGGCGATGGGAGCTGTCGGGCAGTTCACCGGTTCACTTGAGAAAGCCCTGGGTATTTCCGGTCCTTTCAGTAAGGGACTGGATGCGGTCGCGACTGCCCTCGGCGCAGTGCAAACCGGCTGCGACGCGTTTACGGAGCTTACGACCATGATTTCGGCGGCGAAGCAAGCGACGGACGTACTGGCAGACAGTACGAGGATGAGTGAGGCAGCCCTCAAGCTGCAACAGATTGCCACAGGCATTTCCACGGGAACCATCAATTTCCATACCATAGCCGAGAACGCGGCGGCGGTTGCGGCCAATGTATGGGCGGTTGCGGCCGGTGTTTTAAAGGTGGCGCTGGCCGCGCTCAGCGGACCGGTGGGCTGGGTCATTGCCGGCGTGGCGGCGCTTGCGGTAGGCATTGCAGCACTGGTGATTCATCTGACCTCGTCATCGGCGGCCTTTGAAGAAAGCAAGGCCGAAATTGAAGAATTTAACGCCGCCAATGAGCGGCTTTCCGGAAGCATCCGTGAAAGCGCCGATGCTTTTGAGGACAGCGTCAGCGCGATCATGGGAAACGCGGAGGCTGCCAGAATTTTGCTTGCAGGTGTCCTGGAGCTGGCCAATATGGAAAAACGCACCGCGCAGGAAACGGCCGTGCTGAAATCGCGTATCGAAACGCTGAACCGGTTCCAGCAAGACCTGAACCTGACACTGGACGAAACCACAGGGGCCTTGAGCAAGACCGAAAAAGAAATTAATAATTATATCAATTTGGCAGCGGAAGCCGCCAAGCAAAACGCCGTCATTGACCGTATGGGGGAGTTGGCGGGAGAGCTTGGAGAGGTGGAATCACAGTATCAGGCCGCAATGGCCGCGCAAGGCGGGTTTGTGGATATGGTGAACAGCAGCGCAATTGATCAGAATGAATTCAACCGCCTGATGGAGGATTCCGCCGCGTCGCTGGAAAACCTTTCCGCCATAAAAAGCAAGGTTACCACAGAGATGACCGCTTTGGAGGGCGCCTATACAACCGCGCTCCAGGAAAAGGCGGCAGTACAGGCCACGCTGCTGGAGGAAGAAAAAGCCGCTATTCTGTCATTTGCCAATGAGTGGGGTTTGAGCTTTAGAGAGATCAAAGCCAATATGGACGAAAACGGCCAGACCTTCGAAGAGTGGAAAAACGTGAATCTCGCGGGGCTTGAAGAAGAAAAGGCGGCTATTGCGGATTACGCCGCCCAATGGGGAGTT
>Ga0153939_1000216_pt1 | contig 20442 bp, 22 predicted proteins | sample TSNJ023MetaG_FD_104734 | JGI IMG/M metagenome (GOLD analysis project Ga0153939, IMG submission 104734) | Attine ant fungus gardens microbial communities from New Jersey, USA - TSNJ023 MetaG | ecosystem: Host-associated > Fungi > Mycelium > Unclassified | place: USA: New Jersey, Brendan T. Byrne... | reverse complement strand
TCAACGGGTCTTTAACGTATCCATGAATTTTGAGAACCCGGAAGCCACGGCATTGGAAGGAATAGAACGGACGGAAAATTATTTCCGCTCCATAGGAATGCCTATAAACCTTAAAGAGCTTGGTATTGATCCTTCTCCGGAGGATTACCACGATATGGCGGAGAAATGCACTTACTTCGGCAAACGCACCATAGGTGGCTTCCAGGTTCTTGAATACAAGGACATCAAGGCCATATACCAGGCCGCCAGAGCAAATGCTCAGTAAAACTAAGCTTTGCCGCGTATTTTTTCCTTAAGCTGCATAGCCATTTGCTTCATCTCGGAAGCCGCCTTTCTGGTGGCATCCGTTATTTTTGCCCCGCCTATCAAGCGCGATAACTCCATTGCGGAGTTTTCCTGATCCAACTCCTTTACGGTGGTAAAGGTATGTTCTTCTTCTGTTTTCTTTTCTATAAGAAAATGCCTGTCACTCATGGAAGCGATTTGAGGCAAATGGGTTATGCAAAGTATTTGATGACTGCGGCCTAAAAAGGCCAACTTTTCTGCTACCTGCTGAGCTGTACGCCCACTTACCCCGGTATCAATCTCGTCAAAAATAAAAGTCTCTATCTGGTCGGCTCCCGCCAGTACTGTTTTAAGAGCTAGCATCACCCTTGACATTTCCCCGCCGGAAGCTATCTTTGCCAAAGGTCTTAATGGTTCCCCGGGGTTTGGTGAAATTAAAAATTCTACTCTATCAAAGCCGTTCTCATTAAATTCTTTTTTCCGCTCTATTAAAATCTCAAATCTTACTGATTTCATTCCCAAGTCGCGCAAAGCTTCTTCTATTTGCCGCTGTATCCTTACTCCCGCGCTTTTCCGTATTCCGCTTATTTTTTCGCAAAGAGAAGCTATAGCTTGTCCAAATTTTTTCTTTTCAGACGCTAATTCCTTTAACTTGTCTTGACTATTAGATATATTTTCAAGCTGAGCCATACAACTTTCGTAGTGGGCCAATACGCTTTCCACTGTGCCGCCATATTTTCGTTTAAGCCGTTCAATAGCGTCAAGCCGTTCTTCTATATTGTTTAGTTCCTCCGGGTCATAATCAAAGCCGTCGGAGTAATGATCAAGCTCCCGAACCACTTCTTCCAGCCTTGTTTCTATTTCAGCCAGCTCCGACCTTAGCGCTTCCTTATCCTTATCCACTTCAGCCAAAGCAGTTAAATTGTCCGCCGCCCTGCTTATTAGTTCCAAAGCGCCGTCTTCTTCTCCCTGCCTGCCTCTAAGCCGTGTCAGGGCTTCCATTGTGTTTTCCTTAAGGCTCTCCATGCCGGATAAAAAGCTTTTTCTTTTTATAAGATGTTCTTCCTCGTTAGGGCGCAGCTTTACCTCTTCAATTTCACCCGTCTGAAATAACAACATCTCCATCCGGGCATTTCTATCCTTTTCATCACTGCTGATTTTTTGTATGCTCTTTAAAATCGACCTGTATTGACCTACGGCCTCCCTAAGCTTTTCTTTCTCCTTCTCCAGTTCGTCGCCACAAAATCTATCCAAAAGACCCATATGCTTTTGCTGATCCAACAGTGATTGGTGTTGATGCTGTCCGTGAACATCCACCAACATACCAGATATTTCCCGAAGCAGCGATAAGGTTACGGCCCGTCCGTTTATCCGGCAGCTTCCCTTGCCTGTTGATGCAATGCTGCGCCATAAAAGCAGTCTGCCGTCATCATCAACCTCTACTCCCATAGATGCCATAGCCTCAGCTGTCTGTTCATGTCCTACATAAATAATGCCAGAAACCTGAGCCTCGTTTCTGCCGCTGCGGATAAAATCCTTTCCTGCTCTCTCACCCAGCAAAAAATTAATGGAGTCTATAAGGATAGATTTCCCCGCCCCTGTTTCTCCTGTTAATATATTAAGTCCTTGAGAAAATTCAAGTTCTGCTTCATCTATAAGGGCCGCGTTTTTGATTTGTAAGTTCTCCAACATAATAACGCCCATTCCTTTCGCCGCGATAAGGCATATTGATTTATGAAAACGCAATTACTGTTTTATGATGGACTTAAGCTTCAAAGCAGCCTCCATTGCGGTTTGTTCGTTCTTAGTAACGCTGAACAGGGTATCATCACCGGCAATCGTACCTACAATACCGTTAAGATTCATTGCGTCCATAGCCGCGCCTATGCCCATAGCCATGCCTTCTAATGTTTTTATGACTATTATGTTCATAGCTATTTCAATAGAAATCACGCCTTCGCAAAATACCCTCACCATTCTATCACTAAGCTGGTTTTCCATAGATGAAAGAACCGCGTACTTCTGTTTTCCATGAGCCGTATTTATTTTAATTAAGCCCAGCTCCTTTATATCCCGGGAAATAGTCGCCTGAGTCACATGAAAGCCGGCTCGCTTCAATCCTTCTCCCAGCTCCTCCTGTGTCTCTATATCTCTTTCACTTATTAGCTCGATAATCTTAAAGTGCCGTTTAAGCTTCATTGACCCTGCTCCTCCTGTCTATCTCCGCATTTTATTTCTTAATATTTCATAAAAGCCAAGGCTTTCCGTTTTCATCAGGGTAGTGTGGTAAGGCGACCGGAATACGCTTATCTCGTCTCCTTCCTTGAGCTGCACCCGGTTATGGCTGTCCATTGACAGTACTCCATCGCTGTGGTGACCACCTCCAATGATTTTTATATGTACCCTGTCGCTATCGCTCACAACAAAGGATCTGTTAAACATCATATGGGCACAAACAGGAGTTACAGTTATTACGTTTAAATCCGGCTTAAGAATAGGCCCGCCGGCCGAAAGATTGTATCCTGTAGAACCGGTAGGTGTACACACCAAAATACCGTCACACCAAAAATTCTCTATAAACTCATCGTTTATCCTGAGCTCCAGCTCCATTATAGTAGTGAAAACGCCCTTGCCAATACTTACCTCGTTTAAGGCAAGATAGTTTTCATTGTTAGTTTTTTCTGTAAGTATGCTGGCTTCCAGCATAATTCTTTTTTCCAGCTTGTAATTTCCGGCCAAAGCCTGCTCAATAGCTTTAAAGGCATTTCCTTTTTCCACATCCGCTAAGTATCCAAGGGTTCCTATGTTTATTCCAAGTATCGGCGTAGACTGAAGCGCAGCGTTGCGGGCTACCCGAAGTATCGTCCCGTCTCCTCCCATCACTATCAAAAAATCCGACCGGGTATAGATTTCGTGCATATCGGTGAAAGTCTGAGGGCAATGTATTTTATTGACTACCTTCCTGGAAGTAAAAACATTGCAGCCCTTTTCGACAAGAAAACCGATTACTTCTTTTGTAAAAATAAGCTCCGGGTCCTTATCCAGATTTGGGATTACGCCTACGTTTTTCATTGTAGCCTCCATATATTCAGGTACAAATTAAAGTGCATTCTTTATCAGAATAAGATATTCCGTATTTCCATCAGAGCCTTTTATGGGAGAAGTTATCTGTCCCTCCGATACAAGCCCAATTTGCCGTATATAAGCGTTTATATTCTTAAGCACTTTTTCATGGATACGGATATCTTTTACAATTCCTTTTTTATTCAAGGCTTGACGTCCGGCTTCAAACTGAGGCTTTACCAGGCAGATTATTTCTCCCTGCTCCTCCACCAAGGCCTTTACATGCTCCAGTACCTTTGTCAGAGAAATAAAAGAAACGTCTACTACCGCAAGAGAAACCTTCTCCAGCTTGTCCGGGTCAAGGGTTCTTATGTTGGTTTTTTCTATGGATACGACCCGCCTGTCATTCTGCAATACCTGACTCAATTGGCCGCTGCCGCTGTCGATAGCATAAACCTTTTCCGCCCCCGCTTTAAGCAGGCAATCGGTAAATCCTCCGGTAGAAGCGCCTATATCGGCGCAAATTCTTCCTCTTACATCTATTTTAAATTCTACCAGAGCTTTCTCCAGCTTGTATCCGCCCCGGCTTACAAATTTAGGTTTCGTTTCTCCAAGTATCTCAAGGACATCCCCCGGCATAAGCTTGCTTCCAGGCTTATATCGTACCAGTCCAACCACCTTCACCTGCCCATTTTCGATTAATTCCCGAGCATGAGTGCGGCTGCATCCTGTCCGCTCCATTACTGCTATATCAAGTCTTTTTATATTTTCATCCATTTGTTATCGTACTCTTTATTCTTTGATAAATATTTTCTTCGTCAAGTTTATATCTTTTTAATATCTGATCCCTTTCACCATGCTCCGCAAACTCATCAGGGAAGGCTAGCCTATGGAAGGATTTAAGACATATTCCCTTTTCGTTAGCTCTCTCCAATATACCACTGCCGCATCCGCCTGAGGCAATGTTCTCTTCCATCACGAATATGTGGTCGTATAGTTTAAGACTTTCTATCATATCATCGTCCAGCGGTTTAACAAATCGGACGTTTATCAATCCTGGGTTATGTCCTTCTTCCTTTAGACGCATAAATACGCTAAATGCCATATCCATCATGGAGCCTACAGATAAAACGCAAAATTTTTCACCTTTGGCTATTGTCTCGCTTTTTCCATATTGTATAGGGGTATTAAACTTTTTCAACACCCGTGAAGCCGCCCCTCTGGGGTAACGGATAGCTGCTGGCCCATTCCATTCGGAAGCAAAGACAAGCATACTTACAAGCTCACTTTTATTTTTTGGAGCCATAATTGTCATGTTAGGAAGATGAGATAAAAATGAAATGTCAAAAAGCCCCTGATGGGTATCACCATCGCTGCCTACCACACCGGCCCGGTCAATTGCAAACACCACCGGCAGATTCTGAAGACACACATCGTGAAGTATCTGGTCATAACAGCGTTGAAGGAAAGTAGAATACACGGCAAAAAACGGCCGGAAGCCCCCCTTCGCCATACCCGCGGCAAAGGTAACGGCATGAGGCTCAGCTATTCCAACATCAAAAAACCTTTCAGGTAATTCCACTTTAAAATCCATCAGACCAGTTCCTGATGGCATAGCCGCCGTTATAGCCACTATTTTATTATTCTGTCTTGCCAGCTTTAGCAACGTCCTCCCAAATACTTCAGAATAAGTATCCCAAATTTTGACTTGGATTGGCTTTCCGGTTTCAATATCGAAGCTCTCCACGCCGTGATATTTCCATGGAAGCTTCTCTGCCTGATTATATCCCTTGCCCTTTGTTGTTTGAACATGAAGCAACACAGGGCCCGACATTTTCTTTACCTTTTTCAATATCTTTAAAAGATCATCAATGTTATGTCCGTCAATATAACCAACATATTTAAAGCCCAATTCTTCAAACAATATACCGGGTATGAAAAAATATTTAATACCCTCTTTTGTTCTTTCTATAAATCTGGCTGTCTTCTCCCCTACAACGGGGATTTGCTTTAGAATTCGATTTACATCGGCCTTGGCCCCCAAGTAAGCCGGGGCAGTCCTTAATTCATTTAAGTACCTTGACAAAGCTCCTACGTTTTCCGAGATGGACCATTGATTATCGTTTAGTATAACAATTAGATTAGAATTTGATCGTCCAGCGTTGTTTAGCGCCTCATAAGCCATGCCGCCTGTCATGGAGCCATCACCGATCACGGCCACTACATGGTTTTTTTCTTTTTTTAAATCACGGCTTACACAGTATCCTAAAGCGGCAGAAATACTTGTAGAACTGTGTCCGGTATCAAAGGCGTCATGCTCGCTTTCCTTGCCTTTAGGAAAACCGGAAATGCCCCCCTCCTGCCGCAGAGTATCAAACCTATCTCTTCTTCCTGTCAATATTTTATGTATGTATGCTTGATGCCCTACATCCCATATTATTTTATCCTTTGGAGATTGAAAGCTATAATGCAGCGCTACGCTCAACTCTACCACACCTAAATTTGAAGCAAGATGACCGCCGGTCTTTGAGATGTTTTCAACTAAAAACCGACGTATCTCACTGCAAAGCTTTGGCAAGCTTTGAGGCTTTAGCTTTTTTAAATCCTCAGGGCCGTTTATTCTTTCAAGATAACCCAATTTAGACTCCCTCTCTTATTATTGCGACCAAAATGCCCAAGAGCGCCCCTGCCGCCACTTCTATAGGGCTGTGGCCTAAAAGCTCCTTCAGCTTTTTATCAAGAGCTATACCTTGGTTTTCCAGACTGTTAACCAGCATATTAATAACTTCGGCTTGTTTTCCCGCGGCCCTGCGTACACCGGCGGCATCATACATTACCACCATGCTTATAACCGAACAGACAGCAAAGATCGCCGAATTAAAACCACTGTTTAATCCAACGGCCGCACTCATGGCCGTCACAAAGGAACTATGGGAACTGGGCATTCCTCCGGAGCCGAAAATTAAAGTCCAGTTGATTTTTTTAGTTCTTAACAGCTCTATAAAAACCTTTATCAACTGCGCAATTGCCCAAGCCCAGATTCCTGTCCAAAGAATCCTGTTTTCCATTAATTCTTCTATAACTGACAAGCACTTTTCCTCATTTCGTTTCAAAGGGTAACTATTTTACACGGTCTGCCATTGTTTTTACCAGCTCCGTTAAAAAACAATTGGATGTGCAGAGCCTATCAAAATACGCGGATATCTCGTTGGAGAGGTCCGCAAAATCATATTCGGCTTTATCAAGCCCATGATAAGATACATAGGTAAGCTTACGCTTCTTTTCGTCGCTATTTACAGGCTTTCCTAAAATTTCGGGAGTACCTATTACATTAAGTATATCGTCTTTCATTTGAAAAGCCATTCCCAGTTTACTGCCAGCCAGCCTGTACTGCTTCTGTTTTGACTCATCTGCTCCACCTAGCACCGCTCCCGCTTCTACCGACGCCGATAGTAAGGCGGCCGTTTTGTGCGCGTGGATATACTCCAATACCTCTAATGAGCCTTTTTCATTTTTCTCCTGTAAAAGATCAGCTGCTTGGCCCCCTACCATACCGCGAGTTCCGGCAGCCTCCGCCAATATACTCATAGCTCGTATTTTTTGCTCGTTAATATTCTTACCACATTCGGCTGACATTATTTCATAAGCTTTATTAAGAAGACCGTCTCCGGCCAATATGGCCATGGCATCACCGTAAATCTTATGGTTGGTTGGCTTTCCCCGGCGAAAATCGTCATTATCCATAGCAGGCAGGTCGTCATGTATAAGGGAATATGTGTGTATCATTTCCAAGGCACAGGCAAAAGGCATAGCATCCTCCCAGTTTCCTCCCTCGGCTTCGCAGGCTCCCAACAAAAGCAGCGGCCTTAACCTTTTCCCTCCGGCCATAAGACTATAAAGCATAGATTCATACAAGGTTTCCGGATATTCAGGCTTTAGATAGGATTCTAAGCCTTTATTGATTTTATGGATCCTATTTTTTAATTCTCTTTTATAATCCATACTTATCCCTCCAGGTTAAACGGCTTTTCACTAAATATACCGTCGGAATTTTGCTGCAATAAAACTATTTCTTTCTCCGCGCTGTTAAGAGACTTTTGACAATCTGTCACAAGCTCCACGCCTTCCTTATACAGCTTTAACGCTTCTTCCAAAGGCGTATCTACGTTTTCCATTTCATCTATTATGGCCTCAAGCCTTTCTATTGACTTGGCAAAGGTTTTTTTCTTCGGCGGCATTAAACACTCTCCTTCACTTCACTTTTTATCGCTCCATCGTGGAAACGGACGGTTATTTCCTGTCCCTTGCAAAGACCTTTCGCTTTTTTTATCAGGCTTCCTCCTTCATCATATATAAGCGCGTAACCCTTTTCCAAAATATGCAGAGGTGAAACGCTTTCCAGAGCGCGAGACAAGCCGTTTATTAATAATTTGTTTTTCTCCAGGCGATTGTTGATCTCTGTATCAATTTGCTTTTGCAGCCCAGTAAGATAGATTTGCCTTTGATAAACAAGCTCCAGCGGCCTTTGCATCACTCGTTTACTTGATAGCCTTAAGAGCATTTCTCTGTTGCGCGCAAGGTTGTCTTTTATAAGCCGGTTCAGTCTTTTATTGATATCCAGCAAATCTCCGGTCATTTTCGCAAGCTCAGGCACAGCGATTTCCGCCGCTGCTGAAGGCGTGGGAGCTCTGTGATCCGCAACAAAATCCGCAATAGTAAAATCAGTCTCATGACCTACGGCAGATATGACCGGCGTTTTGGAATGATAAATAGCCCTGGCTACTTTTTCTTCATTAAATGCCCATAAATCCTCCAATGAGCCTCCGCCCCGCCCCACAATTATAACATCGGCCTTACCCCATGCATTCACCTTATCTATAGCATCGGCTATTTCTCCAGCCGCCATAGGTCCCTGTACCAGTACGGGCCAAAGCGCCAGCTTAACCAATGGATTCCTTCTTTGAGATACGCTTATTAAATCCCAAATCGCGGCGCCGGTAGGCGAAGTAATAATAGCTATAGTTTTAGGATAAGCTGGAATCTCCTTTTTACGAGAGGCATCAAACAAGCCTTCCTTTAATAGTCTTTCCTTTATTTGCTCAAAAGCCAGATAAAGCGCGCCTTTTCCCGCCGGCTCCAGATATTCCAGATACAATTGATATTGTCCGGTTTTTTCGTAGAGAGACGCTCTGCCCCAAGCAACCACTTTCATGCCATTTTCTGGTTCAAAGGCCAGCTCCATAGCATAAGTTTTGAACATTACGCATTGAATCGCAGCATATTTATCCTTCAATGTAAAATACATATGCCCAGAGGAATGATGCTTAAAGTTGGATATTTCTCCCTCTACAAAAAGATTCTGCAAAATAACATCTTCTTCCAGCAGACTCTTTATATAGCGGTTTATTTCCGAAACCTTGAATACCTTCCTGTTCATATGTCAACCTCTTACCTCTTTTGCTATTTTCCCCAATATGCCGTTAATAAATGAAGATGAATTATCACTTCCATATTCCTTCGCCAGTAAAACCGCCTCGCTAATGGACACGCTTGCCGGAATATCCGCCCGGTATAAAAGCTCGTACGCCGCCAAACGCATGATTGCCAAATCAGCCTTGAAAACTCTAGATATATCCCAGCCTTGGGAATACTTCGCTATATAGCTGTCAAGCTCGTTAAGGCAGCCTGCCGTGCTTTTGGTTTCTTCAATTATAAACGACTTGTTTTTTTCATCCAGCTCTTCGTCTTTTTCAATGCTCTCCAGGTAATATTGTATAAGGTTGTCAAGCTCCTCCAGTTCATGAAAAGATAATTGAAAAACTAAACGAAATGCGTGATTTCTGGCGGTCCTGCGATTCAATAAATTCACTCCTGTAATAATAAAATAAAAACCCTTAGATCAATATTTAAGGGTTTTAGGATTTTGCTCCATCGTTCTTATTCGTTACTTTTCAATGTGCAAACCCAAAACGTTGATATTGATTTCTCCCACATTCAAACTGGTGTGCTACAATTACGGTTTTTGCTACCGCACGTAAAGTTAAGCATATTATAACAGGTTTGAAAGCTTTTGCAAGCAAACATGGCAAATCACAACATGGCAAATCAACCCCTTGTCAAATACAATATAAAAAGGATATAATGTGGCTAACAAATCTGGGAGTGAGTTTTTATGAGCCTACCTGACAGTACCATACCTGCGTTATACCGTCGACGATTTATTCCTGATGAATTGGTGCGGCTTAAAGACGATGAGATTATTTTTATAAACAATGAATTGATCCTGACAAGGTGGAAGACGCTAAAGCCTCGAAAGGATTTTACCCATGGACGATCCTGCTACTACTTAAATGAAGGTTTTAAGATCAGTCATTTTATAGATAAAGATGAAAACCTGCTCTACACATACTGTGATCTGATAGAAACTCATTATAACAGTCAGGAAAACGCTTATTATTTTAACGATTTGCTGGCTGATGTAGTAGTATATCCCGATGGCTTCGTAAAGGTTCTGGACATAGCGGAAATCTCCGACGCTCTTGAAAATGATCTCATAACCCTTGAAATGGCCAAGAATGCTTTGCGTGTTCTGGACAAGCTCCTTGAGTTGATATACAGCGGCAAGCTTTCGGAATTAAGCCATATTCTGGAATCAGAGGCAATAAGGACTAAGCAATGAAAAATTCAAATTTACATGCAGGCCACCGGCAGCGTATCAGAAAACGGTTTATTGAACATGGACTGGATAGCTTTGAGGAACACCAAATACTGGAGTTTCTTCTTTTTTATGCTATACCTATGAAGGATACTAACGAGCTTGCCCATAAAATGTTAAATGAGTTTGGTTCTTTATATAATCTTTGTCAGTCTGCCCCTAAAGATATCATGAAGAGATGCAATGTTACAGAAAACACAGCTTGTCTGATTTCCTTAATACCTGAGATGGCAAATATCATTGAAAAAAGCAAATGGAAAAACAATGTCTATCTTGGCTGTTCCAGTAAGTTGGGAGAATACGCGGTATCCTTATTAATGGATAAAAAAGCGGAGTGCTTTTATGTTATCTGTCTGGATAATAAAATGCGCCTAAAGGGGGCTTTACCTGTAGCTAAAGGAAATGATTTTTCCGCTCAGATTTATATACGTGATATTTCTTCGGTGATTCACAGTTTTAGCGCTACAAACGTCGTCTTTGCCCATAACCATTTAAACGGCATTTTGGAGCCTTCTCAGGATGATATAGATACAACCAAATCACTGGCGGTTTCGCTGGACTATCTGGATACAAACGTCCTTGACCACATCATCGTGTGCGACGGACAGTATTACAGCATGAAGCAGCACGGTAAATTTAAAGGCATTGAATAGGAGATGGTAACCTAATGGAATACGAAGCATCAAATAACACTGTCCGGGTCACCGGCATAAGCTCTTTTGATCTGGGGCAGACGCTGGAATGCGGGCAATGCTTCCGCTTTACAAAGGACGATGAAAATTCATATACAATAATTGCTTACGGCAGGGTATTACATGTTGCATTTGATAAAGACACATTCGTTTTGCATCCATGTACTCTTGAAGAATTTGAAAATATATGGATGGATTATTTCGACCTTAATACAGATTATGAGGAAATTAGGGAAAGGCTTTCAGCGTCCGATCCGGTTTTAAAAGAGGCGGCGGCTTTTGCTCCCGGTATCCGCATATTGAATCAGGAGCCTTGGGAATGCATGATAAGCTTTATTATTTCTCAAAACAAGAACATTCCTGGCATCCAGCAAATAATAAAAAACATCTCCGAAAGATACGGTGACAGGATACGCGATGGAATTTACGCCTTTCCAACGCCGGAGCAGCTTGGTCGAGCCACAAAGGAAGATCTGCGGGCATGCAAGACCGGCTTTAGGGACAAATACATAATGGCAGCCACAGAAGCGGTGCTTTCGGGCCGGATTTCTCTTGACGAGCTTATCAGTATTGATACGGATGAAGCCCGAAAATTGCTGATGAGCATTCCCGGCATAGGGGTAAAGGTGTCTGATTGTGTTCTGCTCTATTCTCTGCGCCATCGCGACGTTTTCCCTACGGATGTATGGGTCAGGCGTATTATGCAATATTTTTATTTCAGCGGAGCAGAGAAAAACGATGCAAAGGAAGCTTCCATAAATGAAATACATACGCTTGCCTCAAGTAAGTTCGGCAATAACTCCGGGCTTGCCCAACAGTATTTGTTTCATTACGCCAGAAAATTAAAGATCGGATTATGATAATTACATAAGGAGAGTATTATTCATGTTAGGAACTTTAGTCAACACCGTTACTATATTGTTAGGCAGCTTCATAGGTATGATAATAAAGGGAAACCTGAAGGAAAAGTATAGGGAAATAATGTTGCAGGCAGTAGGAATATCTGTTGTATTCGTTGGTATTTCCAGCGCTATAAGCAAGCTTCTCTTGCCGGAAAGTCACGCTGTTTTATATATAATAAGCCTGGTAATAGGAGCGATTGCCGGAACCTGGCTTGATATTGAAGGCAGACTTAAAGACCTTGGAATTTTTTTAGAAAACAAATTATCCAGCGGAGAAAACTCCATTGCCGACGGCTTCGTAAAAGCTAGTCTGCTTTTTTGTGTAGGCACAATGGCAATATTGGGCTCTCTGGAAAGCGGCATACACGGAAACCACGCCACTTTATTCGCAAAGGCTACTCTGGATGGCATAACCTCCATTATTTTTTCCTCCGCATTGGGGCTTGGCGTAATGCTTTCCGCATTCAGCGTGCTTATCTATCAGGGATTGCTGACCATACTTGCCCAATTCATCGAGCCCTACCTAACTCAAGATATGCTGCGGGAAATATCGTTAATCGGCGGAATATTAATAACTACCCTAGGTCTTGATATGCTGGGCATCAAGAAAATAAAGACAGGCAATATGCTGCCTGCCGTTCTAGTACCTGTGATTTATTATTTGATTGTTGGAGTTGTTAAACCTCTGCTATAATCACGCCCGTCATTGCGGGCTTGACCCGCAACCCCCACCTCCCTTCCGTCATTGCTTTTTTTACCAAGTTGCCGCTGACGACCATATAGAGGGGATTGCGGGTCGAGCCCGCAATGACGAGGCGGATGGCAATTGCACAGGTCGAATTTTTTTACGAACCTATTGACAAGTAAAAGCATATGCTATAATATGATTGCATAACAGTTGAATATATGTTCAATTAATCATATGGAAAGGAGAGTTTAGTATGGATCATCAGCTTATGTGTGATTGTGAAGTCATCCATGAAGATGTGGTGAATCAAACACGGAAGCAAATGCTTTCTAAAACAGAATTTCACCAGTTAGCGGAGTTTTTCAAGATGTTTTCGGACAGTACCCGTGTACAGATTTTATGGGCCTTGGAGCGAAGCGAAATGTGTGTCTGTGATTTGGCTTTTCTTCTCAATATGACAAAATCAGCCATATCGCACCAACTAAAATCCCTGCGCCTTTCAAACCTGGTTAAATTCCGAAAAGAGGGCAAGGTTGTTTATTATTCCCTTGCCGATAATCATGTTAAGGATATATTGGATATGGGATTCGTACATGTTAATGAATAAGGAGGAAATTTTAATGAAAAAAGCTTTTAGACTAGAGGGCCTGGGCTGCGCAAACTGCGCGGCAAAAATGGAGGATAAAATAAGTAAGCTCGACGGCGTAAGCAGCGCTACAGTTAACTTTATGACTACCAAGCTTGTAATTGAGGGTGATGATGATAAAATGGCCGGTATCCTTGAGCATACCAAGAATATCATTAATAAGCTGGAGCCTGACGTAATTATGAAAAAAGCATAAGACAGGTGTACATATAATAGGAATATCCGCGGATATTCCTAATTGTTCACTTTAACGATTGAATGCTTGCTCAACTAATCAATTTAAACTGAAAGCATATGACCTTAAGGAGCGATCTGAATATGAAAAAACGTTTAGCGCGAATCATTACCGGAGGCATATTATTTGTCCTTGGAATGGTACTTAAAACTGATAACAATTATGTTGAATTTGGGATATATCTCGCCGGTTATGTCATTGCAGGCGGGGATATAGTTATAAGAGCGGTAAAAAATATTTTTCGCGGACAGGTATTTGATGAAAACTTTTTAATGAGTGTCGCCACAATAGGCGCGTTCATAATTGGCGAATACCCCGAAGGGGTTGCCGTCATGTTGTTTTACCAAGTAGGCGAGCTATTTCAAAGCTATGCGGTAGATAAATCCAGAAAATCTATTACTTCTCTAATGGATATACGTCCGGATTTTGCTAACGTAAAACGGGGCTGCGAGCTTATAAAGACAGATCCTGATGAAGTTAGGCCGGGTGAAATTATTGTTGTTAAGGCTGGTGAAAAAATACCACTTGACGGCAAAATTATCAATGGCAATTCCTTGCTTGATACTTCAGCCCTTACTGGGGAATCAGTGCCCCGGGAGGTCTTACCAGGCAGCGAGGTTTTGAGCGGATGTATCAACCTGAATGGGCTGATCACAGTGGAAGTGACTAAGGAATATGGAGATTCTACCGTCAGCAAAATACTTGATCTTGTAGAAAACGCAACCAGCAAAAAGGCAAAGACAGAAAACTTCATTACAAAATTCGCAAAATACTATACTCCTACTGTAGTAATACTTGCGGCGTTTATTTCAATCATCCCTCCCCTTGTAATAAACGGAGCCTCTTTCGGCGACTGGGTTTATAGAGGATTAACTTTTCTTGTTATTTCATGCCCTTGCGCCCTTGTCATATCTATACCTCTGGGTTTTTTCGGAGGTATCGGCGGCGCGTCGAAAAAAGGAATACTTGTTAAGGGCGGCAATTATTTGGAGGCCTTGGCAAAGACGGAAATTGTCGTCTTTGATAAAACGGGAACCCTTACCAAGGGCGTATTTAATGTACAAGAAATACATGGATCAGGCATAGAAAACAGTGAGCTGTTGGAGCTCGCGTCATATGCCGAAAGTTATTCAAATCACCCTATTTCCATATCTTTAAAAAATGCTTATGGTAAGGATATAGATAACGCAAGAATTGCGGATGTTGAAGAAATCCCCGGCCATGGAGTCCGCGCGGCTGTTGACGATAAAATTGTGCTTGCGGGAAATGATAAGCTGATGGCAACGATGAATATTTCTTACCCCAAGAAAGAAATATCCGGCACAGTGGTCCACGTAGCTGTGGATGACGTTTATGCCGGATATATCGTTATCGCCGACGAAATCAAAGAGGATTCCCGAAAAGCGATTATGGAATTGAAAAAAACAAGAACTCATAAAACCGTCATGCTGACCGGCGATTCAAAGGATGTTGCCGAGAATACGGCAAAAAAGCTTGGAATCGACATTGTATACTCAGAGCTTTTGCCTGACGGAAAGGTTGAAAAATTAGAGCTGTTACTTTCTCAAAAATCTCCGCAAGGCAAGCTTGCTTTTGTAGGCGACGGCATTAATGACGCGCCTGTATTGGCCCGGGCCGATATTGGTATCGCGATGGGCGGTTTGGGCTCGGATGCCGCCATTGAAGCAGCGGATGTTGTCATTATGACCGATGAACCGTCAAAAATAGTTGATGCTGTTAAGATTTCAAGAAAAACACTCGGCATCGTATATCAAAACATTTTCTTTGCGCTTACAGTGAAGCTTCTCATATTGATATTAGCCGCAGTGGGGATCGCGTCAATGTGGGGAGGCGTCATTGCAGACGTAGGAGTCTCGGTGCTGGCCATACTTAACGCCATGAGAGGCTTGAATGGTTAGGTATACTCTAATACTGAAACCACTTGTCCATGAGCCGTTTCAACATATCTCCCAGATTTGCCCTGCCCACATCTTGTGCGGTAACTAGGTCGCAGCGAGTAACCTCTTTGCCTTCGAAGGTATATATCACCTCGCCGGCCTTAGTTCCGGCAGGGGCTGGTGCATTTATGGCGTCAAGGATTTCTACCGTGCTTTCCATCTGCATATTTTTTCCTTTTGCTACCAACGCCGTAGCCTGACTTTTGATCACAACATCTACAGCTTCCTGAGTGCCCTTGTAGATTTTTATGGAGCCTTTTACAGTCCCGGTCGGCTCTCCAAGCGCTGTGGCGAAGTTGGCAAAGCCGTAGTCCAGCATCTTCATAGCCTCATGAAAACGGGTGTTAGGGTTGGGGGCGCCCATAACTACTGCTATCAATTGCAGATTTTCCCGCTCCGCCGTGGCGGATATGCAGTACAAAGCCTGGGACGTGGAGCCGGTTTTGAGCCCTGTTGCCCCGCTGTAGCTTTTAATGAGCCTGTTAGTATTAGAAAGGCCAAACTCTTCTTCGCCTCTCGCTGTTTTATGAATGATCTTATCCATCCATATTTTTGAATACTCATAGACCTGGGGATATTTTGTTATCAATTCTCTGCTCATGGCGGCAATATCGTAGGCAGAGGTCACATGCCCCTCCGCGTCCAGCCCGCAGGCATTTACGAAATTTGTATCGGCCATGCCGAGACTTTGTGCTTTTTGATTCATCATGGTTACAAAGCCGCTTTCACTTCCCGCGACAAATTCCGCCAGGGCTACAGCCGAGTCATTGGCGGAGGCCACCACCACAGATTTTAACAAATCCCGAACGGTTTGCTGTTCCATAGCTTCAAGATATATCTGAGAACCGCCCATCCCTGCCGCGTGCTCACTAATGGTAACTATATCGTCCCACTTTATCTTCTCCTGATCTAATGCTTCATAAATTAAAAGCATTGTCATGACCTTTGTTACGCTGGCAGGAGCCAAGGCCTCGTGAGAGTTCTGCTCAAGTAATATCTGGCCCGTCGCGGGCTCCATCAAAACCGCGGACTTTGCCTCTACCTGCATCGTTGGGATATTGTCGGCCAATGCAGGTAATGGAAACGAAAGCCCCATTGCTAAGACCAGAGCCAGAGATAAAAATGTTTTCCAAAACCTAATGCAGTATGACGGTTTTATTTTGTTCATGCATGAATCCTCCCTGTTTTATACTTATACCGAACAAGGAAAACATTAACCTCCTCTGTCGCCGAATCGGCTCGTCGTCGGTAAATGTTTTCACCGTTCGGTATAGGAACTATCGGAATAAATCTTCTAAAATTTAGGTTGAACTTTTTTTAATAAAATATGCATGAAGTTGCAAAAAATACCTAACTATGATTAAATATCAGAAAAACAATACGGGAGAATATAGTATATGAAAAGACTTAAGATTTTAACTGTATTCGGTACTCGTCCGGAAGCCATAAAAATGGCTCCTCTTATACGGGTTCTTAATGAGCAGGCTGAATTTATATGCAAGGTATGCGTAACGGCTCAGCATCGCGAAATGCTGGATCAAGCCTTGGAAATATTTGGCATACTTCCGGATTACGACCTTAATATAATGAAGCATCGGCAAACTCTTACAGATATTACCATAGGAGCCTTGACAGGGTTGCAGGAGGTAATTGCACGCGAAAGACCTGATCTGGTATTAGTTCATGGAGATACTACCACAACCTTTGCCGGGGCTTTGGCATCTTATTACGAAAAAACAAAGCTGGGGCATGTTGAGGCAGGGCTTCGTACCTATGATAAATACCAGCCCTATCCTGAGGAAATGAACAGAAAGCTAACCACCGCGCTTACGGATCTGCACTTTGCCCCTACAGAAACTGCCAAGGCTAAGCTCCTCAAAGAAAATGTTAACGATGACAGCATTTTTATAACAGGTAATACGGTAATCGATTGTTTAGACCTGACCGTACAAGAAGAATATAAATTTAAGGAAAAAGAATTGAATGAAATAGATTATAAAAATAAGAAGGTAATAGCCATGACCGCCCACCGGCGTGAAAACCTTGGGCTGCCCTTAGAAAATATCTGTAAAGCGGTTGCCCGTATTGCGACAGACTTTTCCGACATAGAGGTGGTTTACGCCGTCCATAGGAATCCGGCTGTTTTGGAAACAGCTGAAAAGTTCTTGAAAAATATCCCGGGGGTCCACCTGACCGCTCCCTTAGACATGGAGGATATGCACAACCTTATCAAGCGTTCTTATCTTGTGCTGACAGATTCCGGCGGTTTGCAGGAAGAAGCCCCATCGCTGGACAAGCCCGTGCTTGTACTCCGAAACGTAACCGAACGGCCCGAAGGCTTGGAGGCAGGTACTCTTATGCTGGCCGGTATGGAGGAGGAAAAAATCTACGAATCCTGTACAAAGCTTATAAAAGATGCATCACTTTACGATAAAATGGCCCGAGCAAGAAATCCCTTCGGAGACGGAAAAGCATCTCAACGAATAGCCCAAGCCATATTGTACCATTTCGGGATGACAAGCCAAAGACCAGAGGAGTTTTCTTTATAGCCAAGCACTGCCTTAGGCTTCAATATACCTGTTCATATCTGAAAGATGTATTCCTGGGTGCAAGGCAATATTAAGAGCGTTGGCGATTATTTTCGAAAGACGTTCGATTACCGCGTCTACTTCCTTGGTGGCTACGAACATATTGCCGGTATATGGGTCAAGTATTTTCTTTATTAATATATATTTTTCTTCTTCGGCCAGGTTTTGAAGCATACTATAAAATTCGGACCCTATTTCTGTTTCTTGTATCATTGAGTCAAGCATTCTATCCAGTGTATCGTTTACCAGTGTTGCGGCATCTACTACCGTAGGCACTCCAATAGCTATGACAGGAACGCCCAAGGTCTCTTGATTGAGGGCTTTTCTTTTGTTTCCCACACCTGCTCCGGGGTGAATACCCGTATTGGACATCTGGATCGTGGTATTAATACGGTTAGCTTGTCGGGCCGCTAAAGCGTCTATGGCTATAACAAGGCTGGGTCGTATATGTTCAACTATCCCGCTTAAAATCTCCAGGGTTTCAATTCCGGTCATCCCCATTACCCCGGGAGATATCGCAGACACCGGCCGCGCCTTGCCCTTAAGCTCCTGAGGCATGGCTGGGGCTATGTGCCGGGTGACAAGGATTTTCTCGACTACCTTAGGGCCCAAAGCGTCGGGAGTCACATTCCAATTACCAAGGCCCGCAACCAGTATAACGTCATCATTGCCGAGGCAATGCAGCTTACCCAGTTCCCTCGCCAATATCTCGGCAATCTCCTCATGAGCTATCGTGTCGTTGTCCCTCATAGCTTCGGATTCAATTGTAATGTAAGTGCCAATGGGTCTCCCCATCTTCTCTGACCCTTCTTCATTTAATATTTCAATAGAAGTAAGACGTATTCCAACATTTTCTTCGCCTACTGTTACCTTTATTCCTTCCAAAGCCGCCCCTTCTTCTTCGGTGTGAAGCATTTCATGAGATTCAATAGCTAAGTCGGTTCTTATTGAAAATTTGTTATAGCCGTCCATCCTTCATCTCTCCTAAAAAATAATAGCGTGGGTCAGCATGGCCCACGCTATTATTTTTCCGTATTAACTCGATATTATACACCGGAGCCGCCTACCACTCTTGCAGCTTACCCCAGCTTTCCCTCATTTCTAACCTCTGTCCAGGGCGGCGGCTGCAATAAAGCTCATTAATAGTCAAAAGCTCAATCAAATCCTGAGTCAGGCTGCTGCGGCTCCAGTTGTTCATTGCTTCATATTTAGTTTTGTCTTTTACCCTGTCGGTTATTTTTATTAGAGTCTCCCGGTCTAAGTATTCATCGTTTGAAATAACGCCGCTTCTTTCAAACTCCGACAATGCTTCTTGGACATAAGGACGGAGTATTTTGCAATCATAGCTATATAATTTGTGTAAATTTCGCACCTCATTTTCGGAAGTCCTGCTGTTATAATTCTCAGGCAAGGGTAAAAATTTATAACCCAATTCTCCTGAAGGCAGCGACTGCTCATAGACCGGATCACTAGGGATTAATACTTTTTGTACTTCTTGATGAATAACTTCTTCCGGTTCATTTGCTATTTGCTCGATAACCGGCTCCGGCTCTTTATTTGCCTGTTTAGAAGCTATTTCTTCCTGCTTCTGAGCCGTCAGCTCCGAGCCCGATACATTAATTTCGGCCTCTTCCGGAAACGGCAGACTCTTATAATTCGGCCATCCTCTGCCCAGATCTTGTCCCCGTATTTCTCTGGCTACCGCTCTCCGGGCTCTTCGGTAGTCCAGAAAATCCTGCATAATATCTTCTATCTCCGTACCTAAGTCTTTTTCATAGCTAAACATTGATATTACCCTCCTGTTTATTGATGCTTTATTTATATGAAGAAAATCATCATGGAGTGAATCATTAAATAGCTAGCGCGAAAACAGAATACGAAAAGCCCGCAAGTTTTGGGTTTAGCCGAATAAGGAAGTAACATCAAAAATTTAAAACACAGTCAGCACACGGTATTGTAGCAAATACATTATGACTGGAGAAATTGTGATGAAATCCTTATTTGAGCAGAACAGCGGAACGTACCGCACTATTGGCGATTACCGCATCCCAGACCTGACGGTACCAAACGAACCCGAATACCACATAGGCATTTGGGGGCAGCGACGGTTGGACTATTTGAAGCACTACAAGCGCATCCTATACGTCAATCTACTGACTTCCGACAAGCTGACCGAACATCTCCGCGAAATTGACACAGCGGCGTCTGAGCGACATGAATCTATCATCCGGCAGGTGGCGGAGGTGCAGGATGTGACAGAACAACTCAAAGCGGAAAATCAAATGCTTTGGGTTGGCAGAATGAACAATATCCGCGCTTGCGCTGATGAAATTGTCCGAGGCGAATTAATTTATAATTGACATACCTATGGCGGGGAGCCAAAACTCCCCGCCATCTTCTATTTGTGGAATAAGTCCTTAAGTAATCAAATTTATCAAGCGGCAGCGGAATAGCTTTATCGAATCAAGAAATATTTGTACTCCGTCACTAATGCCCAAATCCGCTGATTTTCCAACCGGTCTGCGGGGATTCGTAAATCATAACGCAATCCCAGAACTGCTCGCCGCTGCTGATTGTCCGTTCCTGCTTGAGTTGCAGATTAATGTATACCCTGTAGGTTTTCATGTTTTGCGTTTTGTCCTCTATCAGCTCGACATTTTGCAGCTTTGC
>Ga0153939_1000211_pt1 | contig 20597 bp, 22 predicted proteins | sample TSNJ023MetaG_FD_104734 | JGI IMG/M metagenome (GOLD analysis project Ga0153939, IMG submission 104734) | Attine ant fungus gardens microbial communities from New Jersey, USA - TSNJ023 MetaG | ecosystem: Host-associated > Fungi > Mycelium > Unclassified | place: USA: New Jersey, Brendan T. Byrne... | reverse complement strand
GATTTTATAAAAGTAAAAGTAATTGCAATAGCTATTAAGAATGTTGATAAATAATAGATCCAATTTCTAAACTCCAAATTATATAAGTTCAAAAAAAATTTAGTAAAGAAAAATATTAACAGATATATTGTAATATAAAATATTATAGATTTTTTTAATGTATTAATCAATTTTTTCATAAATCACCTATAATAGTACAGATTTCATATTAATATTATAGCATGAATGTGAACATAAAGATGAAAGAATATAATTGGAAGTTACTAACTTCTTTTTGATACAATATATTGAAAATAAATAGATTTGCATAGCGAAAAACTATGCTTTTTGTATGCATTGACACAATACCCCCTAGGGGTGTATAATTTGTCGTGAGGTGTTAAATATGAAGTGTCAAAGTTGTGGTAAATGTCCAAAGTCAAAACATCGTACTAATGAAGAGAAAGATAGATTAAAAAAAAGATTAAGTACACTTGAAGGACAGATTAGAGGTATAAGTCAAATGATTAATGATGATAGATATTGTAATGATGTATTAATTCAAATAAGTGCAGTTAATAATTCTTTAAAGAGTTTAGGTAGCAGTATTCTTAAAAGCCACATGGATAGTTGTATGGTTAAAGAAATACAAGATGGTAATGTAGAAATAACAAATGATATTATGGAGTTATTTAAAAAGATTAATTAATGAAAAAAATATATAAAAATAGAAGAAATGACTAGTATGCTTAAAAATAATATGGTTGTTATAGAAGATTTAGATTTATTGAAATAAATTTAGAAAAACTATAAAAATCGCTATAAAAGGAAAAGAGAGAAGATTAATATGAAAAGTATATATGTTGATAATGCAGCAACAACAAAAGTAGATGAAGAAGTATTAACAGAAATGATTCCGTATTTTTCAGAAAATTATGGAAATCCATCTTCTATATATTCATTAGGTAAAGAAAATAAAAAAGCAGTAGAACTAGCAAGAGAGCAAGTTGCAAAAGTTTTAAATGCAAATCCAGAGGAAATTTACTTTACAAGTGGTGGCTCGGAATCTGATAATATGGCTTTAAAAGGGATTGCATTTGCAAATAAGCATCGTGGTAATCATATTATTACTAGTAAAATAGAGCATCCTGCAATACTAGATACTTGTAAGTTCTTAGAAAAACAAGGTTTTGAAGTATCATATATTGATGTTGATGAAAATGGAATATTAAAATTGGACGATTTTAAAAAAGAGATAAAAGATACAACAATCCTAATTTCTATAATATTTGCTAATAATGAAATTGGTACTATTGAGCCAATTAAAGAAATAGGAAAAATTGCGAGAGAAAATAAAATAATATTCCATACCGATGCAGTACAAGCTATTGGTAATATGAATATAGATGTTCAAGAATTAAATATAGATTCATTGTCATTATCAGCACATAAATTTCATGGGCCAAAAGGATCAGGAGCATTGTATGTACGTAAAGGTATTAAATTCGAAAAATTTATAAATGGTGGACATCAAGAAAAAAATAAAAGAGCTGGTACAGAAAATGTGGCAGGAATTGTTGGACTTGGTAAGGCAATTGAAATTGCTTATAAAGATATAGAGAAGCATAATGAACATTTACTGAGTTTAAGAAATTACTATTTTGAAGAAGTATTAGCAAAAATACCTTATATAAAAATAAATGGCGATTTAAAAAATAGATTACCAGGAAATGCAAATGTATCATTTAGATTTATTGAAGGAGAAGGATTATTATTAAATCTTGATTTAAAAGGAATTTATGCTTCAAGTGGCAGTGCATGTACATCGGGTTCTTTGGATCCATCACATGTTTTATTAGCAATCGGTTTAACTCATGAAATAGCACATGGTTCTTTAAGAGTAACATTTGGGAAATACAATTCAAAAGATGAAGTTGACTTTATAATTGATAGTTTGGTAGAAATTGTTGATAAATTAAGAAATATGTCACCGTTATACGAAGATTTTTTGGAAGGAGAAATTAAATGAATTATTCAGAAAAAGTTATAGATCATTATACAAATCCTAGAAATGTTGGGAATATTAAAAATGCTTCTGCTGTAGGAGAAGTAGGAAATGCTATTTGTGGTGATATTATGAAGATGTATTTAGAGATTGAAAATAATATTATCAAAGATGCTAAATTTAAAACATTTGGTTGTGGTGCTGCAATTGCAACTAGTAGTATAGCAACAGAGATGATAAAAGGTAAAACAATTGAAGAAGCTTTGGCTTTAACTAACAAAGAAGTAGTTAATGCTTTAGATGGCTTGCCAGCGATTAAATTACATTGTTCTGTTTTAGCAGAAGAAGCAATTCATGAAGCTATAGCAGATTATTATCGAAAAGATGGAAAAATGAGCGAAGAAGAAATAATAAAAAAATGCAATTTAAAAGCAGAAAATTTTATTCATTGTCATGAATAAAATATCTAAGGCAATTTTTGAGAAGTAAAAAAAATATGTAAAGATTAAAAATCCTTCTATGGTAAAATTGGATTACTATAGAAGGATTTTTATTTAAATTGTTCTTTCTGTTAAGTTTTCATAGCCTGGTAACTGTTGTGCTCGTTCAATCATTACATCACAAGTTTTTATAGCGCTATTTATTAAATCAATTCTTTTTTCAGTTAATTCAGTTGTTCTTTTGTTAATAATATCATCCAACATTGTAAAATAAGGTAAAGCACTATACTCATTAATGATATCCTTTAAAGTATCAAAATTCTCTTTTCCAACAACATTAAATAATGAATCTAAATTATTATTTATTCTAGCAATCATAATGACTTTTCTAAATTTTTCCCAAAATACTTCAATGAAGGTTCTTTGTTCTTCGTAATAAGTTCCACCTCTCGTTTTTGAAGTATTTGGATTATCAAATAAATAAACATTATCTCTATGCATTGCTTCGGTTATTTCAATTGTTATCATTTGGTTGATAACTTCAGAAAATTCCTTATATTCTCTTGCTTCATTTTCATCATCACTTAAAAATTCAAAACCACATTTATAAAATGCTTTGCCATCAACATAATTTATTAAACTTAATTCTATTGCATGATTTATTTCATGAATAAACATTGTATCAATGAATTCAGGTAAAAAACTATCTAGTGAAAAGAATAATAAAGCAACAGGTTCAGGTTGTCCATTAACCATTCTAATATTAGGGCTCATCCAAAGTGCTCTATTTTTAATATCATCAATTTTAAAATTTACATTAGTAATTAATCCAAGACTATTTATTTTTTCCACATTATCTTTGTAACTACTTGTTATGCTTAAAAATTCATCCTCTGCAAGTTTTCCAAAATGTTCTTTTTTAGATATTATATCATCCACAAATTGTTGTGGTGGTGCATTGGCTATAGTTTCAGAAGATAAAACAAATTCTTCCTGTGGCATTTGATCTTTATATATACCAATTAACCTATAATACTTTATTCTATTTTCAATAATAGATTGTTTTGTGAATTTTGGTGTTTTTGGATTATTAAGTTTTTCAATGGCTTTACTACTAAATGCTTCTAATAAACCTTTATCATAAAAGGAGTCTCCAAGAACTTTAAATATATCAATTTCTTTTTTGAAAGAATACCAATCTTTTTTATCAGATGCAATAAAATGTTCTAATACTTGCTTATCATGTTCAGTGGTATATTGTTCAATTGATTTTAAAAACTCTACCATATATTTTTCGTGAGTATTTCTTTCAATTTTTTTACTTTTATCAATTAGTATTTTTAATTCATCAAATTGTTTATCAAAATCTCTAAATTCAGCATTTAATGTTTCAATATATTCTTTTAACTTGTCTATTCGTTCAAACGTTTGTTTTGCTTCATCTGTTAAAACCCATTTATTATTGTTTTCCGCACTAACAGAAACACCTAAATTTTTCAACACTTCAACACTTCGATTTATAACATATTCTTTATCGTTTGGTTCTCGTGGAATATCCTTGATTCCATCAAAAGTATTTTCTCTATATTCATTCCTACCAAAACAAGCACTTAAAATCCTTTTTGCTTCTGGAATTTTAGATAAGGCTAAAGTGTTATTTTTTTTAATCATTTCATTTCTAGCTTCTTCTAATAAAGGAATATTATTATGTTCTAAAAACTTAAGTGTTAGTTCAACTCTTTTTGTTGATTGCTTATTATACATAGCACTTTTTTTATTATCTATCGTGCTATGGAATATTGGCTCAATTCGATTCATTCTTGAAACAATTATATCTCTAACTTCTTCTCCATATATTTCAATAAAATAAGGTAATATTCGTTCTTTTAACTGATTAAAATCAATAGCACTTGAATTCATATAATATTCACCATCGCTTTCAAATATTTTATAAATTCATTATAATTATAGGGGTATTTATTTTTGAAATTATATTTAATTATTTCATCATCAGTATAAATAGATAACTCTATCTCTGTTCCATCAACAATAGTATTATCAATATATTCATTATCCCAATAAGTAATATATATTTTTATTAAATCGGTTAATTCTTCACAATTGATATTTATGCGTTCATTTTTCATAACGACTTCATTTTTTAAGTATTGCAGGTTTTTATTAGTTAAATCTATTGTAATTAGCGATGAATCAAAACTACTAAATATTTCTTTTAAATCTATTTTTGAAATCATTTTAAAAACCACCTCATAGCTTAATTATAGCAGTTTTTCCCAGAAATTAAATACAAGCATTGAAATTGAGTGTAAATTATAGTATCGATATAAAAGAGTCAGATTCGACATTATCATTTCATTTATAAGTGTTTTGTTACTTAAATTATCAAAAAAAATATCTTCTTTATTCCTTCTTCAATTTTAAGTTTTTGTTTAATAACATTAACCATTTATAACTGTTAGTGATTTCTTGTTAAAATAATAAAAAAATCAATTTATTTTGAAGTGCGACCTCTAGAGTAGATATCAATAAAAAAGCAATTTGAAATTGCAATAAGAAGATTGGTGGGATTTCAAAGAATATTAATATACATATCGTATATTCAAATAGTATTTTCATGATAAATAACTTCAAAATAACGGCGACAATAATGCAGAATTTACTATAATGAGGTATAATATTTCGAAGAGGTGAAATAGTATGAACAATGAAGAATTAATAAGAATTGAAAATGCTATTTTAATAATGAATAATAATATCTCAAATTATCAGAAAAGTTTAGAAAGATATTCTAAAATCGTCAAAAAAATTTTATCTATAAAAGAATATGATTTTAATAAAGATAGATTGCTTAGTAAAGTTCTAATTGAAATGGAGCTTGACAAAACTTTTCTTGCTTCCGAATATAGAAATTTAGAAATTGCAAGACTACGAAGAAAAGAAAATATTGGAACTATAACAACTAATGAGCGAAAACAACAAGTAAATGATATAATGAAAATGGAACCTAATATATATGAAGCAGAATATAAATGTGCACTTTTTGAGTTATTAGGAATTAAAGATATAACGAGTGAAGAATATGAAAAGCAAGTACAACTCATAAAGAAATATAAAGAAAATTCTAGAGAATAATAATCCTTATAGCTGAAGATTTATAAGGAATTTGGATTATGCTATCTAGCTTTTTTTATTGTATCATAATCAAAGATACCAATCTTTCTAGAGTTCTTTTTAAACAGAAAAAAATCAATCATTTAGATTGATTTTTATATATCAATGTCCGAAAAAGTTCAAATAGAAACGTCATTGAATTGAATGATAATGAGATCTTGGACTTTTATAATAAAAATCAATATCAATTTATCATTTTGGTACGTTTTTTCTTGACTTCTTCAATTTTTCATTGAAGAATAATTTATAAAAATAAAAAAACCCTTTATTTAAGGGTTAAAATTCAAATGGAGGAGTTCAGTAGGAAGTTGCTAACTCCCTTTCGATACCAATATAACGCATATTTAAAATTGTTTCAACGCTGTTGAACTAATTTTTGAAAAGTCTTTAAATTTTCGTGTAATTATGCTAGAATACTAACTATTCACTAAAAAAAAGGAAGTGATTAAATATGTGGGATGGCTCAATTGATGAAAGATTTGCATCTGCAGAAAGACATTATAATTCTATAATAGAAAACACAGCTAAACTGTGTCATGAATTAAATAAAAAAGATATGTTTTCTGTTTTTGTAATATTTAATTATTTATTGTGGAACGGATTTTTTTCTGAAGATAAAAAATATTCTCACTCAAGGGAAAAAATGAAATATGTTCCAGGAAATATTGGTATGTCAATTATGACTAATTATGGTGTATGTATGAATAATGCAAGAATGTTTCGTGATTTCTTTAGGAAATTTCCATATAATCCTTCAATTGTAGAAGGATATTTACCTAGCAATGTTAATTTTGATTATGATCCAAACATAACAACTAAAACTTCGGATAGGAAAATTAGTGTAAGTAATCATATTAAATCTAATTGCGCAAAATTTTTAACAAGAAAAGCAAATCACGATTGTGTTTTAGGAAAAGATGAAAATAATGCTTATATTTTTGACCCAACTAATCATTGTGTTTTTTATCTTGAAAATCAAAGAATGGCAAAAGTTTTATCTGGCAGTGGTTATTTCAAATTAATAATAAATTCTAAAACACCATGGTATCTTAAGGAAGATATTGAAAGAGCTTTAGCAATGACAACTCAAAAAAATATAAATATGAATGAATTATTTAGAGATAATGTGGATTTATGTAATAGTAATAGAATTGTATTAAATGATTTCTTTGATGAAAATTTCAATTCGATTAAATTAGTTTCAGAATATGTAAAATCGTTAAAATAAGAAAAGAAATTATACTTTCTGCCTTTCGACATATTATAAACAATTTCTTTTTTTATGCATTCATTCTCATATTGGATTTTTAATCAGGTTAAGCTGGTTTTACCACAACTCGACAGAGTCGAGTTTGCCTAGTGATTTCAAATAGTTTAAAAGTAATATAGGTTTTATTATTAATACTACTTTTAAGGTTTGTAATGACAATTGTTAAGACTTTTCAACTATATAAAAAGTTGCCAACTACACTGGATAGTTAGCAACTAGATACTCTTTGGAGCAGATGAAGGGAATCGAACCCTCGTATCGACCTTGGCAAGGTCGTGTTCTACCATTAAACTACATCTGCATTCATTAATAATATATCAAATCAGTTTTTAAATTGCAAGGAAAAAATTTAAGATGGAAATTAAAACTTAAATAAAGGAAATAAACTGTAAACTTATGTAGATTTTCATAAAAATATATGATATAAGAGAGATAGATATAATTTATTTTCTAATTAGGGAAGGAGGATTGTACAGACTAAAATCATAGATTTTGTTTTGTACGGTCTTTTTTATATTAAATTAAATATTTTTTAGAAAGTTGGTTAAAAAATGAAAGAAAATATTTTACATGCTTTTGAATGGAAGTTAAGCTTAACTAATGATAGAATGCCAGAGATTTATGATATGGGCTATACTGCACTCCAACTTACTTCTGTTCAACCTTTTAAATATGAAGCGCTTTTAAAAGAACAATATGTAGGAGATCACCCTGCTTGGTATGATTCTTTTCAAGCAACTGATTTTTCAGTTGGGAATTATTATGGAATTAAAGAAAAATTAAAAAGTTTAACTTATAATGCATCATCGTATGGAATTAAAACGATTATTGATTTAATTTGCAATCATATGGCTAATGAAGGACCAGGATATTTAGAACTTGTACGGAGTCATACTATAAATAAGGAGTTATTAGAAAATGATTTCTTTTGGAAAAAAAATCAAGAAAATCTTAGGACTAATAATCGGTATGATGTTGTTACTAAAAGTATTGGACTACCATGTCTTGCCACGGATAATTATGATTTAATGGAACAATATATTTTTCCTTTTCTTAAAGAATTGATGGATTGTGGAGTTATGGGATTTCGCTTTGATGCTGCAAAACATATTGCCTTGCCAAATGATCCTAATGATGTGAAATGTGATTTTTGGCCAAAAACGATTGAATTTATCAATAATTATATGGCACAAAAAGGAATTAATCCTAATGATATGTTAATATATGGTGAAACCCTTAATTTGGATAATAAAGCAACATTAGAGCAATATATGCAATATATAAAAGTACTGATTGATTGGGATTGGAATCTTGAAAATAAAAATGGAATTATTCGTTTTGCTGAAACTCATGATACTTATTTACCTTTTGTAAATAATAAAAATGAAAGTAAAGATATCATGAACACTAGTATTTTTGATGATAATCAGATAGTAGATAGAATTATCGAATGTTTAAATAATAACGATCATGTCATTATTTATCCAAGATATAATGTTTGGAATAATCCAAGATTGCGTGAGGTTATGCGAAATAGAAATCCAGAGAGATTTAGTTCGGATTATACATTAAAAAGAGTAATTTAGTTATATTATTTTGATATTAATATTTTTGATAAAAAAGATGAAACAAAGAAACGAAACTAATTTTAAATGAATAAAATAAAATGAGAGTCAACCTTAAACAGTTTTTAAATTGCAAGGAAATATGATTCATGTTATAATTATCTCGAAAGAATAGAAAACCTAAATAGAATTGGGGTCTGTATGAAAGATAAAAAGAAAATTATTATAACCGTAATAGTTTTATTAATAATAATTATTGCAATAGTATTAGCTTTTAAGTTTTTTAAAAAGGAAGAAAATAGAGAAGTTACTAATAAAACAACCGTAATGAATTCAATTGAAACTTATGGATATACTTTAGATGATCGTGATTCGGATTTATATAAAAATAAATTTGAACGGTTACAGAAACTATTAGAAACAGAAGATTATGATATAGAAGAATATATTTCTTTAATTAGTGAAATGTATATAATTGATTTTTTCAGTTTAGCTAATAAGGTTAGTAAGTATGATGTTGGCGGAATGGAATTTGTTCATAGTACAGCTTATGATTCGCTTTTAGCAAAAACATTAGATACTCTATATAAATATGTTAATGATAATTCATATGGTGATAGAATACAGGAACTTCCAACTGTAAATAAAGTGGAAGTAATTCGTATTACGAAAGATACTTATTCATTAAATAATTCTAATGTAGTATCATATAAAGTAGATTTAGAATGGAATTATGAAAAAGATTTGGGATATCAAAAAAGTGGGACATTAACATTTATACAAGAAGATTTTAAGTATGCTGTAATAGCATTTCAATAAGGAGGATACTTATGGATATTAAGAATGAAACAAAAAAGGAAAGCAAAAAATTTATTATCTTGCTTGTCTTAGGCCTTGGAATTTTAATTGCCTTAAGCGTTGGTTTTACTTATGCCTATTATGTATTTAGTGGTAATTTTACAAGTGGAGATACAACAACTGCAGCAACTTTTGATATAGAAACAACATTGGATTCAACAGCTGCTATTTCTAATACTAATATGATGATTATAGATGAGGCAGATATAGCTACAAAAGCAGATAAGTTTTCTTTTACAATTAAGAATGCGAATAGTTCAACAGTTAATGGGAATTTCCTTATTAATTTAATAGATATTAACATTAGTGATAATTTATATGATAGCGCTTTTAAATGGCAATTGCTAAATGGTGCAACGGTAGTTGCAAGTGGGAATTTTAGTACACTAGCTAAAACTGCTACAACATTAACATTAAATTCAACTGCTATTAATTTAGCACCAGGAATAAGTCAAAATTTGACATTACGTATATGGCTTCAAAATGATCCAAATAATAATCAAATGCAACTAATCAATGGTAGTTTTCAAGCAAGAATAACAGTGGAAGCAACACCTATTAAATAAACGGTTTTATTGCCGTTTTTTAAATTTTATGATATATTTATGTTCGGAGTGATTTTATGTATCAATTTGAAGCATTTTTAGCATGTAGTATGATTGGATTATCTTTTTTAATTGGGATTGTTATACCACGATTTATGAATAAGAAACATCAAGAAAAATTAGAACATTTTTCAATTGGACTTGCATTTATGGTTATTTTTGGAATGATTTTAACGCATATTATTCCTGAGATAAGTACATCTGTAGTGGAATTTGAAATGAATCGGAAATGGTTAATTATTATTTTTTGTAGTGTAATGGGTTTTGTATTTTTAAAATTAATTGATGTTTTTTTACCTCATCACCATCATGATCATAAGGAAAAGAATGATAATAAACATGAACATGAAAGTCATTTATTTCACGTTAGTTTATTAACAACATTATCTTTGGTCGTGCATAATATTATTGAGAGTACAAGTGTTTATACAAGTGGTATATATGATAGTAAATCTGGTTTTATCATGGCCTTAGGTATTTGTTTACATAATTTACCTTTAGGTATTGGTATTGGAAGCGGACTTAACTTTAATAAAGCAAATTTGAAGAAAAACATCTTAATTATTTTATTGTTGGTAGGATCTTGTTTTATAGGACCTCTTTTAATAGAATTATTTAGAGTTGAAATGACAGCAATATTAATAACTTGTTTATTATGTTTTACTTTTGGAATGTTATTATATATATCTTTAATTGAATTACTAAAAGAGATTTATTTAAAAAGACAAAGTAAAAATTTTATGTTTATTTTATTCGGTATGGGAATTGGGATTGTATTATTGATTCTAATGCATCAAATACATTAGGAAAGAGGAATATTTATGGGAAGAGCATATGAAGTTAGAAAAGCTAGTATTCAAAAAACTGGAGCAGTAAAAGCTAAAGTATACTCAAACTATGCAAAAGAAATTTATTTAGCTGCCAAAAAAGGAAGTCCTGACATTGATTCCAATATAATGCTTAAGCGAATTGTTGATAAAGCGAAAAAGGAACAAGTTCCAAATGATATTATAAATCGTGCAATTGATAAAGCCAAAGGGGCAGGTCAAGATGATTATGAAGAAGTAATTTATGAAGGATTTGGTCCTGGAGCTTCAACTTTAATTATTAAAACACTAACTGATAATGTGAATCGTACAGTAGGATATGTTCGTGCTGCTTTCAATAAAGTAAATAAAAGTTTAGGAGTTAAGAATTCTGTTTCATATAATTATGATTATTTAGCTCTTGTTAGTTTTAAAAGTGCTGATGAAGAAACTATTTTTAATGCAGTATTAGAAAATGAAATTGATGTTATTGATTTTGAAAATGAAGGTGGAATGCTTACAATCACAGTTCATCCGAATGAACATAATAAGTTACGGGATGTTTTGGAATCAGTTATTCCGGGAATTGATTATGAAATGGATGTAGTGGGAATGTTTCCAAAAGACAAAGTTGTTTTAGAGGATGAAGACCTAGAAATTTTTAATAAATTATATCGTTTACTTGATGAAGTAGAAGATGTATCAGAGATTTATCATAATGTAAAATTAGACTAATAATATTTTATGAAAATAAGAGATCACAAGATTTCTTTTTTATTTTCACTTTATTTTCACACTTTTGTTATAATATGATTATGAGGTGATTTATAATGAAAATCTTAGTTTGTGATGATGAAGAACTAATACGTACTGTAATTAAAGAATATTTGTTATTAGAAGACTATGAAGTTTTTGAAGCGAAAAATGGAGAAGAAGCTATTGAGCTTACAAACAATAATAAAATTGATTTAATTATTATGGATATCATGATGCCTAAACTGGATGGTTATCAAAGTGTAAAAGAGATAAAAGCAAAGAAAGATGTACCGGTTATAATGCTTTCTGCTAGACAAGAGGAATTTGATAAATTAAGAGGTTTTGATTTAGGAATAGATGATTATGTAACTAAACCATTTAGTCCCAAAGAATTAGTTGCAAGAATTAAGGCAGTGATGAAACGAAAAGATAATAATAAAAAATTGATTAGTTTTGAAACTTTAGTGATTAATGATTTAGCTCATGAAGTAACAATTGATGATCAGAAGATAAATTTAACACCAAAGGAATATGATTTGCTTAAATACTTAGTAGAAAATAAAAACATTGCTTTAACAAGAGAACAATTACTAACAAAAATTTGGGGATATGATTTTTATGGAGATGATCGTACTGTAGATACGCATATTAAAACACTTCGTAATAACTTAGGAAAATATAAGAATCACATTGTTACAATCCGTAAAGTAGGTTATAAATTTGAAGCGTAGTAAAAGTCTTCACGTTAAAACCTTATCCTATTTAATTCTTTTTAGTATTACAATACTTGCTGCAATTTGGATTATTCAATTTGTTAATTTAAATTATTCTTATGAACAATATCAAGTTAATAATATGAATGAAATAGCTGATCAAATTAATAATTTAAATGGTGAAGATATTTTGATTAAGCTAGAGAATATTGCTTATGAAAATGAAGTTTGTATTGAATATAATTATAATTTTGCAGAGAATTACTATATTAATACAAAAATGTTAGGATGTCCTTTAGGTAAGAATAATATGGAATTAAAAACTTACCAAACAGAAATTAGGAATTCTAATAAAAACATGTATGCGATTAAATTTGTTAATAATGATTATAAGGCCAAAGCATATCTTTTTGGGGTTAAAAAAACAGATGGTTATATCTTTATTTATAACACTTTAGAAGATATTAGTGGTGCTACTGACATGATGAAAACCCAATTGATTTATTTAATTATTATAGCAATTATCTTTGCAATTGGTATTGCTTACTTTTTAGCAAAGAAAATAACTGATCCAATTTTAAAAATTACAAGTGAAGCTAGAAAGCTTGGATCAAGTGTTAATAAAGCTATATTTAAAACAAGTGGAATTACAGAAATAGATGAACTTTCGAAAACGTTAAATAATGCTCAGAAAGAAATGAGTAAAACAGATGAGTTAAGAAGAGATTTAATGGCAAATGTTTCTCATGATTTAAAGACTCCTTTAACAATGATTAAGGCTTATGCTGAAATGATTCGAGATATATCTCATAAGGATGATATTAAAAGGGAAGAGCATTTAAATATAATTATTGCCGAGAGTGATCGTTTGAATGTATTAGTCAATGATTTATTATCATTATCAAAATTGGAAGCAGATGCAGAATCTTTAGTAATTGAGGAATTTGATTTAGTTGCAGAAGTAAAAGAAATTATTAAACGTTATTCAATTATTAAAGAAACCGAAGAATATAATTTTTTAATAGAAATGCCTGAAAAAGCGATAGTGAATGCTGATAAACATAAAATGAATCAAGTAATTTATAATTTAATAAATAATGCAATTAACTATACAGGAAAAGATAAGCTAGTTACAATTCGCATTACTGAAGAAAAAAAGCAATATCTTGTTGAAATTATTGATACAGGAAAAGGCATCAAAGAAGAAGATATTGATCATATTTGGACAAAGTATTATAAGAATGAAAAAAATCATCAACGTAATGTGGTTGGAACGGGGATTGGTCTTTCAATTGTAAAAGAAATTTTAGAAAAACATCGTGTCAGATATGGTGTTAAAAGTGTAAAAAAACTGGGCTCGACATTTTATTTTTATGTTTATAAAAAATAAATGTAAAAATTACCAATATTCATCTTTTCATCATTATTTCTTCACAATTAAATTGTATGATTAATACATGAAGGGAGAAGTGATAATTTAGGGATCGAAAGAATGTAGTAAATAAACATAAACTCTATACAATATAAATAACATATAAACTCAAAAACTCACACTTTAAGAAGGAATGACCCATTCCTTCTTTTTTAATTATTTCTAAAATTAATAATTTGTTTATAAAAACTTCACCATTTTTTCACTTAGAATGGATATACTTATAACATGAAAGGAAAGTGATAGCTTAAGAATTTAGTCACAGTATTAAAAAACATATAAACTCTATACAATATATAAATAACATATAAACTCAAACTCACACTTTAAGAAGGAATAATTAGATTTCTTCTTTTTTTGAAATATAAAAAACAAGTGTAAAGATTGGATAATTTTCTTAACAACTTCACTATTTCTTCACAAATAAATTGTATGATTAATACATGAAAGGGGAAGTGATAGTTTAAGAATTTAGTCACAGTATTAAAAAACATATAAACTCTATACAATATATAAATAACATATAAACTCAAAAACTCACACTTTAAGAAGGAATGATTAATTTCCTTCTTTTTTTTGTAAATAAATGCGCTAACTATTTCTATTTTTATGAAGCTTTGATATAATACTTGAGATTGGTATATCAATAAACAATAAAAAATATTTGATTTTAGAAAATTAAAACGTATGCCAATAAGGAGTTATTATGACAGAAAAATTAGTTAGTTTTATAGTAAGTATTTTTGGAGCGTGGGCTGGAACTACTATAGGGGGATATATTATTATTTTTATAATATCTTTATTTCCGATTTTAGAATTGCGTGGAGGATTAATTGCGGCTTCTTTATTAGGATTACCAATGTGGCAATCGTTTCTTGTTTGTTTTATCGGTAATATTTTACCCATTCCTTTTATTTTATGGTTTATTGAGAGAATTTTAAAATTTATGAAAGATAAAAATATTTTAAAAAAATTAGTTTTATGGATTGAAAAGAAAGCTGATAGTAAAAAAGGTCAAATTGAAAAACTTGGTTATCTTGGGGTTATGATTTTTGTAGCGATTCCTTTACCAGGAACAGGTGCGTGGACAGGATGTTTGATTGCAGCTTTACTGGGAATGGATCGAAAGAAATCATTTGTAGCAGCAACACTTGGTGTTTTAATAGCCGGAATTATTATGCTTATTGTATCTTATGGGGTACTAGGAAATCTTATTTGATTTCCTTTTTTTTATTAAAAACTTTTATTATTTCTTGTCAAATTCTAAATTAATGCTTTAAATCGGAGTTCAAAGTGGTAAAATATTATTGTGAATAGGAGAGATGACATGAAGATTAAAAATGTTATAGGAAGAGAAATATTAGATTCTAGAGGAAATCCAACAGTTGAAGTAGATGTTTTACTTGAAAATGGAATCGTTGGACGTGCAGCAGTTCCAAGTGGTGCATCAACTGGTGAAAGAGAAGCATTAGAACTTCGTGATAAAGATGCTCGTTATTTAGGAAAAGGTGTCTTAAAGGCAGTTGGTAATGTCAATGGTCCATTACGAGATCTTATTATTGGTTATGATGTTGAAGATCAAAAAGCAATCGATGAAGCAATGATTAAATTAGATGGAACAAAAACAAAAAGTAATTTGGGGGCTAATGCCATATTGGGTGTTTCCATGGCAGCATTAAAAGCAGCAACAATTTTAAATGGAAAAGAATTATTTGAATATGTTGGAGAAGGAACATTATTACCAGTGCCAATGATGAATATTATTAATGGAGGAGCTCATGCTGATAATCGTTTAGATTTCCAAGAATTTATGATTTTACCTCAAGCTAAAACAATTAAGGAAAGAGTTCGAATTGGCGCGGAAGTATTTCATCATTTAAAAGCTGTTTTGAAAAAAAGAGGATTAGTAACTTCAGTTGGTGATGAAGGTGGATTTGCTCCAGATTTAAAAAACAATAAAGAAGGCTTTGAATTAATCATGGAAGCAATTGAGGTTGCTGGTTATAAGCCTGGAATTGATGTAAATTTAGCAGTTGATGTTGCAGCTAGTGAATTTTATAACGATGGCAAATATAATCTTGAATGGGAAGGTCGAATTTTATCTGTTGATGAATTAATCGATTATTATGAAGAATTAATTAATACTTATCCAATTGTTTCAATTGAAGATCCAGTGGATGAAAATGATTGGGAAGGATTTACAAAGCTAACAGAAAGACTTGGAGATCGTATTCAATTAGTTGGAGATGATTTATTTGTTACAAATAAAGAATATCTACAAATGGGAATTGATAAAAAGGCAGGAAATTCAATTCTATTAAAATTGAATCAAATTGGTACTGTTACTGAATTATTGGAAACCATTGAACTTGCTCGTAAACATAATTACAGAACGGCTCTTTCTCATCGTAGTGGTGAAACAGAAGATACAATTATTGCAGATTTAGTAGTTGGACTTAATTTAGGACAAATTAAAACAGGATCATTATCGAGAACGGATCGTGTTTGTAAATATAATCAATTATTTAGAATCGAAGAAAAATTAGAAAAATAACAAAAAAGCTATTGAACAAGAGTGTTTAATAGCTTTTTAGTCTTCAATGGTTTTCCATTCAGTTGTACCACAGCTTGTACAAACAAAAGGTACTAATACTTTTTTTCCTTTTGGTTTTTCATACTTTTCTTCTAGTTTTACACAAAGAAGACCAGTTTCTTCGTCTATATAAGCCTTCCCTTGATAAGTAGTTGTATCACATTTATTACATCCCGCTTTTTTCATAAAAATATTCCTCCTTACCTTTATTATGTTTCATTATTTTGATATAATACTCATGAAAAAGGAGAGATTTTAATGGTAAAGTTACCAGTTGGAATAAGTAATCGTCATTGTCATTTAACAAAGGAAGTATTTGAACAATTATTTGATGGAGAAATGACTAAAAAAGCAGATTTAAAGCAACCAGGAGAGTTTGCTTGTGAGGAAGTATTAACGATTGAAACAGAAACGGGAAGTATCTCTAATGTTCGAGTATTAGGTCCTTATAGAAGTTATTCACAAGTAGAAATATCAACAAGTGATGCGTTTAAATTAGGAGTAAAACCGCCAGTCCGTAAAAGCGGTAACATAGAATTGAGCGAAAGTGTGACATTAATGACGGATAAGGGTCGAGTTACATTAAGTGAAGGATTGATTATTGCAAATCGACATATTCATATGAATCAAAAAAAAGCACTAGAACTTGGCGTTGTTGAAGACCAAAAAGTAAGTGTTCATGTTGAAGGACCTAAGGGTGGAACTATGGATGCATACATTAAAATAACGGAAGAGGGTTATTTTGAAATACACATGGATAGAGATGATGCAAGTGCTTTTATGTTAAATAATAATGATGAGGTCTCATTAGAAATATAAGATTTTGGATTGAAAATATGGAAGTTAAAGAACTATTCCTTTAGCACTCATGACTGAAATGGGTGTTAGTCTTTCATAGATAAATTGTAAAAAATATGAATAGGCGGTTTAAATGAAAAATAATTTGTTTGCAATCATTGAAATAGGAAGTAATAATACTAAATGTCACATATATGAAAAAACAAAAATTATATACGAGAACAATGTTACTATTGAATTTAAAAAAAATTATTCACTAGCTAAAAAAGTTAATGAGAATGACATAAAAAAATTATATGCAGAAATAGAAAAAGTGTTAGAATATACAAATAACGTATACATATTTGGATGTAGTATATTTAGAATTATTCCTGAAAAAGAATTACAAGAAATTAATAAAAATTTACATGATAAATTTAGTTTGAAAATGGAAGTTGTTTCACAAGAAGACGAAGCATTACTAACCGCTTATGGGTGTTATAGCGATATAAAATATAATGGAAACGTTTGTATATTTATTGGTGGTGGTGGTTCAACTGAATTATTAATTATAAACAATAAAAAAATAATAGAAAAAAAATATTTAGATTTTGGTGTAGTTGATATTACAAATAAATTCGAATCGTTAAAAGACGATTTTCCTATTTGTAATTTTGATGAAGTATATACATATATTGATTTATTAATCGGTGATTTTAATAACAAATGCGATTTATTAATCCTTGCTGGAGGCGATCATCTCTACTGGTATAATAATGCCCAATACGATTTATCTGAAAATACTTTATACAAAAATAATAATCAAAAATATATGATTAGTATTGAAGAAAGTGATAAATATGATCGAGATGCATTAGTTACTTCATTAGATAAAATAAGAAATAATAGTGATAATCCTTTATGGTTTGATGGTTCAAGAGCAATGAAAGTACTTACAAATGTAATATCACATAAAATAAGTGCCAAATATATTGTGCCTACAAAAATAAATATGGAAAATGGATTGAGTCAAAAAATAAGGGATGAAAAACATTATTAGATATTAAGATTAAATCAAAAATTACTGCTAATAGATTTTAAATATTAAGGTGGGATATCATGGAATGGAAAATAGGAAACATTAAAATTAAAAATCAAGTAGTGCTTGCTCCAATGGCCGGGATATCTACTCCTGCTTATATGAAAATTGTTGAAGAAATGGGAGTAGGTTTAGTTTATACAGAACTCATAAGTGCTGAAGCAATAGTTAGAAATAATAAAAAGACTTTTGATATGTTAAATGGACTTGATACTTTAAAAGTTCCCATTGGAGTTCAATTATTTGGAGGAAACGCTGAAACACTAGCTAATGCTGCAAAGATAATAATAGAGCGCATCCCAAATTGCTTTATTGATATTAATATGGGATGTCCTGTCCCAAAAGTAGCTTTAAAAGCTCAAGCTGGCAGTGCATTACTTAAAAATAAAGAAAAAATTGATGAGATTGTCAAAAGTGTTGTTGCAGCAGTTCCTGTTCCTGTCACTGTAAAGATTCGTAGTGGTTGGGATGAAGATAGTATCAATGCGGTTGAAGTAGCACAAATCATTGAAAGTGCTGGTGCAAAAGCGATTGCAATCCATGGGAGAACGAGAAAACAAGCTTATAGTGGAAAAGCGGATTGGGATATTATTAGACAAGTGAAAGAAGCTGTATCAATTCCTGTGATAGGGAATGGTGATGTTACTACTCCAGAAACATTTATGAAAATGCTTGAGTTTACAGGTGTAGACGCTGTAATGATTGGTCGTGCTTTCTTAGGAAACCCTTGGTTAGCAAAGCAATGTTTAGAAATTAATAATGAGGGATATGTTTCTACATATCCAACAAATGAAGATAAGTTAAATATGATGAAAAAACATTTTCTGCTTTTAAAAGAAACAAAAGGGGAAAAAATTGCATTACTAGAGATTCGCAGTAATATTTTATATTATTTAAAAAATATGCCAAATAGTAAAGACATAAAGAATAAGATTTGTTTATGTAAAAGCGAAAGCGAATTATATTCTGTTTTAGAAGCTTATGAAAAAGAATTAAAACAAGGAAATAATAGCTAAGATTAAGTAAAGAATACTACTTAAATATTTGTTGTATTCTTTTATTTTGATTAGAAAACTAAATTTATAACCACAATAAATTAAAATAGTCCCAAATAAAGAAAAAATTATACTTAAGAAAAGAATAGAATGATTAGCTATGAAACCAAGAGAGATAATTATACTGTCAAATGACTGAGTTATTATTGTCAAATATTCATTTTTTCTGTCAATTGATAAAGAAAGATCTTCTTTCTTCTTTATGAGTGTAGATAACCCTAAAAACAAAAAGAGAAGAGCTTTAATATAATTTGAAAATAGAAACATTGGGAGAAAATTTGACATTGGAAGAATTAGAATAAGCATAGTAAAATTGATACCAAAATACGTCAACAATTTACATAAATTGATTTTTATTTTACAAAGTTTCCAATTAAAGCCAATTATAAATCCATCTAAGCTAGTAGAAAAAGCACTTAAAAATAATACCATAGTTTATCACCTATGGTATTATATTGCTTAATTTAAATGCTGCATGGGCTAGAATTTAAAATGAAATTTATGTTAAGAAAAGAAATTGATTATTATTTGATTACCAAATAAATATCAACTTCATTTTGATCTTCTGGTGTTATTGCAGGATCAGTTAAATAAATTTCAAAAGCCGGTCCATCAATTGTGAAACCTTTTTCATCGATCCAACTTGCTAAACTTGCATAAGCCATGGGCATATCTGAATAAACTCCAACAAAATGATACATTGCGCATTTATTAGGTTTCATAATCCTTGTATCTTTTGTTATTTCTTGTACTGGAATACATACTTCAGTATCATATTTTTCAGGAGTATATTCAGGACTATGATAAATCGTAAGTGGTGCTCCAACTTGCGTGAATCCTTTTGCATTCAATTTATCATAGACTTCATTCATAAGTTCTGAAAAATTAGGTGTATTAATTTCCTTTCTTATGGAAAAAACATTTAATTCTGGACTATCTACAATTTGAATATTCTTTTCTGCATTTTTAAGCATAAATTTTCCTCCTTCAGCTAATGCTGAAATTTCTAATTCAATAATTGATTGTAGCGAGGAATATTTTGTTATTTGGCTATTAATATCTTTTTTCTTGTTTTCTAAAAGTTCATGTAGATTGATTTTATTATTAAGATACTGTTTTATCTCATAAATAGTGCATTCATAAGCTCTTAATCTTTTTATCAGAAAAATTGTTTCCAACTGTTTTATAGAATAATAGCGATAATTATTTTCTTCATCTACACGTTCAGGTTTTAAGATTTCTACTTCATCATAATATCTTAATGTTTTAGTCGGTACTTGACTAATTTTAGAGAATTGACTAATTGTTAGCATAACTTCTTTCCTTTCAATTACTGAATAATTATATTGTAGGTCTTCCAGTTACTGGAAGGTCAAGCAATAATTTTTAATATTTGAATTATAACATGAAAAAACTTCTCATATGAGAAGTTTGAATTTCAACTGGCGCCCG
>Ga0153939_1000208_pt1 | contig 20709 bp, 38 predicted proteins | sample TSNJ023MetaG_FD_104734 | JGI IMG/M metagenome (GOLD analysis project Ga0153939, IMG submission 104734) | Attine ant fungus gardens microbial communities from New Jersey, USA - TSNJ023 MetaG | ecosystem: Host-associated > Fungi > Mycelium > Unclassified | place: USA: New Jersey, Brendan T. Byrne... | reverse complement strand
CATCGCGGGCAGCGCGTTCTCCTGGACTCTCGAAATCATCATCGAAGTACGGTACTGTAGTAGACCGGCACCAGACATGGAAAGGCGGGGCTGTGACTCCCGGCTCATAGTCTTTCATGTCGAACACTTTGCCGTCTAATCTCTGGCATATATCGGATGTATGGCTGTCCAGTGTCGCTACAACTTCGTATTTCTCTACGCCTAAATCTCCGAAACAATCCCTCTGTGCAGCAGCGCTAAAATACGCCGATTCCGTCATAACAAGACGCCCGGCGTTGTATTTAGATGTTCCCATCTTCTTGGCGATATTTTCAATAGCTTTGTCGGGGGCTTTTCCAAGCATAATATTCCTGGTCAACTCCGTGTGTAGCTCGTTGATCAGCTTGTTTTTATTGCCCCATATCCGTTCGGAAAAATTCTTCCCGTCTACCGCCCAGGGCTTTGAAAGTATTTTTAAAAGCTTGTTCTGGTCAATGCTGGCGATCTCCCGCCCGATCCCAATTCCTTTTTGGATCTCGTAGGCTGTGTGGTAATAATCGCTCGAGTAGATCTTGCGCATGGCAGCGTCTACTGTATCCAACTGGTTCCCGAACATGACTTCGGCGCTTTGCTGGGTGTGGAGTTTTAGCGCATCCAGGCGCGAAATGTGGAACCTCGCGGAGGCGTTCTCTAATTGCTGCGTCCAGGCGCCGCTAAAGGCGTTTTCCCTGCCGTATTTGATGTAATCCTGCACTGACCACCGAAACTCTTCCAGATCCTTCCCTGTGAGCCATTTACGGGCTTCAGCAAGGGAAGTCTGGTTGTTGTCCGCAAAGCGCTGATACCAGACGGCTATTTTCGCTTCTAGTTCCTGTTGGGCCTTGCGGTATTGAAACTCCAAATCCGCACATGCAGATAGTCCTTGCTGGTTCGCCGCCTCCTCGAGTTGCGCAAAGCGCTCTCGCCAATAATCAGCCTGTTTCGTCGCCATTTACACCACCGCCCCGAAATGGATTGTAGCCCGAGTTCATTTCATCCTCATGCACTTTCTTCTTCTGTTCCTCTAACCGCTTCATTTCAAGCCGTACATCGTCCACCCAGGGATGCTGTCCAACAATTGTTTCATCACTTAAGATCCCGACAGAATCACGGCAGGCCGTAATTATTTCGGCTTCGTTCATCATCATATCGCGGTTGAAAATGATGTCTACTTGCTCGTCCGTGAAGTCGCCCTGCCCGGTGTTCGCAATGTGCGCGGCGATAAACCAGAGAATTTCCTCAAAGGCCGCTTGATACTCGGTCTCCATGTCGTTAGCGTCCAGGTCGATGTCGCTATACATAGACTGAATGTTCATCTGATTTGGAGTGCCGCCGATCCGGTCATCTTTTGCATCAAACCCCATTGCATTCTCGATCAATGCCTTTTTAAAGATATCCACAATGGCCTTATAGTTGTCTGCGTTAACCGTTACTTCCAGCGTTTCTACTCCGCCTTTTGCCTCCCCGTCATACCGGACTTTTATTGCCCCGTATGTGGACAGGTTTTTTCGGAAGTCCCCCAGGTCTGTGCCGTCGTAATTTTTAATTACCAGTATTGTGTTCCGTGCATCTTCCTGCATGTTGTTCTCGAAGTCTGACAGCATGATATTGATACCGTCCTGAAGCGACTTGACTTTTTTAATCAGTGGAATTTCACTCTCGTTCCGCTTCAGGGGAATTAGAGGGATTTTCGACCAATTGAACCCCGTCTGATTCCCGGCGGCATCCACGGCGTACACATGCGGAGAATCCGGCTCGCCGTCCATGTCCGGTATCAGCATGTCTCCCTCTAGTACATATCGGTGTATCCCGGCAAGATCATAGACCTCTACTTTTTCAATCAGTACCGGCGTAGTACCCTCGTACCCCTCTACTATGTAGACCCGGACCGCAGAGTCCAGTATGGTGTGTTCGCTGTCAGCCCAAAACGGCAGGATCTCGTATGCCGGAAACAAACGAAAGGCCAATTCGCCAGTATCCGTATAGTATGGGTACATCCATGTTAAGCCGCCATTTAGCGACGCTTTAGCGGCATTTTTAAGAGTCTTCATGAAGCGCTTACCAAATATCTTTTTCAGGAGTTCGGCATACGTCGCGTTCCTGCACTCTACGACGAAGGGTTGGCCTACCAGGTAGTTGGCTTTCTGGCTGACCATCTTTTCATATTGATTGTTAACAATGAGGTTATTCGGTAGGTTTTCTACTACCTTCAGCTTTCCCTCCTCGCCGATCATTGTCCGCTTGCGCATAAGGATGTCATGATCACCGGCATAGTACTGGTATCCCTTGATCTGCATCAGTCGCTCGCGTGAGCCTTTCCAGCGCCTAATCTCTGCCTCGAGAAACTCTCTATCCGTCATACGGGAAGCCGCGCCGGTTTTAATAATATTGTTAATTTTGTCTGTTTCAAACCCGAAACTAAGCATTCCGGTCCCTCCCCTTTTTCTTCGGCAGCCTATACGCACCGGCTAAAACAACCATATCGTCCTGCTCTTTAAACATTGGCTCAATCTCGTCTTTGAATATTGCGACGTCGCAATTGTCTGGTACAACAATCGCTTCGTCGCTTACCAATGCGCATACCTGGGATGTCTTTTTATCATAAAACACGATGCAATTTACCTTTACGCCATCTATTACCATACTGTCACTGTCTCCTAATCAAAGCTATACGCGCTGCCCGCCCCAATCTTTTCGGCAATGCCGGTTGTTGCGTCCGGACCGTCGTCATGCTTGTTCTCCCCCTTCCGCTGGTATTTGCTCATGGCGGCGTAGTACTCCGGCCAGCGGTTACGCCAGTCTTCGGGGAAATAAATGTGTTCCATTACCCACGTGCTATTTGAGTAGATGCGTGCTTGCTTATTTTTGCTTTGGGTGAATGAGCGAATCACAGTTGAATAGCTATGCAGTACCTCGCGTAGCAGGCGCTCCACATTTCGCGCAAATCCGCGCCCGCCATTGTTGCTTTCTATGTCTGCTACGTTTACACTGTCCGCCTGGAGCATCTTAGCAACCATTGGCTCTGTGACTTCCATAGGCTCTTGTGTGTAGACAACACCTAACACATAGGCTTCATTAGCGAAGGTCACACCGTAATCGATGCTACATAGGTAATCCTTGCCCGTATCGGCGGTATCCGTATAATTTCTAATCTCTTTAAATACTGGCAGCTCACCGGAATACGTCTTAAACCCACTGTACAGTCTCCCCTTAATATCTATCGTCTCCTGTTGATAGTTAGCGGACGCAATATCTAACCCCATTGCCTTAATCTTCGCCTGGTAAGACTCATAAGACAGAATTTCCGGACAGAGCATTGTTCCGTCATCCCGCAGGGCCTTCATCGTCACATGGCGGATTTTTGCGCCCCGCTCCCGGTAGTGTTCGAGTGCCCGGCCTGCCAGGTCATCCGACGCCCACCGGGTCATGATAATGATGATTTTGCCGCCCTCCTCGAGACGGGAAAGCATTGTATTGGTAAACCATTCCCAATGTTTTTCTTTGACTAACTCATTGTTTGCTTCCTCAGCGTTTTTGATCAGATCGTCTATGATTAACAAAGACGCTCCGAAGCCGGTCGCTGTGCCGGTTGGTGAGGTCGCGAGATAATTGTTATAGCCACCTTCCAGGCTCCACAGGTTCATAGCGCCGTCTCCGCGCTTTATCCGCACCCCTGGGAATATATCTGAGTAAACAACCCGCGACTGGTCCGCCTTTTCTTCTTGGATGGTATTCCTGACATTTTTAGAAGACATGGTTGAGAGCGTTTCGTTGTAGCTACCCGTCATTACTTTCTGGCTTTGGTCTTTTCCGAGTACCCACTCCACCAGGCACCCCGCAGTCCGGCTTTTCCCGTGGCGCGGCGGTTCGGTAACAATCATTACTTCCTCGTCGGATTCTAAGAACGCCTGAAACTCATTGCAGAGGTCAACAAGGAATTTCCTGTCGGCTTTGTAGAAATTGGGCGCCTTTAGGTTGCAATAAGAAAAGAACTCGCGTCTTGCAAGTTCTATCTTTGCCCCTTGTATTATCTTGTCCCTATCCACTGTTAATCAGCTTCCTTAGTTCTTCAGTGGTCAGTTCCGCAAATGGGTTATTAACGTCCACGCTACCGGATACCTCCACCTTGTCCTTAAACATACCAAGGTGGCGGCCAATCTGCTCCAACGCCTTTTCTTTGTCGTACAGTTTAAACTTGAAAGTACCGTCCTTTGAAATGGATACTTCTTGGATCACGCTCGTGTCCACTTCCTTACTGTCAACTAATTCGAGGAAGGTTCTGGCGTTAATAACCGGCTCCCCGTCCTCGTTATAGTCAATTACTCCCAATGCTGTCCTATAGCTGAGATAGTCACCAATATTGGCAAATCCTATCTTCGCTAACTCGGAAAGAACCTTGTCCTGGGTGATCTCAGTTCGTTTCTCACGATCCTTTATCCTCTTTTCAACATACTTTTCAACGTTAACATACGTTAACAATCTACTTCCTGCTGCCTTTGCCGTTTCATCCTTCTTGCAGTTCTTATACACTGCCTTATACGCTCTAGTGGCGTTAAGGTCTGTCAGGTATTCATCTGCAAATAGCTTTTGCTTTACTGTTAGTGCCATAACACCACTCCTTTTCAAGTTATCATTTTAGTGGCGGATGATTAACGGGTCCCGCCACTGACCCGACCACCTAACGCAAGGTGGGTTTGTTTTTTTATACAACGCAAAACGCCCTGCATCTATTGCAAGGCGCTCTGTATGTCGGGGAGGATGCTATAATTCTATGCCTCATTCTGCTATAACTTTTTCATAAGTTCTTTCAAATATATCAGGCTTACATGGATACTGTTCATTATTTACCCCTGTGATAATCCAATCTCCCGGAGAAGCTTTCATATCACCTTCAAGCGTATTGATTATTAACTCTACATCTGTTTGATATGCCTCGATAACAACTGGCTTTTTCCGAAATCTTTCTTTTTTCACACTAAATCTCCCTTCTGATAGGGTGTCTACACTTATCACCAATACCATATTAACATAAAATAATCGGACAAAACGGACAAACATTATTTTTCTTGAAAAAATCTATCATGCGCTTTCCGGCAGCTTTCACTCGTATGCTTTCCGCCCATCCGATGCGCTATCTGCACCCATCCATTTTGATCTATGTATCGGTATTGCAGTATTCGCCTTATACGGCTATCCGTTATTTCCTGAATAAACTCTTCTGTCTGTGTGGTGAGGGTAAGCAGCTTCTCCTCGGCTGCCCGTAGCTGGATCGCATACTTTCGTAGCAGCCCTATCTTTCTATCTTCCTCCGGGAACGGATACCCACTAATCCGGATACTGCCATAAGACCCGTCTCGTCTGGTTCCTTTTACGGAGTCACCCACGATGGAAAGATTCTCAATCTCTCTTTCTGTTTTGGTTATTCGTTCCCTTATGTCCTTGACTTCTTTTTTTAGTTCGCAGTACTGGACTAATATGGTCTTATCCAACGGAACCGCCCTCCTCCCTCGCCTTATCAATCCTGCTATGCTCACCCGTTATCTCCGCTGCTTTAAAGGCATTGTATAAAGCCTCTGCATGCTTATCGATTAGTTCATCAAATGGGATATTAATGGCCGGTCTGCCTAAATACATTCCCGCACCGCAGGCGGGCAGTTTTCGGATTAAACTTAAGTTGTTTTTATTTGCGCCGTCAACAACTTCTTGTAAAAGTCCATATGTTTCCCGCAAGGCGTCGTATGCAATATTCAATTCCCTATTTTCCTCCACCTTAACACTTATCCACTTTCCCATTCTGCGTTATCCTCCTCCGCTTCGACTCGTCCTGATTCTTCAAGCCACTTCTCGATGCATGTTATACAAGTGTATGCCGCTACTGGTTCACCGTCTAAAAATCCGCTTTCGTATAGTGCTTGTTCCCCTGCCTTGATTTCTCTTTGGCAGGAAGCGCAAGTATGGGGCTTTCTGCATTTAACAATCTCTTCTTTGTAATTGTCTATATCTTCATCAAGTCCATAAAAACCACTGTCCGAATATAATTCTTTGTCGTATTTCATGGCTCCTCCCCATTCAGTAGTTCAGGGTGTTCATGAATGGTTCCTATGATTTCAACGCTTTCTATTTCACAATAGCATTCGCATCCGTCGCAAGAATAACTCCAATTCCAAGGAGAAAATGAACCATTAGTAGCGTCCCGTGTAACCTCGTGGCGTTCATTAATTTCCTCCCCATTGTTAAGATAAGCAACATTAACTATATCCCCCTCAAACACTAACCGTGCGTCCTCACTGTCTCCCCGGTATGACTTGGTGGCGATTAGTCCGGTACTTTGGCCGACTGTGGCGGAATCAACCCGCGCCCAATATTCAATTGAAATCCATTCTACGTCCCAATCGATAACATTACCACCCACAATGAATACTGTGTTTTCGTTATGTTTGTGTGGTTGTCCATAAAACCAAAGCCCACTATTAATACTCCTGCCCCTAAACATATAACGTTTGTCCATTTTGCCCTCCTGCCCTCTCTGCAATGTAATCTCTTGGTGGGATCCCCATACCATACTGAACCTTGATCCGCTTTACCTCCCTGCTCCAATCCCGGTCAAAGTCACGCGCCCACTTGTCCAACCTGACCTCACCCAGCGGCTTACTCCGGCGTAGTGCTGCTAGTCTACTAACCGCTGCACAGCTAACCCCCAGCTTGTCAGCTATGGCTCTGTGGGTTATGTCCTTGTCCAGCATCTCATTGATCTGCCGGGTTACTTCCGGTTCTAACTTAAATCCTCTCGGCATGGCCTATCCTCCTCTTCCTTAATCGTTTCAACTACTGCGGGAATGTGAACATATTCGTAATCCTTGAAACCCCGGCTGTCATACTCCGGCCATGTTGCCCTGTGGAATACCCAGCAGGGGCAACTCCTTGAATGTTCTTGATACTCTAACCACCACCCAACGCACGGTTCGCCATCTTCATCAATGCCCGCCCTATGTCTTGCGAAACCATTTCCAATTGCTATGTAATATGGTTTTTTAATAGACGCCAGTTCCATCTTAGCTATTTTAATGGCTTGCTCTTTTGTGTATTTTTCTTTCGATACCGCCAGGCTGTCGTAGCCTCCATAAAATATAGAATAGTGAAATTTACTCATATTTCTTCCTCCGCTAAATGATGATTTAATCTTTGTCCGCAATTATAACAATAATTACGTTTTACAATTTGTGCGGCATTGCAGATAGGACAAGTGCCAATACTCCCAAATGTCAACGGGGCAAATAATTTCCTCGGTATCTGCTTTTGTTCCAGCTCCGCTATGTAATCAAGCAATTCCGGGACTATTTCACAATATTCATCATATACGGCAGCCGCTAAATTCCAGCCAGTAAGGCCGACTTCTTTCGCGTTATTAACCTTTTTCCGGGCTTCTTCAAGTCTTTTCTGATCCATCTTTATCCTCCTTGATCTAAATTTATTTGATACCGTACTCATAGCGTAAAAATGACTTATATTCCTCATAATCCACCAGTACGGTATCATGATCCTGCCATACCTTTACTATGTTTCTTTCCAACGGCACGGGAGCATCACACTTGATAATTCCGTTGCCGTAATGTGCGCGGAAGTCCTCTAGGCTATAGATTTCGCATTTGTCATAATCCATAGTGCCTACATAGCCGGAAAAACATCTTTTCTGCGTGTTCTGCGTCCGTTCGCATCCCCATAAAGTAAAGCGGCAGCCGTTAGAATGCTTTATGCTAATCGCTATATACTTTCTTTCCATGTCTTTATTCATCCTGTCCTCCTACCTATGCCTTAACTTAGAGTTCCATAAGATCCAAATTAAGATTTGCTTTACACATGTTATCAATATCGAACCAGTGTTCCTCACTTTTGACTTCTTCTTTCGGAGGTTCATTCCGGTATTTTTCATATGCCTTTTCATCTAGCATAATTCTTGCACCGCTTTTTAAATTGATAATCCATCCGCTTTTCATTTTATCGATGTTCCTTTCCCGATCCTCTTGTTTATCTGCATTGCCCTGGATTATGATTTTATCCTGCGCCAGCGCGTACCCGTGCTCTATACACGCTCCTGTGCTAGCTCTCCACCCGCCGATCATGTAGATTGCGTCTGCAAGGTCAAGAAGGGGCAGACATATTCTCATGTACTCTTCATGTGCTGCCTCGAATTGTATTACACCGCTCAATGCAGCGGGGTTTATGACCTCATGTCCCTCTTTCTTCAACTGTGTTTCCGCTAGGCTAAATTCTGCAAAGGCGTAGGGGTTATTAGTGATTGGGCCGCTTATGTATACTCTCATGGTTAACCTCCCTCTATAAGTCCATACTGGTTTGTTCCGACCGTTGCACACCCTTAATATTCAGCTGGCTAAATATCCCCATCAAAACCGCCTTGACGATAGAGTTTCCCGCTTGTTTGTAAAGCTGTGAGTTGCTGTTTACTGTTTCTGCTTTGTGAAAATCCTCATCCGTGAAGCCCATCAGCCGCCAGCATTCAAGCGGTGTTAATTTTCGGATTTTCGTAACTGTTTCTACCTTGTACTTGGTGTTTTCAACTACTCCGGCATCGTGGGTTCTGGTCTTAAGGCATCTTGGCATTCCATTCATAACCCCATGTTGAAAGTTTGGCGAAACTTCCGTGTATATCCCGCCGGTATAGGTTTTTTCCAAAACCATATTGTCTTTCTGAACACTCGTTAACGTGTTTGCTATTCCCCGTGAATTTGATTCTAACCGTTGCTCGACATCATTCCCCGGCGTTCTGTCGGATGGATTGTCTTTATTTCGTCCCCTGCTTGCAACTATTGTTTTTTCCAAAACTTTCACCTCCTGACCACCCCCCAACTGTATTCAAGGTAGGACATAGACCGTCTATTCCGTAAACCCGGCCAATTTGGGGATTATTCCATCTTTTATCTTTTTCCAAGTTCCCCATCTGTTTTACTTTCATTTACTACCACCTTCATCGGGTCTTTATAATCTCTTGCCATCAGCGTTCTTGATACCCCGTTCACTTTCAATACTTCACAACTCTGCTGCACCTTCTTGTCTGGATTTAGTGAACCGGCTCTTTTTATATCACCGCCCCCCCTGCTGCTGTTCCGGCGTCGTTTAGGGTTTCAATAAGCTTCTGTGCTTTTTCGGTATTGATATAATACTTTTCGTCAACTTCGTCTTCTAAATAATCCTTAATGGTCTTATCAAGTGGTATTGGTCTTGGAAAGTGGTAGTTGTATTCTCCCAGCAACGAGACCATGAAACACCTTTCCCTGTTCTGTGCTACACCGTAGTCTTTTGCGTTCAGAATATCTACAAAATTGATATAACCTAATTCGGTGAGAAAATCTTGCCACTTTCGGAAATCCGGCATATTGGCCCAGCCGACCACTTGCGGCACATTCTCCATGATCAGAATGTCCGGGAGTTCCTTCGTTTCTTTCAGGAGCCGTTCCACCTCCCACAATAGGCCGGACCGTGTTCCGCTGCCCTTCTTCATTCCTTTTCCCTTGCCAGCAGCGGATAGATCTTGACAGGGGAAGGAATAGGTTAGTATGTAGCAGTATTTTTCCTTGTCGATTATTTCAAGCTGCTGGCCGGTGATCTTTGTTATGTCCATAGGTTCAAAATTTGTTCCGTGGATTGCGTTATAGCTTGCGATTGCGTATTTATCGAACTCGACCACTCTGTAATGTTCGAAGTCAGCCCCCAAGTCCCTTAGTGCCATTGCCTGGGAACCAACACCGGCAAACAGTTCTATCAAGCGGATTTTCTTATCAACGCTGACTTTCGGCATGGTTAGGTCAAATATGCTTAGTTGTTCCATTTTCGCCCCCCCCTAGTTAAACCTCATTTCCCCAGCAGTCCCATCCGTCCGCCTGCTGTCTGGCAAATAGTTCGATCCTTGGTATATCCCCGCATATATCGACTATATTATTTCGGACTATTTCGGGTTTTCTGCTATGTTCTTTTGGGGGTTCCAGTACGCTACAACCAATATTTCGAACCAGTGGCTTTATCCTGTTCAACATCCCCTTTTTTACGCCTATTAGACAAATTTCATTGTTTTGTCGCGTATAATACCCGCAGCCGATTTTTGGTTCCCCATTTGCCTTTATTTTGCACCAGTCAAACCCAAGCCCATAGTACTCAAACCCCCAACCCTTAATTACCTCTAACGCGTCCGGCAAACACGGGAAGCACGCCCACAGAAATAAAATGGCATTATTTTCGCTGATTCCATGAACTGGCAAGTCGCATATTTCCGATGTGCTCATAGAAGGGTAGTGCTTTTCATTATTCCGCGCCTTTGTTCCACTCTTTGGATTTCTCCACGGAGGGTCTGCATAAACTATGCTATATTTTTTATCTGTATTGAATATGTCTGTTTTCATTTTCCTTCCCCCTGGTTAAACGGCAGTTCTTCGTCCTCCACGCCGTCCGGTATGGAATAAAATCCGCTTTCTTCCGCCGCCGGTCGTGGACGTTGATCCTCGGTATCGTTATTGTTGCCTGATGCACTCTTGCTCTCGGCAAACTCCATTTCTTCCGCAATGATCTGCATGCTATATATTTTTTGCCCTTCTTTGTTGGTGTAGTTGTTGTTTTGTATGCGACCGGTAAGCAGGATCTTTGTTCCCTTTTTCAGGTACTTCTCGACGAATTCCGCTTGTTTTCCAAAAGCAATGCAGTTAAAGAAATCTGCTTCTGTGGAATCTCCGGCACGCTTAAAGCGCCGGTCTACTGCTAGGTTGAATCTTGCGAGTGCAGTAGAATTGTCGGCGTTGCTATAACTGACTTCAGGGTCTCTTGTTAAACTACCCATAAGAATAATTTTGTTCATATGTCCTCCTGCCTCCTTATTTTCTTTTCTTTGGCCTGAACTCCGGAAATGCGTCGCTGTCCCAGTTCCAAAGGCCCTGCTTTCCGGCAGTAGGTATCGGCGTTATTCTTTGGACGTTTTCGAGCTTCCACGCGTAGCGACCGGGTGTATAATCTCCCAGCGCGAGTTCGTCGCGTGACAACGTGGCGGCATATTCCTGCGTTATTGGTATGCAGTCCACCAGATTAGCAATTGCTACTACGCAACCTAGGGGAAAGCACTGCGTATAATCGAAGATTTCAGGAAGCGCCATCCTACGGCAGATTACCTCCGCAGCCTCACCGTCGGTATAACGACACCAGCACTCATGAAAAGATTTTTTTGCCGCATGAATTGCGATCAGTCCCCGGTGTTTTGTAGCCCAGCTGCGCGTCTCGTTTCTTTTAACTTCTAACGCTATGACGGTTGCCCACGGTTGCCATATTGTGATTGCTTTCATATACTTTTTTGTCCTCCTACTTGCCCCTTTTTGGCTTAAATTTGTATACATCATTTTTCTGGCCTGTTAGAGATGGCCTAATCCGGTTTCTTTTATTCGCTCTACTTTTCCCCATTATCAAGCGTCCCCCTTCTTTCTTCCCGCAGCAGCGCCTCATAATCCGTCTCTCTTTGATCAAAATTGTGGAATCGGTTAGTGGGCTTTGGCTTCTGTCCCTTGGTATTATCCCTCAGGGGAAATATGCCCTGCCAGCCATTAACAATCGATTCATTCAAAATCTTAATTTTCATTGCGTTATCATCCCCGGCCAGTGCAGACAATTTATTTAGCAATAGTTTTATGGCATGATCCGTCATTGGCTTCTTGATATCTCCCCGATATTCGATATAGGAATGGATCGCATCATCAAGCGGACCGTCAGGGGAGTATATTTTCTTTGCTTTACTTTCCTTTGTTTTACTTTCCTTTTCTTTCTGTCGATTTAATTCCGAATTAATTGCATTTTCTTCCGAATTAATTCCACTTTCTTCTATAATAATAGGGGTTATGGGTGAACTTAATAACGGTTGACCATTACTACTAAGCAACCAATACTCACCGTTATATAGTTGTCTCTTCATGCGTACTATGGCTGTCTCGTAGTATCGCTTTTGAATTCCAACAGAGGTTATAATATCCCGATTAAGGAGGTCTTTACATAGAAGACCTATATCCGCACAGTAATCTATAACTTGCACGACAACTAATTTGTTCTTTATCCACTTGTTACCTATTTTCTTAATGACCATTCTTGCCAGCTTGTCTTTAGATAGATTCGCATAGTATCCCTCGGAGTACACAAGCATGAGAATCACGTCATACACAGTACTACCGAGCGGGCCATATTCTTCAAGCAAATCGAATATCTTATCATCTTCATAATAGGTAACATCTTTAGGAAAGTAATCCAGGCCTTTTTTATTTGGAGCACCTCTGCCCCCCATAAGACCACCTACTTTCTATTTTTGCGTCCAGAGAAGTGCAGCTCTGCAATTGTCCGGTTCGGCATCAACACACCTCCTCATAGTAGTCATACTCGTATTTTTTGAGCATGGTTTTCGCTGGCGATATGCGCCTGGATACCTTACTTCTCCGGCTTTCTTCCTCTGCCACAAATGCCTTAAGGTATTCAAGGTCTCCGGGCATGTCGGGGAGAAAATAGCCGCCCGGCGTTCCGCCTGACCGAAGTATTACGTCGCCATTGTCTCTTGCCTTTCCGATCATCTCACGCACGGTTCTTTCATCTACGCCGATAACAAGGGCTATGTCAACGGCTGGCGTGGGGTTTGCGTGACCTTTAACCAAATAATCTTTTATGTCCAATATTCTACCTCCGTTAAAGTGACTTCAATCCGAGGGTTGTCTTTGTCCTCATAGAAATCGTGTGTGAAGTTTTCAATATGTTTCCACCCGTCCCCCTGAAGCACTCCGCACTTCACGAGACTGTCAAGGATAAATTTAAGCCCACATGATAAAATATTATCCTTGTCCCTTCTTTTGTTTGGCTCGTAAAACGTTAGTCCGACAACCACAGGCTTTTCAATTCTTATTGCTGGTATCTGCTGCCGGATTGACCAGATAACAGTGTCTTGGTTGTCTTGTTTCATCCGTCCGCCCTTGCGGGGGTTCTGGCGGTTGGCGGCAGTATACTCGTTCATACCGTCCAAGCGCCCCATAATGACAAATCTATATTCCATCAAATACCTCCCAGCGGTCAAACATAAGCTTCTTTTCATCCCAGCCCGGATATCGGGCCACAAGATATTGTTTGAATAGCTCCCGCATATACCCCATATGCTCCGACTGATCCAACATGCTATGATGTCCTATGCACCCTATAGCCCCATTTTGGGCTATTCCCAGCCCTCCGCGTCCACGGCCTATATAATGCATGGCTTGATACCCATAAACCGCCATATAGGGCGGATCAAGGCCCATCTTGCAGAAGATACAACCTTGATCCCGTTCCCACATCTCCGCACGGGCGGCGGAGGAAAACTCTAATGCCTTTGTTCTTTTACTCCTCATTAGATTTCACCCATCAGCTCGCTATAGTGGATCGGAGCCGTTAAAATCTTCGTGTGTTTGCAATAGCCGCAAAGTTCACACCGGATAGGCTCAACTTCCCTGTTTTTGAGCATTAATATTTTGGGTATGTTCTGCTCGATTTCAATTAGTTTGGTCTTTAAGTGGGCGCTGTCAATATGGATAATTTCGATATCTGTTTCACCTTCTTTAGAGGCTGCGGCTATGTAAAAAGGTAGCGTTTCACCCGTGTTTTGCCGCACTATCTCTTGATAGGCCGCGCCCTGCAAGTCGTAACCCCAATACTGTACAAAATCCATGTACCCGGCGTCCCGAATCCAAAATGTATCTCGTATAGCTTTCATTACTTTCAGGTCCGTAATGCAGAGGCCGGGAAGGTAGCTGTCAATTTTGATTTTGAACTTTGCCCCCGCTATTTCGCCTGTCATAATGACCTGTTTTTCGCCGGACATGTATTTCATGAAATATTCGTCCCGCTCGATGCGGTTAATAATTTCCTCTGCCTTGCGGTACTCTGCCTTTAAAGCCCCCTGTTTGGTGAAAATATCTAAGTTATGCGCCCGGAAAAGGTCAAGGCTACCCTCAAAGTGAGCGTCAACATATGACCCGACCAACAGGGCTGTTGTTATCTTGCGCTCCCACTCACCATCTAATTGGGCCATTGCCTGCGCTTCACAGGCCAGCTTCCCCGCCGTTCCCATAAAGTCCTTGTACTGGCTGACAGATAGGTACTCGCGGCTTGCCTCGGGGCTAAAATAATTCTCATTAGTCAGTATCATTCCCCACCTCCAAACACGTCCACGACTTCCGGCTTCTCTTTTGTAATGTCTTCTGCTTCACCCTCCACATGCATCCCCATGAGGGCATTCGGGATATGTACGCGGGCGAAAAACGCCGAAGCTCTGTAAGCAAGCATTTGTTCCGGCATGGTTTTCCATTTAGATCCGTCCTTACCATACCACCCCTCATTTTTTGCCATTTCAATAGTGATTTCCGTTCCCGTAACCGTTTCACCATCCTCCACGCGCACCGCTTGCACATAACACCCCCATGTATTTTCACCTTTCTTGCCGGTGTACACGTGCTTTATGTTCCGGAACTTCCCGCTTCCGCTTATAAGCGCCATACAGGCTTGTCCGCTCCATGAAGGTCTACCTTTGACAACATAGAGGTTCTGCATAACCATCATGGGGTTAACGCCCATCCGATTGGCCATGTCTACCGCAATAGCGCAATCCATCGGCTTGCCCTGGTATTCCTTTGGCACTAACGCCGAAATAGAAAACATTTTACCCATGTCGTATAATTCCTGAAAATTAACCCGGCTAGTGAAGCCCCCATTAATTCCTTGCAATGGGTTATTTTGCTTTTCTTGCAATATGTCGTTTCCGCTTTCTTGTTTTACAATCTCGTTGTCCATTGTTTGCCTCCTATAACTCAATCACGGTTAATTCTTCTGAATCATCGGTTCTAGTGCTAATAAATTGCAGGCCTGCGTTCTTGCACTTTGCATAGAGCCGTTCCCTTAACTTGGCGGACAATTTCTCTACCCCGTCAATCAGGATGATTTGCAGGCCGTTTGGCTTCTGTAGTGCTACATCAATGCAGAGGTCTAACTTTTCTCCATCCGACAAATTACTAATCGGGAGACCGTTGATCAATGGAACACCGTTAACAACACTAAGGCCAACAATTGGGATTTTTGCCGTCTGCAAGATCTCGCCGGGCAGCTCTCTGGCCCTCTCGATCCGCTCTGTTAAAACGGCGCTTTTGTCCGTAAGTTCGTCAATTTCTCGTTGAAGATCTTTCATCCGGCGGTATTCGTTAAGATGTTTTTTCATGTCTTCAGCGTGCCTTGCCTTTTCTTGCAACTCGACGGTCTTTGCTGGTTCTTTTTCTGCGTACTCCCTATTCATGGATAGTTCAGTGTCATATGTTGCCACATTGGCCCGGTATGCGCTCTCTATGGCCTCCATTTTGTCCGCTTTCCTTTCTTCCAGCCCATAAAGCTCTGACTTGCAGGACTTTATCTGCTCCTCGAGCGAAGCAATCTTCTCTTTGAGTCTCGTCTCTGAAGCGGATATATCTTTTTCCAGCGCCGCAATAGCAATTTCCTTGTCCGCTTCAAATTTGCGGACCCTGTTGTCCCTGTTCTCGACTAACGCCTTTGCCCTTTCAATTTTTTCATTTTCGTTTCTGATCTGTTCAATTTTCTGATATAGTTCACCTAGGCTCTCCTGTTCCCATTTGTCGGCGTTGTATCCGGGCGGGATTTCATAGGCAATATCCTCGACAAATGCCCTTTTGTTTCTAATGTCCCTGTTGATATCTTGGCGCATCTGGTAGTACTGTCCTTTTTCGGATTGGATATCATTTAAGACCTGTAAAATGTTTTGATCGTAGGATACCCAATCAGGAATTTCGCCAAACCATTCCCTGATTGTGCGTATAGACCACGGGTATTCAATCATGTCCAAAATAACCGCGTTTTGTTGCGTCCGACCCATAGCCATAAACTCCACGGGGCTGAGTTGTAGCGGCGTAAAAATGTCTTTTAGGAAAGATTCCGGGCTGCCGACCTCACGACCGTCTTTCTTGACACTCTTATAATCCGCCTGGTTGGTTCTTGCTTTTCGGCTGATCCTGATTCCGTTATCGGTTTCAACAATGATTTCCCCTTCAGTCTCGCCGTTGCGTACAATATATTCCCTCTCCGATTTGTTGGTAAGAGCATAGCGGATTGCGTCAATTACAGAGGTTTTACCGGTTCCATTCTCCCCTGACAGCTCAATACACTGTCCGCCGGTTTCATATTCTTTGATGCCAAACAGATTTTTAATTTTGATTTTAGAAATTTTCACCTTTACATATCCCCCTGTCTTGTGGTATACTTAACATAGTTAATTGGTCTTTGGCCCTTGATGTTGCAGCATCGGGGCCTGTTTCTTTTTCCCGATCGAACTTTTGCTTGTCTGTCACTCTCTCGCCTCCTACTTAAACAGCCTTGTTTTCGTTACTTTGTCCACAAGGATCCAACGTGCGGGCAGCTCTTCATCTAAGGCGCATTTATCGTTTACATTACAATACATAGGGCATCTACGGCAGCTCTCGTATCCGCTGCATGTGTCTCTGATAAGCTTTAACGCTTTTAATAACTCTTCTGCTTCCCCCACCTTCGCTTACGCCTCCTCCCTGAACAGTCTTGTTTCCGGCACTTTTTCCACGAGTTTCCAGCACGCGGGCGCCTCTTTCCCTAAAACGCATTCTTCGTTTGCATCACACAGGGGGCAATGGCAACACTCCTCCTGCTGTTCACATATGTACCTGATACACCTTAGAGCTTCTAGCAAATTCTCCATTTCCTTCACTCTTGCAACCTCCTTAAATAATTTTACTTCTGACACAGCGTCAACAAGTTTCCATTGCGCCGGGCTTGAATTCCTAATAGCGCAGTAGGAACGCGCGGTATCGCTTAGCGCAACCTGGCAACGCATGGGACATGTGCGGCAGAACGTGCGGTCAGCACACGTATCCTTAATAAGCCTCAATGCTTTTAACAATTCTTCCATATTATTTTCCTCAACCGGTTGCACCTCCTTAAAAAATTTAAATCCTGACATAGCGTCGGCTTCCAGTAATTTCCCCACTTTATTTTCCTCCTCTCACTATCGCCAGTGTACTTACGACATATAACCCCATCCCCAAAACGACCACTACCAGCGTACTCTGTTCGCACAGTGTCGAGATAACGATCATCCATGCCGCAAAGTAGGTAAAGATCTTAGATACGAGGATGACTTCGCGCTTTGCTTCTTTCACTTCTTGCACCCCCTCACCATACCGCCAGCTTTTCGGAATCCTCGATCTTAAGGACTTTTGCCAGTCTCCGAAGCTCCTCCAACGACAGGCTTTCCGGCTCTTTTAGACGCCGGTGCAACTTCTGATAGTTCATATGCATCTTTATTGCAAGGTCATTTTTGCTTAACCCTAGTAGGGTAAGATGTCGGGATACTGTAGCGAGTAGGTATGTATCTTGCTGCTGTGATTCACTTGGTTTTAATGCGGGCATGGTAGCCCTCCTTTCTGTTTTTATGGCCGCTAAATTACTATTCCTGCGCCGTACTCGGCGATTGCCCGTTTGCGGATATCCTTGACAAGCCTGTCTACTTCGTCGTTGTCCACGCATCCCTTTATCAGCGCATCCGTGTAGTACGTTCCCTTGACTAGCTCTATGGCTGTGTCAAGCATCTCCATCGTTACCCCTTCTTCTCGCGCGTAGTCGGTAATAATGTTTGAAAGTTCGGCCACTATCGGCCCGGTTGATTCATTGATCATTCTTCTTGTTCTCCTTTCTCTACCTCCTGCTTATTCCATATAATCGGGCAAGTCGCTGAACATGTTTTCATCAACATCCATCTTAAGTTCGATTTTGGGCGGTTCACCGGCTTTTACGTGCAACGTAAACTCGGTTACCCTGTTAAGAAGCTTATCCCCTAACGCTAAATACGTTCCCGCTCCCGATCCAAAGCTTACGATTCGCAAAATTGGTTTTGGATAATTTACTTTTCCCTTACTCATGAGGTGTTCTCCTTCCTTCTTGTTTGCTTGTTATTGCATTCGCAACTTCTTAATCAAAAAAAACTGTATGGGGTATCCCAAACTCTTTTTCAATAACATCAACTTCGCTAACATAGAAATCCGATACGCCGCTTATTTTTTGGTTTACAGTCGGCTCGGATATCATTAATGCCCGCGATACGTCGCTATAAGTTAAGCCCCGCTCCCTCAGGGCACCCCTGAAGCGATTGTATGGCTCGTGCTTAACACGTCTTTTTATATCCATTTTTCTCCACCTCCGTTCTGTTGCGTTTGTAATAACAATATACCACGTCGTTGTTGTGCTGTCAATAACTTTTTGTAAGTTATTTTATCGAGTTCGGCAACTTTTTTTTATTTTTAGTTGCATATTTCTATTATTTGTGATAACCTTATAGAAACAAGCAAAAGAGAAGGGGTGGCAGAATGTTCGGATTTCGCCTGAGGGAAGTACGCAAAAGCAAGGAGCTTACGCTGGAAGAATTAGCCAACATGTACAACCGGCGTTTTGACGGCGGCATGAACAAAGGAACGTTATCAAGGTACGAAAACGGCAAGCAAGAACCAATGATTACGGTGGTCGGAAATCTTGCAACCCTTCTGGGCGTGCCTGTTGATTATTTGCTTGGAAAAATAGATGATCTGGGAAAACGAGAAAGCCGAACCGCGGAGGCAATGGATTTGCTGTTATATAATGAGGATTATTTGCGATTGATAGAGAGATATAGCGCGTTAGAAGAAGCGGGTAGAAAGCATCTTTTGAGGTATTTGGATTTATTATGCAGCGAAAACAAAGAAGACGCTTAACCGGCGTCTTCTTTTCTCTTAAGTTCCTTTTCGGATAATAGCAAAATGCAATCTAAAAAATATAGATTGTCAATCCCAATAATAACCTCGATTATTCGTTTTATTACTTCTTCTTTTGTCATTGCGCTTCCTCCCTCATTACAATTCGCAAACATACGTTCCCTTCGAGTGATCTTATCATAGCACAGTACCCCCGTAAAATCAAGTATAATTAAGAACATTTGTTTTGCTTTTCGGTTAGTGAAGCGCGCGTGCCTCTGTCATGTGGTGCTTGTAGTATAACATACTCAGGGGCAATTTTTGCTGGCAAAGCCTGGCAGTATGTGCGTTAAGTACTTGCACTGTGTCAAGGCATTTGGTATACTTATTTATCACATACGATTTCGGAGGACAAAACTATGACTTGCTCTAAGTGCGGCAGCGAAAATGTGACCGTTCAGGCGGTGACCGAAACAAATTTAGTTGCAAAACACCACGGGATTCTCTGGTGGCTTCTTGTTAGTTGGTGGTGGCTATTTTTCAAGTGGCTTTTTTTGACCCTCCCGGCTCTTATCGTGAAATTGTTTCGTCCGAAGCGCTATAAAACCAGCGTGAAACATATAACAAAATGCGTATGTCAAGACTGCGGGCATATGTGGGATGCGAAATAAAGAAGGAAGGTGCGTAAGGTGGCAAAAGCAAAAAAGCTGCCTTCTGGTAGCTGGCGCGTACAAGTATACGATTGCACAGATGCAGACGGCAAGAAGCATTATGCGTCGTTTACGGCCGCCTCAAAAAAAGAGGCGGAATTTCTGGCCGCCGAATTTGCGTTTGAGAAAAACCGTTCAAAGAGGCCAGCAGATATGACCCTGGGCGAAGCTATCGACAGATATATAGAGTCCAAACGCCCCGTATTGGTTCCGGGAACAATACACGGATACGAGAGGATGAAGGAACTGTATTTTACGTCCGTTAACGATGTTAAATTAAAATCTCTGACCAATGAAATAGTGCAGGTATGGGTGGGGTCTGTGGCGGCCTCACATAGCCCCAAAACCGTCCGCAACGCTCACGGCCTACTATCTGCCACCCTCGACATGTTCGCGCCCGAATTCAGGCTTAAAACAACCCTTCCGCCGCCTAAGAAGCCGACACTTTACACGCCCTCTGATGCGGATGTCAAAAGGCTCTTAGATCATGTAAGGGGCAAGGAATTAGAGATTGCCATATTGCTCGCAGCATTCGGCCCAATGCGACGCGGTGAGATATGTGCCGTCACATCCGAAGACGTGGCGGGAAATATAATCGCCGTAAACAAGTCGATGGGATTGGACGAAAACAGGAAATGGGACGATAAAAGCCCCAAGACATATGCCAGCTATAGGGAAATTGAGTATCCGCAATTCGTCATTGATCGCATAGCCGGGATCGAGGGGCGACTCGTCAAGGCAACGCCAGATCAAATCACCTCACGCTTTCGCCGGGCGGTAAGGTTTTCCGGCGTGCCCAAGTTTCGCTTTCATGACTTGCGGCATTACGCGGCCAGCATCATGCATGCGCTAGGCGTACCGGATCAGTATATAATGGCGCGTGGTGGATGGTCAAGCGACCGCATCATGAAATCCGTATATCGCGATACGATAGACGACCAAACACGGAAAATGAATGAGAAAATATTTGGACATTTTGACGATATATCACACGAAATACAACACGACTCAGAATAAACGGCTTGGATACGTGGGTTTTTGGCGTGAATTGTCAGGTTCGAGTCCTGTTGTCTCCATGATCTAAAAATCTTAGTAATACCGCCAATCCTCAATAAAAACGTGGGTTGGCGGTATTTTATTTGATAGCCCCGGCTTTGCATAAAAAAGCCCCGGAT
>Ga0153939_1000203_pt1 | contig 20892 bp, 23 predicted proteins | sample TSNJ023MetaG_FD_104734 | JGI IMG/M metagenome (GOLD analysis project Ga0153939, IMG submission 104734) | Attine ant fungus gardens microbial communities from New Jersey, USA - TSNJ023 MetaG | ecosystem: Host-associated > Fungi > Mycelium > Unclassified | place: USA: New Jersey, Brendan T. Byrne... | reverse complement strand
GTCGGCGTGGCGATGGGAAACGCGCTTGATGAGGTTAAGGCTGCGGCTGATTTCATATCTTTCAGTAACAACGAGGACGGTGTTGCGGTATGGCTGGAGAAGAATGTTCTGTGAAGCCCTACCTGTTTGCCTTAATGCAAATTCAGAGTATTTATATTACAGCGCGCTCGCATACGATATGTTATGGTATAAGATTGATTTGTGGAGGTGGCTGAATTCATGTCCAAACATAAGAAGCGTATCTGGTATTATGCAATAACAATTGTATATTTCGCTGTTTTCGCTGTCAGTTTTAACGTCGGAGTCGCTAATAATCCGAATTTTAACATACACGACTTTTGCATGGGGTTCGCGTCGGAACTTGTGGGGCTTATCTTTGCCGTAGTCATAGTGGAAAATTATATCAGGATGAAAACAGAGCGAGCCAAAGAAAAAAAGCAAACGAGAGATATAGGCAAGGAGCTGAATCTAACGCAAAGCGGATTTGAGGTTATCAGCTGCGAAGGTTTTGACGTTGTGAAAAGCATATCTACTTTGAAAGACAAACAAACGGGTGTTCAATATTTACTTGTTATACACGAGAATGGGAGCGGGTTGACTCCGCTGCTTGATAAAGATGGAAAACCCGTTATAGACGAATAAGCTCTGTGTTCATAAATTACATATTTTTTTTGATAACAGGTCTGATCCATTTTTCAAACTGTTCCGGGTCGTGATAGAAGAAGGCTATTCGCCCGGCTGCTTCGTCTAGTTTATAATCGGTATCAGAGAATGAGAAGGACTTCATCGCCCGCTCCAGCTTCCCGCCGACCGAAATGCTCTCCTGTTCGTAATCGAACGCACCGTGCTCAAAGACGATATATTCCGCCTCAGGAACATTCATCAAAAGCATTTGCTCCGGTACGGCTTCGCTCCAATCGACGGATAGCCTTACTCCATAGGCCTGCGTACGCCGGCCATCTTTTTCGAAGATGTGCGCCATAATCTGGCCGCTCTATTTGCCAATGACGCCGTCGTCCCCATTCAGCTTGTCCTTCACGCTGCCTAACAACCCGCAAATCGTATCGCAATCCTGTCCCGGAATTTTATCCTGTTTTTCCCAGAAGTCGAAATATCCTTCACTATCATATTTTTTGATATACAAAAATTTGTGTGTCGGGATGGACACGAAATAAATTTTGACTTCGTCATTTGATTTGATCATGCCAATCTCTCCCAATCCTAAAACGTAACGGTCAAAGGTGTTGATTTTTGTATGAAGCACAACAGGCACGGGGCTTTGCAGTACACTTTCGGCGTGACACCATAAGTGGCTTTGAATGTCCGGGTGAAGGCCTCATGAGAGGAAAATCCATAGTGCGCGAGTCCCGTTTGCCGCTGACCGTCAGGAGCTTGGTGGTATAGACCGTTCCATTCCGGTCTGTACAAAAATTATGAACCTCCTCAAGTTTATGAATGAACTTTTTGAGAGCGTTTCCATTGCAGAGAAGATGCAAGGCTTTCGCAGGATATTCGCCGGCGGCGGACAGTAGGAATAGAAGCCTGTGCACCCGACTGCCGGGACGAATGGTAAATGAGCCCTCCCAACGCACGAAGCGGTTTACACCATATTGCCTGCTCTCTTTGGCGGAATTTGCCCCTCCGTCATGACCGGAAAAACACCGGTTACTAACTCTTTCCCGGCTTAATCGTTGGGCAGCGGCTTCATCGTCGGGAACAGCAGCACATCGCGTATGGACTGTGCCCCGGTCAGCAGCATGACAAGGCGGTCGATGCCCATTCCCATGCCTCCTGTCGGCGGCATGGCATAAGAGAGTGCTGTGAGGAAATCCTCATCCACATCACAGGCTTCGTCGTCGCCGGCTGCTTTTAAAGCCGCCTGCGCTTCAAAGCGCTCCCGCTGGTCAATGGGATCGTTGAGCTCGGAGAAGGCATTGGCAAACTCCCTGCCGACAATAAACAGCTCAAAGCGTTCCGTATATTCCGGATCACTGGCCTTCTTTTTTGCAAGCGGCGAAATATCCACCGGATGCTCCATCAAAAATGTTGGCTGCACCATCTCATGCTCACAGTACCTTTCGAAGAACAAATTGAGGAAATCTCCCTTTTTATAACGCATTTCATACTCAATGCCATGCTCGTCCGCAAGCTTTCTCGCCTGCTCGATATCCATGATCTCACGGAAATCCACGTTTGCGTACTTTTGTACTGCCTCCAGCATGGTGATACGCGCAAAGGGCTTGCCCACATCGATGCTGACATCGCCGTACTGTATCTCCGTGACGCCAAGCACCTTTTTCGTCACTTCGCGGATCAACTCTTCGGTCAGGTTCATCATGCCCTCGTAATCCGTATAGGCCTGATAAAGCTCCAGTATGGTGAACTCCGGATTGTGGCGGGTATCCATACCCTCGTTCCGGAAAACACGGTCCATTTCATACACCTTATCGAATCCGCCGACGATGAGCCTTTTTAAGTGCAGTTCCAGTGCGATGCGCAGGTACATATCGATATCAAGGGCATTGTGGTGTGTCACAAAGGGCCTTGCCGCCGCGCCGCCCGCTATTGAGTGCAGCACCGGCGTCTCCACAGCGATAAAGTCCCTTTGCTCCAGAAATTCGCGGACGGCCGAGATGATCTTGGAGCGTTTCAGGAAGGTATCCTTTACCTCCGGGTTCATCATCAGGTCAAGATAACGCTTGCGGTATCGTGAGTCGGTGTCCTTCAGTCCATGATATTTTTCCGGCAGCGGCAGCAACGACTTTGACAAAACCGTCATGGTCTGCGCCTTAATGGAAATTTCTCCGCGCCTTGTGCGGAACGCCTCTCCGGTCACGCCGACAATATCGCCGATATCAAGATACCCGCTGAGCTTTTTATATGAATCTTCGCCCAGCACATCAATTTTAACATAGAGCTGGATCTTGCCTGAGGCATCGCGCAAATCCATGAAAGCGGCCTTGCCCATGTCACGCCAACTCATAATACGGCCGGCCACAGCCACCGGCTTCCCTTCATATTCATCCTCAAACCGTTCAAGGATATCCTGCGCCTTGCCGGTCACGTCAAATGTGGTGATTTTAAACGGGTCCTCCCCATTTTCACACATTTTTGCAAGCTTGTCTCTCCTGATCTGAAGGATCTCACTGAGATCCTGCTCCTTTACCTCTTCCTTTAGTTCCTTGTTTTGTTGCTCCGCCATACATCTGGGGTACGGTCTTCTGTTGAAAACCGCCCCGCCACCACCTTTCAAGCTGAATAAAATAAACTTAGAAAAAAAGGGGCAAAGCCAAAGCCGCCCCTTTTGATACCAATGTCCGATGAAAGCACCGCGTTAGATTGAATATTGGTATTCATTACCTGGAAATTGTGACCACCTTGTACTGCGCGATTCCTGCAGGTGTTTCCACATCAACCGTCTGTCCCGGTTTCTGTCCGATCAGGGACTTCCCCACCGCCGATTCATCCGAAATTTTACCCTTGCGGGGATCCGCCTCATTGGAACCGACAATCTTGAATTCACGCTTCGATTTCTCACCTGCGGGCGATGTGATCTCTACCTCTATTTTAGAACCGATATGCACCGCTTCATTTGTCAGTTCACTTTCATCTATCACAACCGAATTTTTCAGCATGACCTCAAGATCAGCAATTCGGGCTTCTACCATCGCCTGATCATTTTTGGCCTCATCGTATTCGCTATTTTCCGATAAATCCCCAAACGACAGGGCCACCTTGATTTTTTCAGCAACTTCTTTTCGACGAACTGTTTTCATATACTCCAGTTCGTTTTCCAAAGCCACAAGGCCCTCTTCCGTAACGTAATACTGTTTTACCGCCATCTCTTACTCCCGCCCTTTATAATAGCCATTTCCCGGCTAATGATTTTTATATTATAGTTTTTTTCATAGCTTATGTCAATGAAATTCATACTTTGTTTACTTTAGTGTGTTATTACAACAAATGAGCCGCCAATGAACGGATTTCCTCCATTGTCGCAGCTCATTTCAGCTTTTATTGAATTCGTTAATACAGTGTATGACTTTATAGACCCAGATTATTACAGTTTTAAAAATAATTAAATGGATTGGTCGTACTGCCGCCGGCAATCACCTCAAAGTGAAGATGCGGCCCTGTTGAATTTCCGGTGCTGCCAACAAGCCCGACGGTTTCGCCGGGGCTTACATAGGAACCCGCCGCAGTTCCCAATGCACTCATATGGGCGTACCGTGTCTCATAACCATTGCCGTGATTGATAAAAACACAGTAGCCGTAGCTGTCATTCCAGCCGGCATATTCCACGAAGCCGCTGTCGGCCGCCACGATGGCTTTGCCATATATGTCTCCGCCGGCAATGTCGATGCCACGATGTCCGCCGTCTCCATAGTAGCAGGTGATATACGTGTATCCCGGCATCGGCCAAATGAAGTTCCCGGTGCCTTCAAAGCCCGACCCTCCAAGTTTTACCGCTCCGTCGCCATACTGGGCCCTAATCTCATCCTCCAGCTCGGCAATCGCAGTCTCTGTGGATTCGATCTGCGAGAAAAGCAAATCAGAATTGGCCGCGGCTGCGCTCTGTGCGTCTTCCGCCTCCATCACCAACCTTTGCGCGTGCTCATACAGTTCGCCCAGCTCAGCGCATTTTTGATCCTCCTGTTTTTTCTTTTCGCTCAGGGTTTCTTTATCGGCATTAATGGTATCCAGTTCCTCCTGAATGCTTTCCCGTTTCTCCTTTAAAGTGTCGATCAGCTGACTGTCATGCTCTGTTATCGCCTGCAGGATACGCGCTTTTTCCATATAGTCCAGAAAATTCTCACTGTCAAGCAAAATCGTCAGGGTGGAGGACTCACCGGAAATGTACAACGCACGGATTCTTTCCTTCAACAGGTCACAGCTGTTATCGATTCCGCTTTGCTGCTGCGCTATGGCGTCCTCCGCTGCATAAATTTTTTCATTCAAGAGTTTAATCTGCCCTTTGAGTACGTCTATTTCTTCCTGTACGACTAAAATTTGGGCGTTAATTTCATCACGGTATTCTTTCTTTTTGCTGATATCGTCGCTTAAGGTTTTAAGGCGGTTATCGATCTGCGCCTTTTCTTCAGCCAGTTCTTCCTGGCGTTCTTTCAGTTCGCTTAAGGTTTCAGCCGAGACGCTGAAGCCCTGGCTCAGTAACATTACAAATATCAGTACAAGTGCGATCAGCGAAGCAGGCAGTTTCTTTATCCGGGGATTAAACAACTGCGTTTTCACCTTCCTTTTTTAGATATTTCCCTATTGAAATGCCACCTGCAGCGATACCGAATAACATACCGACCAGTGCATAGGCAACAAAAAGGATCCATGTTATGGACGAAATGTCAACCAGCTTTAAGAACGCAGCGATCGAATACAACACTCCGACCAGCTTGTCATAGGCAAAAACCAGACAAGCAGCTGACGCAACGCCCGATATCACACCGATTATAATTCCCTCAACTATAAACGGTATACGGACAAACCCATTTGTTGCTCCCACAGATTTCATGATATTGATTTCCATACGTCTGGAAAACATGGTAACCTTAATTGTATTGGATATAATAAATAATGAAACCACCGCCAAAACCAGTACGATGATGATGCTTGCATACCGTACGATTTTCTCCAGATTACTGATCTTATTCGCGGTTTCACTGTATTCTGATACAGATTCGACTCCCTCAACCGCCTTGATTTGCTGGATGGTCTGCTTATACTGGCTGAGATCTTTCATGGTCACACGATATGCGTCGGGAAGAAAATTATTCCGGCCCTCCAGGCCATACAGCAGCTTTCCGTTTTCACCCAGCTTCTCAATCACCGACTCCAGTCCGTCTTCCTTCGGAACAAAAGTGAAGTCCGCAATATTCTCAATCTCCCACAGCTTCTCGCCGATTTTCAAGCTGGTCAGCCGTGGGGTGGTGTCTGTCAGATAAACGGTAATACTGTTGCTCTGTTCAGCATGCTGCATAATGGTGGACATATTGAGCGACAACAGGGCCGCAATCCCTGTCAGCAAAAGACAGGAAATCAAAACTCCGACTGACGCGATACTCATGGTGCGGTTTTTCCAAAGGCTCTTTACACCTTCCTTAAAAAGATATCCTAAGCTGTACATATTACATGCCCTCCTCGTCATCGTCGAAGACGACCTCGTCGTAATCTTCATCCTCGTCGTCTCTGTACGGATCAAGCGGAGCCGTTACAGACATGGCATCTAGTGAAGCGATCTCAACCGGCTGATATTCTGTCTCTTCCTCATCCTCAAAGTCGTCATAATCATAATCGCCGGCGTCGTAGACCGCGGAATCCTCTTGCTGACTTTCTTCTTCCACACGCTCTTCTTTTCTGTCTTCCACAGCATCGGCCTCAGCCTGCGGAACCTCCCGCTTTTCAGAGTTATTGCCGCGTGGATTCATGTCCGCAGTATCCGCTACAATTTCGCCGCTATGGATTTGGATAATGCGCTTATGGAAATGCTTTACCAGCGAATGCTCATGCGTAACCATCAGCACGGTGGTTCCGCGTATATTGATTTCACTGAGCAGGTCGACAATTTCAAAAGACAGCGCCGGGTCGATGTTGCCGGTGGGCTCATCCGCGATAATCATGGACGGATTGTTCACAAGCGCACGGGCCAAACCAACACGCTGGCGCTCCCCGCCTGATAACTCCGTCGGAAAATGCTTTGCCTTGTGCTGCAGCCCCACAAGACCCAATATGTATGGGACGCGTTTTTTAATGGACCGCGCCGATGCGCCGACAACGCGCATGGCAAACGCAACATTGTCATAAACCGTCATATGGTCAATAAGGCGAAAGTCTTGAAAAACGATGCCCATTTTACGGCGGACATATGGTATTTTTCTCTTACGAATCCGGCTGACATCCTGCCCGTCTATTATAATCTGGCCGGAATTGGGACGCTCTTCACACATAATCATCTTTAAAAACGTACTTTTGCCCGCGCCGGAGGAACCGACGATAAATACAAACTCGCCTTTCGCCACCTTCAGATTTATATTGTGAAGGGCTTCTGTACCATTATTGTAAACTTTTGATACACCTCGAAATTCAACCAAATGTATCCCTCCATACAATCTTTTTTCATTCATACACGTAACGGCACCCATTGGTATACGTTATTATACCAATGGGCACCGATCTATTAATTCATAAATAGAATTTTTTTGTAATGATTTTGTAACATTTGTCAGCCATCATCCCATGTTTCGACCTGTTTCGTGGTTTTTCAGAATTTTGACGGATTACTCGACAAATACTTTTTCACCATCAACGCCACCTTAAAAACAATGGCGTCTTCAAACTCACGAAGATCCAGACCTGTGATCTTCTTGATCTTCTCCAACCTGTAAACCAAAGTGTTTCGGTGGACAAACAGCTTTCTGGAGGTTTCTGAAACATTCAGGTTGTTCTCAAAGAAGCGTTGGATGGTAAACAGCGTCTCATGGTCCAGAGAATCAATGGAACCACGCTTGAATACTTCTTTCAGGAACATATCGCAAAGCGTCGTGGGCAACTGATAAATAAGCCGTGCAATACCGAGATTGTTATAATTGACGATAGACTTCTCCGTGTCAAAGACCTTACCAACCTCCAGCGCCACCTGGGCTTCTTTAAAGGATCGGGCCAACTCCTTGACATTGCTCACCACCGTACCGATACCAACCGTGCAATGCGTGTAGAACTCGCTGCTAAGGGTATCCACGATGGAGCTTGCAAGCTTATTGATGTCCTTTTCATCGATGTTTGCTTTAATTTCCTTGACAAGGGCAATATCCGTTTCATTGATATTGATGATGAAATCTTTGTTTTTATCAGGGAATAGGTTCTGCAGTACATCATAAGCGGAAATATCATTCTTGTCCAGTACTTTGATCAACATACAGACGCGGCTCACATCAGAATCAAAGTGAAGCTCGTGGCTTTTTAAATATATATCCCCGGGTAGGATGTTATCCAGAATAACATTCTTGATAAAATTGCCCCGGTCATATTTTTCGTCGTAATACTGCTTGATGCTGCTCAGCGACACTGCCAGTATCTTGACAAACTTTTGGGCCTCCAGATCTGTGCCGGACACGAACACAGCGTATTCCGAACGGGGCCTGCTGCCAAATGACTTGTATGTGAAATCATCTATTTGAAATACATCGGGCGATGCAAAGTTCTCAGCGGTAACATGTTCGTTAACATCGCCTATTTTGCCAAGCTCACTGCAGGCAATGATCACGGAAGATTCATCGATTACACCCATCGTACGGTCGATCGTGTCGCGCATTTGATGGATAATACCTTGAAACAATCTGTTTGACATTTTGGAGTCTCCTCTCGCCAGCGGTTCAATTCCAATGGCTGTTAATTCGCACAAAATTCAGCACCGCCTCATTAGGATTGTGCCAAATGTATACACTATGATTTTAACGAATTCACGCTGATAATTCAAGCCCTTTTTTTAAAACCCTTAATATTTTCAGGAAAAAGAGAAATTATTACATATTCATTCCTTCTTTTCACAAAAACATCCATAACAATTTAACGGATTATTATGAAATCACGCTAATACCCTTACTTGGTTTTCAGGACAAACAGAAACCATGCCTTATATTTTTTACTTTTCTCTGCCGTTCTGTCATAATTATGCAGCTGTTTATCTCATTTTCAGCAGCGAGGTTTGACATGAGTTTGTACCAGAAGAAGGCGGATTATCGGAGCGCCAAATTACTTTTTGCATGACAAAAACTGCACCCCCGGCACAATACAGTATAATACTGTAAAATGCTTGAGATGCAGTAATCCTTATGGGATTTTTATATTTAATTCAGAATGGCCTTTTCTGTTTCCTTATCGAACAGATGCATTTTGTTCAGTTCGAATGCGATTTGAATTTTATCGCCGGATTTAGCAGTGGAGGTAGGCTCAACGCGCGCTGTAATCGCATTACCTTCGCAGTTGAGATACAGATAGGTTTCAGCACCCATCAATTCGGTGACTTCAACGTCTGCCGGAGCATGTGTTCCACCGATTCTCTCAATGAAGTCGGGCTCGTCATGCACATCCTCGGGACGAATGCCAAAGATGACCTCATTGCCCACATAGTTCGCAAGCTCGGTGCCCTGCGCCTTATTAGCAGGAACCTTAATCATGCAAGCGCCAAAGGTAAGTGTAAAGTCGGAACCGTCTTTTCCAACCATTGTGTCGATGAAGTTCATCTGTGGTGATCCCATGAAGCCGGCAACAAACTCATTTACCGGGAAATCGTACAGATTCTGCGGAGTGTCGACCTGCTGAATAAAACCGTCCTTCATAACAACGATTCTGTCACCCATTGTCATGGCTTCTGTCTGGTCATGCGTAACGTAAATGAAGGTTGTGCCAAGTCTCTTATGCAGCTTCGCGATCTCGGTCCTCATCTGTGCACGCAGCTTTGCGTCCAGGTTTGAAAGCGGTTCGTCCAGAAGGAAGACCTTCGGATCACGGACGATTGCGCGCCCTAAAGCAACACGCTGTCTCTGACCACCGGATAAAGCCTTCGGCTTTCTGTCGAGCAGATGGGAAATATCGAGTACTCTTGCGGCTTCTTCAACGCGGCGCTTGATTTCATCCTTCGGTGTTTTGCGAAGTTTTAAACCAAAGGCCATATTGTCAAACACAGTCATGTGAGGATACAGAGCGTAGTTCTGGAAAACCATCGCTATATCTCTGTCCTTCGGAGCTATATCATTAGACAGGATATCGCCTATGTACAACTCACCCTTACTGATTTCTTCCAGACCGGCAATCATTCTGAGAGTCGTGGACTTACCACAGCCGGAGGGTCCGACGAGGATGATAAATTCCTTATCTTCGATCTCTAGATTGAAGTCCGTAACGGCAGTGACGCCGCCAGAATAAATTTTGTAAATATTCTTTAGTGTTACGCTGGCCATTCTTCATTCCTCCAATAATACGTGCAAATCACTAAGGCTATAATCGGCACGGGTTTTCTGATGCAATTAGTATAACAAATATCCCGCTTTAAGGATAGCCGTTATTTTAACAAATATTTCTCCACCGGTTTATTGAAATCTCATAAAATCCAAAAGTGGTTCGGAAATTTGGTACACTTTGCTATTAGAACCCGCGACCCCATCTCTTGTGCTTTTTTCATAAAATTGAACCGCTTTCCACTATCCGTATGGTCATTCGGATACCGGCGCTTTTATTGCCGTTGTCTGCCATTTTTGTCACAGGTGTCAAAAAACGTTTTTCATACAGTAAATAGGAGTCAATCAGCATGTGAAATTCACACTTATTTTCCGATTTCACATGACGCAAACCTTTCTGACACTTTACAGATTTGTCATTTTTACTGCTCCAGCGCTTTCAACGCTTCCTGCCTGCTCAACTCACGGCACATGCCTTCCTCCAAGTCTGCGCTGAGGGTCAGTGCGCCGATTTGTACGCGTTTTAGCTGCAGCACCCTGTTATCAAGCGCTTCAAACATCCGCTTTACCTGATGGAACTTTCCCTCGTACACCTCAACGACCGCCAGATCGCCATCCTGGTCTGTCTGAAGCCTTGCAGGCGCATAACGGATATCCCCGTACCGCACTCCATCGGCAAAGGCTTTGACATCCTGCGCGGTGACGGGCCTTTCAAGTTTTGCCTTATACTGCTTATATACATGCTTTTTCGGCGAAAGCATCCGATGGGCAAAGTCTCCGTCATCGGTGATGATGAGCAGCCCGGTCGTATCCTTGTCCAGTCTCCCTGCCGGAAAAAGCCCGCGCCGGTTCAGCGGTGAAGGGACAAGGTCCAGCACGGTACGGCTTTTTTTGTCCCTTGACGCCGATAATACGCCCGCAGGCTTATTCATCATTATGTATAAATACTGGCGGTAAACGATCTCCTGTCCTTTAAAGCAAACCACATCGATATCAGGACAAACCTTATGCTCCGGCGACCGAACCTTAAGGCCGTTTACGGATGCCGCCCCGTTCCGGATCCATTTAGAAACATCCTTCCGGCTGCCCACATTTTGCGCAGACAGCAGTTGATCCAGCCGCATTGTCTTTTTGCCATTTCCCGTCATATGTTTTTTCCTCAGTCTGTCGGATACGCCTCCTGCGCGACCTCGCCCGCCGTTTCTTCTCCGGCTGCGGCTTCATTGTTCCCCTGCGCGTCCGTGTTTTTTCCTTTTTCAACTTCGGCTTCACTGCCGGCTGAATTGTCCGCCGCATTGTTTTCTCCCGCTTCGGAATTCACCACGCTGTTATCGGCGGCATTCTCACCGGCTCGGTTTTCGGCGGCATTTTCCGGGGTACTGCTATCCGGTGCGTAGGATTCGTTACCGCCGGCATTATTTTTCCCGGTAGCCTTTTCGCCGTACGCGGCGCTGTCTTTTGCAAAGCCATGCATAAAGCCGTCCACCTCGGCGCAGGCGAGGTCTCCGCCCAGAATCAGCTTATCATAGACCAAAAGCGTAGCGTATACTTCGTTCTCACTGGGATAATTTGTCACCAGATACTTATACTGCATGCATTTGTATCCGGCATAGGGCTTCAGATCAAAGCCCTGGGCCAGCTGCATGTCATTGTAGGTCGTATAGACCTCGTTGAATGTTTCCGGTATCATGACTTCACGCGTTTCAATGGCAGCTTCATCCATCTCCCAGCCAAAGGATTTTAAAAACATGACGCGTTCTTCATTGGTGCCGCCGTAAAACTCAGTCGGCTCTGCCGGTACCTCTTTGTTTTGAAGCAGAAAGCATGCTGCGACAACGACACAGACCAGAACCAAAAAGGCAATAATTCTTTTCTTGTTAGCTTTCAGTGATATGAACATTTCCACCGTTCCTCTCTATAACGTAACTGTAGAATAAATATGAGAAGAGGCCCGTGAATATGTTTCCTACGTTTCAGGATTTCCTATTTATTTCGGTAAATTACCGGCCGACCGGAAACTTTCAACCGGAAACCGCCGCCATGTATGGTCAAAACCTCCGTCACTGCAGACCGATACGACATAAAGTGTATTTTCAATTTCACTTACCGTCTGATGAACCGAAGTGCCGGAGCCGATATGCGCGATTCCGCCTTCATGATACCGAAACGCCGCGTTTTTCGCCCCGTATCCGAGTCCGTCGCCCGTGTACTTTACATAGCTTTCCTTCAGCGTCCAGTACTTGATGAACTCCAGATCTTTATTCGGCGACGCTTCAATTGCCGCTTTCTCTTCGGCTGTGCACACACGGTCCGTGCGCCTTTCATGATAAGGCCGAAGCGTTTCCGCGTCAATTCCAACCTCCCTGTCATGTACCGCCAAACAGACAAGGCCGTTTGTATGAGTGATATTATAATGAATCGGCAGACTTTTAAAATACGGCTTTCCATGCGCACGAAATTTGATATCGGAAAAATCGGGCTCCCTGCCGCAGAATTCCGTCACCACATGGCGCAGCAGTGAGTAGGATAGCTCTTTCTGCAGCTTTACACTCTCTTTTCTTGTTATGTTTTGGTCGTTATAACGCACGGCGTATATCATTTTAACCCATCTCCATTACCGCTTTTATCTATTTGCTTATCATAGCATGATTGCAGCCTGATTTCAAATACAGCCGCTTCGTAGAAATCCGGTTAGCTTTTACTAACTTTTTTTACTTGAAGTATTCCCATATACTACCTTTTGTGCTATACTCATTAGTTAGTTGATACCCGGCTTTATATTCCGCTTTCTATTGTAAAATTAAACGAAATATTCCTGCCGGCGCACATGTCGTCAAACCATTTCAAACCCAACACGCCTTTGCGATCCATTTTCCGTCCTGCCGCGCCCAGGTCCTTCGCAAGCGTCGGCCTTCCCTCCTCCTTCGCCCTGCAGGGAAAAAACACCCCACAAATCCCGTAAGCTGGTTTGACTACACAAAATAAAGGAATAGGAGCAAAGAATGAGGATTATTGATTTCCATGCGCACATCTACCCTGAAAAAATCGCCGAAAAAGCCGTAGAAAATGTAGGCAAATTTTATTTGATGAAAATGCTTGGCGACGGTACAGTGAACACCCTGATCGAAAACGGCAAAAAGGTGGGCGTCAACCGCTTTGTTGTACACTCCCCCGCCCTTTCCCCCACACAGGTGCTTTCCATCAACGACTCGATAACGAATGAATGTGCTGTTCACTCCGAGCTCCTCGGCTTTGGAACACTGCATGCTTTTATGGAAAACCCTGCTGCAGAAATCGCCCGCGTAAAATCTCTGGGGCTTGGAGGGATAAAAATCCATCCCGATTCCCAGCGGTTCGACCTGGACTGCGACGAAATGATGGAGATTTATGCTATACTTGAGAAGGAAGAGCTGCCGGTGCTCTTCCATACAGGCGATTACCGCTATGATTATTCCCATCCACGCCGCCTGCTGCGTGTGATACGGGAATTCCCAAAGCTCACTTGCATTGCCGCGCATTTCGGCGGCTGGTCGGTGTTTGATCTTGCGGTGGAATATCTGCTGGATACCTCCTGTTACCTGGATATCTCCAGCTCCATGAGCTTTCTGGGCCCGCGCCGCTCACGCGAGCTGATTGAACTGTACACACCGAACCGTATGCTTTTTGGATCGGACTACCCCATGTGGACGCCCGAATCCGAACTGGAAAAATTTAATGCGCTGGGGTTTGATGAAAAAGCCCGGGAGCTCATATTATATAGAAACGCAGAAAAGATTCTCAAAATATAAATGGTGGTGACAGAATGAATATCTATGAAAACATAACAGAGCTGATAGGAAACACCCCTCTATTCGCTTTGCGGCAGACAGAAAAGGCCCTCGGACTGAAAACGGCTATTTTCGCCAAGCTGGAATACTTCAACCCCGCCGGAAGCGTAAAGGACCGCATTGCAAAAAAAATGATAGCGGATGCGGAAAAAAGCGGCGCGCTGCATAAGGGCTCTGTTATCATAGAACCCACCAGCGGCAACACCGGCATCGGGCTTGCCGCCATCGCCGCGTCGAAGGGATACCGCGTCATCTTCACCATGCCCGAAACCATGAGTGTAGAGCGCCGGAAGCTGCTTCGGGCCTACGGAGCGGAAATCGTGCTGACAGAAGGCGCCCTCGGTATGACCGGTTCGATCCAAAAGGCGCAGGAGCTCGCCGCGTCTCTTGCAAACGCTTACATCCCCGGGCAGTTTGTCAACCCCTCGAACCCCCAGGCGCACTATGAGACCACCGGGCCGGAGATATGGCGTGATACCGACGGAAAAGTGGATATTTTAGTAGCCTGCGCCGGTACCGGCGGAACCATCAGCGGCACAGGCCTATATTTACGGGAGAAAAAACCGGACATATATATCGCGGTGGTGGAGCCCTCCGCCTCCCCCATGCTGTCAAAGGGTGAAAAGGGCTCACACAAAATCCAGGGAATCGGCGCGGGCTTTATACCGGATACCCTTGATACCGCAATTTACAACGAAATTATTACCATTGACGACGCGGACGCATTTTCCGCCGCGCGAGACATTGCCCGTGTGGAGGGGCTTTTTGTCGGGATATCGTCCGGAGCGGCGGTGTCCGCCTGCCTGCGGCTTGCCAAACGGCCCGAAAACGAGGGCAAAACCATCGTGACCATCCTTCCTGATACCGGCGAGCGGTATCTTTCCGCGGATTTGGTTCCGCAGGACTGATTGCTGCTTCTCATGTCCGTTGTGGATAAGACCGTATGGGACAACGCGGTGTTCTATTCTTGTACCGGCAATACAAAGCGCTTGGCGCGGAAAGCTGCATCCAAGGAATCCCGCAGATGTCGCTGAGGTTTAGGATATGAAACGCCTCGGGAAGTCGAGAGTCGTTATGAACTGATCAATCCAAAGGAAAGGGAAAAACATGAGCCTTAAAAACATACTTGAAACATCGCATTTAGTTCTACGCTCGTTGACTGCTGCCGATTTTGACGCCGTTCACTCATGGGCAGGCAATCCGGTGAACACCCGCTATATGGCCTGGGGACCCAATAGCGAGGAACAGACACGGGATTTTTTAAACTCTGTTCAGACAGGTAAGGATTTCGCCGTGGTTTTGAAGAAAAATGGAGCGGTTATCGGTAGCTGCGGTGTTTATCCGGACAGTGCCAACGATACAGGCGAAATCGGATGGATTCTCCATATGGATTACTGGAAGCGCGGTTACGGTACCGAACTCGGCGGCGAGCTGATTCGATATGGGTTTGAAGATTTGAAGCTGCGCCGCATAGTCGCTCCGTGCGCCTGTGCAAATTATGGCTCATACCGTGTGATGGAACGAAACGGAATGCGCCGGGAAGCCTTGCACCGTAAGGCATTCTGGGCGCGTGTCGACAGGGAATGGATTGACGAGGCGGTATACGCCATACTTGCGGACGAATACCAAAAAAAGGCTGACGACACGGTTGATTTCCCGTTAACTGAATTGCAGTAGGTCCACCGCACCCTGTTCTGGACACTTTATAAGTGCGAGTTCGCTCGCGCCGCGCCATAAAAAACGGGCAGTTTTTTTGTTTACGTCAGCCGTAAATCTATTCATTCGGCATTTCATCTGTTATAATAAATGGGATAAACAATTCGACACTGTTGCCCTGCCGGAGGAACTGCTGTGAATGCTGAATTGCTGAAAAAACTTGGCCGTATCACCGATGAGGAGCAAAGACTTCTCCGCGGTGAAATCCTGAATAAGCGCCTTTATACGGCTTCCCATGATTTTATCGTTGATAAGGTCAATCTGCTTGAAACCGGCAAGCTGATTTCGGTTCGGCCCCACACAAGATTTACGGATTTCCCGCTGCACAGGCACAATTATGTGGAAATCATCTATATGTGCAGCGGACAGACCGAGCACATGATTAACGGGGAACTGCCTCTGATATTGGGGGCGGGCGAGTTGCTGTTTCTCAACCAGCATGTTTCTCATGCGATCAAGCGCGCGGAGCTTTACGACATCGCCATAAACTTCATTGTCATGCCGCAGTTTTTCGACTTTGTGCTGGATATCATCGGCTCCGACCATATCCTGGGCCAGTTTCTGCTGAACTGCCTGCGGCAAAGTTCCGGATACGCGGATTTTCTGCACTTTAAGGTGGCCGAAGTCAAACGTGTGCAAAACCAGATGGAAAACCTTGTAATCGGCATGTTCGAGCCGGACATGAGCAGCCGCCTTATCAATCAGGTATCCATGTCGCTGCTGTTCCTGCTGCTGTTGGGGCATATTGACCGGATGAACACAGCAGGCCCCGGCCGCTCCTCCCATGCGTTGGTCTTGGGCGCCCTGCAAAGTATACAGGACCATTACCAGAACGTAACCTTAAGCGCCATTGCAGAGAGGCACGGCGTTTCCCTTGCCTATGTCAGTCGGCTTGTCAAAGAGGCCACCGGCAAAAGCTTCAAGGAATTGCTGATGGAAAAACGCCTGGGCAAAGCGGAACAGCTGCTCATAAATACGGCGCTGTCCACCGCAGATATCATTACAGCCGTCGGCTACGAAAATACCAGCTACTTTTATCGGATTTTCCGTGAACGCTACGGACTTTCACCGAAACAATACCGCAAATTGAACAAGTAAACTGTTCCGGTTAACTCAGGACGTATATTTTTTATATTTACGTCCTTTTTTGCTGCTGCCTTTTAGAATATACTAGTTGCATACCATATTAGGATACGGAGGTGCGCTATGCGTTATTACCTGGCAATCGATATCGGCGCGTCCAGCGGCCGACATGTGCTGGGGCATGTGGAAAACGGAAAAATTCAGCTGGAGGAAATCCATCGCTTCGACAATGGATTGACCGAAAAAGACGGGCATCTATGCTGGGACACGGAGATGCTGTTTCAAGAGATTTTAACCGGCATGAAAAAATGCGCAGAGGCCCAAAAAATCCCCGCTACCATCGGCATAGATACCTGGGCCGTGGATTTTGTATTGCTGGATGCAGAAGGCAATATGCTGGGAGACAGCGTCGCCTACCGTGACGGCCGCACAAAAAACATGGCCGCAGCTGTCGAGGACATCATACCATTTGATGAACTGTACGCTGTCACCGGCATCCAAAAGCAGCCATTTAACACCATTTACCAGCTGATGGCGCTGCAAAAACAGCAGCCGGATTTACTGCGAAAGGCCGAAAGCTTGCTGATGATTCCCGACTATCTGAATTACCTGCTCACCGGAAATATGCTGCAGGAATACACCAACGCCACCAGCACCGCCCTTGTAAACGCACATGGCAAAACCTGGGATAAAGGCCTGAGGCAAAGGCTGGGATATCCCGAAAAGCTTTTTACTCCCCTCTCCATGCCCGGGACCACTGTCGGCCCCCTGCGTTCTGAAATACGGCAATACGTCGGTTTTGAGTCCCAGGTTATCCTGCCCGCAACCCATGACACCGGCAGCGCCTATCTTGCCGTACCGGTAAAGGACGAACACGCGGTAACCATATCCAGCGGCACCTGGAGTCTGTTGGGGTTCGAAAATGCGGAGCCCATCCTCACGAAACGCGCCCAGACCGAAAACTTCACCAATGAGGGCGGGTTTGACTACCGCTTCCGGTTCTTGAAAAATATCATGGGTCTTTGGATGATACAGTCCGTGCGGCGTGAGCTCCACAAAAAATACAGCTATGCACAGCTGGAAGCCTTCGCGAAGGAATACGCGGATTTCCCATCGGTGGTTGACGTAAATAAAGACATTTTTTTGGCGCCGCAAAGCATGATAGAGGCCATACGGCAGGAGTGCCGTGACACCGGGCAACAGATACCGGAGGCGGTGGGTGAAATCACGCAGTGCATCTATAAGAGCCTTTCATCCTGCTACGCCGATGCGATTCACGGCCTGGAAGAAATCACCGGCAGGAATTTTACGGGCATCTACATTGTCGGCGGCGGCAGCAAGGACGGATACCTGAACGCCCTGACCGCTGAAAAAACAGGACTTCCGGTCTATACGGGCCCCACCGAAGGGACCGTCATCGGAAACCTGATGGTTCAAATGCTGCGGGGCGGTGAATTTTCCAGCCTGCGGGAAGCACGTAAATCAGTGAGAAACAGCTTTCACATAATCCAATATGGAGGAGAAACATGAGTACAATATATGAAACGGCAAAAGCAAAATATGAGACCCTGTGTATCGACGTAAACGACGCACTGCGGCAGTTGTCAGAAAAAGCCATCAGTATCCACTGCTGGCAGGGCGACGACGTCACCGGTTTTGAGAATTCCGGCGAGGATCTCTCCGGCGGCATTCAGGCAACCGGAGACTATCCCGGAAAGGCCACTACACCGGAGGAACTGATGGCGGACTTCAAAAAGGCCATCTCACTGATTCCCGGTAAAAAAAGAATAAGCCTGCACGCAAGCTACGCTATTTTTGAGGAAGGCGAATTTGCCGACCGGGACAAAATTGAACCGAAGCATTTTCAAAAATGGGTGGAGTTTGCAAAGGAAAACGGCATCGGCATCGACTTCAACCCCACCTATTTCAGCCATAAAATGGTAAAAAACGGCATGACTTTATCAAGTCCGGATGAAAATGTACGCAAGTTTTGGGTGGATCACGGCATCGCCTGCCGAAGAATCGCCGCTTATATCGCGAAAGAGCTGGATGACAACGTTCTGAACAATGTATGGATTCCCGACGGCCTGAAGGACATCCCGGCCGACCGTCTGGCCCCGCGCGCAAGACTGAAGAAGAGCCTGGACAAAATTTTCGCAGAAAAGCTGCCCGGCATCATCGACTGCGTGGAAAGTAAGGTTTTTGGCATTGGGCTTGAAGCCTACACTGTGGGCAGCTCGGAATTTTATATCAATTACGCAGCCTCCCATGAGGGTGTTTACAACCTCATGGACAGCGGCCACTACCACCCCACCGAGTTTATCAGCGACAAGATTTCCAGTATGCTGCTTTTCAAGGATAAGCTGCCGCTGCATGTCACGCGGCCCGTGCGCTGGGACTCCGACCATGTGGTACTGTTCGAGGATGAGATCCGCGAAATTGCCAAGGAGATTGTGCGCAATGACGCGATGGACAAAGTACTCATCGGTCTCGACTTCTTTGACGCTTCCATCAACCGTATCGCCGCATGGGTCATCGGCACGAGGTCTATGCAAAAGGCGCTGCTCTACGCGCTGCTCATGCCCCATAACCGTATGAAGAAATTGCAGGACAGCTGTAATTTCACCGAGCTGATGATGCTCAGCGAAGAGCTGAAGACCTTCCCCTTTGGCGATATATGGGAGCATTACTGCGAGACGCAAAACGTACTGAGTGGCGAAGACTGGTTTGCGGAAGTAAAAAAATATGAGGCGGACGTCCTCAGCAAAAGAGGTTCCTAATATGAATACCATCACTGATATAGCGATTATTGCGGCTTATATCCGCATGTGTGACGACGGCTGGAAGCAGGGCTGGCACGAGCGCAACGGCGGCAACTGCACCTACCGCATGAAACCGGGAGAAGTCGATGCGTGTCGTCCGTTCTTTGGCACGCAGCCCGGCGGCTGGGTTAAAATGGAGGTTCAGGCGGAAAACCTCAAGGGGGAATATTTTATTTCCACCGGCAGCGGTAAATATTTCCGAAACATCATCCTGGCGCCCCAGGACAATATCTGCATTGTAGAAATAAACGACACCGGGGACTCTTACCGGATCCTGTGGGGGCTTGAAAAGGGCGGAAACCCCACCAGCGAGTTTTCTAGCCACTTCATGAACCACAGTGTACGCAAGGAGGCGACAAACGGTGAAAACCGTGTCATTTACCATGCACATACACCGGCGGTAATCGCCATGACCTATATCCTTCCGCTCACAGCAAAGGACTTCACCCGCGCCCTATGGCAGAGCGCCACCGAATGTCCTGTGGTCTTCCCTTGCGGCGTCGCCGTCATACCCTGGATGGTTCCGGGCGGGGCGGAAATCGCGAAAGCCACCAGTGAGCAGATGAAGCACTTTGAGGCGGCCATTTGGGCGCAGCACGGCATGTTTTGCTCCGGTCCCGACTTCGACACAACCTTCGGGCTGATGCACACCATCGAAAAATCCGCCGACATTTATATGCGTGTCATGAACTCCGGCAAACAGGTTCTTCAAACCATCACAGACGACAGCCTGCGCGCAATCGCAAAGGATTTCGGCGTACGGCTGAATGAGGATTTTTTGACTTTTAATTGACGCTTACGAAAATATTTATTGACAAAATATGTAAACTAAGGTAATATAATTATATAAATAGTTTGAACAAAAGTGAAAGTCATGGTGCATTATGTCTTAGATTGCATTTACGAGAGTGTAATCAACTGAAAATCCATAGTTTCATTTTTGCATTTATGGCAGATATAGAAGGAGTCAGTATATTGGCTATCAAATAAAATTATTGAGAGTCATATTATGAATGAAAACTTAAGACCATTGATTCACCTATTCAAAACCAATAAAAACCACTATTTGTGTGACGCAAATATGGATGACGTCCAAATGATAACAAAAGACTTATATGATGATTTTAGAGAAAATTGTAGCACTGAGGGTAAAACACAAACAAATAGAGAAATGTTGCAAATGGTGCGGATGGTTGGAAATCAGCATATTTGCTTGGACTCAATCATATTAAATGACGCATTAAGGGATAAGGTATTTTATCCCTTAGTTTTTTATTCTGGAGATAAACCATGAATTTTTTTAGGCGGGCATGCTGCAGATTATGGTATAAAAAATTTAGAGTGATCTTGACAATTGTTTTGTTTGCTGTCATTTTAAGCGTCATTGCCGGCATACTGATTCTTTACACAAACAGCGCGGCGTCACTGGATTATCTGGAAAAAGGTCTTCGCTGTTCTGTTACGGTCAAAAAGGCATCC
>Ga0153939_1000199_pt1 | contig 21041 bp, 16 predicted proteins | sample TSNJ023MetaG_FD_104734 | JGI IMG/M metagenome (GOLD analysis project Ga0153939, IMG submission 104734) | Attine ant fungus gardens microbial communities from New Jersey, USA - TSNJ023 MetaG | ecosystem: Host-associated > Fungi > Mycelium > Unclassified | place: USA: New Jersey, Brendan T. Byrne... | reverse complement strand
GTATGACCAGTTTGGGCATGCGGGTGTGGACCCGAACTTCGGCGGCGGAGCGGGGGATCCGTTCTCCGGAGCGGGCTTTGATATTTCAGACATTTTTGACAGCTTCTTTGGCGGCGGTTTCGGTTCTTCCCGGCGCGCGAACCCGAATGCGCCCCGGCGCGGCAGCGATACGCAGGCGAATATTGTCATCTCCTTTGAAGAGGCGGCGAAGGGCTGCAAAAAGCAGGTGCAGTACCAGCAGATCGAAAACTGTGAGAACTGCGGCGGCAGCGGCGCGGCAAAGGGAACCTCCGCGGCTGCCTGTACAGCCTGCAACGGCACCGGACAGGTGCGCATCAGCCAGCGCACGCCCTTTGGTGTGGTGCAGTCAAGCCAGACCTGCAGCAAGTGCCAGGGTAAGGGCAAGGTGATTGAGACACCGTGTAAGACCTGTGACGGCAAGGGCAAAGTACGTAGAAGGAAGAACATCGAAATTTCCGTTCCCGCAGGTATTTCGGACGACCAGATTTTGAGTGTCGGCGGCGCGGGCAATGCCGGTTCAAACGGGGGGCCCTCAGGCGACCTGCATGTGGGGGTGTCGGTGCGGCCGCATCCGATTTTTGAGCGGCGCGGCAATGATGTCTGGTGTGAAATGCCCATCTCTTTCACCGAGGCGGCTCTGGGCGCGGATGTCGTGGTGCCCACACTGGACGGCAAGGTGACATACCATGTACATGATGGCACACAGCCGGGGGACACCTTTAAGCTTAAGGGTAAGGGTATCAAGAATTTGCATGGCAGTTTACGGGGCGACCAGTTTGTACGTGTGACGGTGGAAATCCCAAAAAACCTGAGCAAAAAGCAAAAAGAGCTTCTGCAGGAGTTGGACGGAATAACAGAAGAGAAGAACTATCAAAAGAAAAAGTCTTTCTTTACCAAGCTGAAAGATCTTTTTAACGAATAAACATAGCATTTTTATCAAAAACACGGTATAAAGCATGGATTTTGTTTATATCGTGTTTCTTTTTTGTGGTTTTGGCTTCTGTAACCGTACGGAAGAACATAAAGGTAGACGCTAATCTGTTCGTTCAGAGTAGGCGGAAAGAATATGAAGCATTGAAACTTTCTTCATTGTAAATCATACAAGGGCCGATATATTGCGGGTGCTTTGGGAAGCGGATATAGCAGTCTTTTTTTGCGTGCGGCAAAAAAATAGCAGCCAGCAGTTGCTGGCCGCGGGATGAGCATTTTTAGCGTCCGACGAAGGTTGCACAGTTGGTTCCGCTCATAGTTGAAACGGAATTTGCTGAGGAATCGACACAGATATGGTCGGCGTCACACTTGCGATTACGGTTATAGCTGCAGTTTTCCGCCTTACAGTGAATGCCGGTATCCTCTGTGACGTTGTAGACGCTAACGCTGTTCATTGCGCTGTCCTTCTTTTCTGCAAAGGATGCACAGCAGGTCTGGGCCTTTTCCTTTGCAGCCGGTCCGTCCACATTGATCTTGTCCAAAGAGCAGAGGTTTTGGCTATTATACGCGCAGCTTTGCACTTTGCATTCTACCTTGTTCATAAAAGCACCTCCAAATTTCGTGTAAGATAAACTTACAAAATTATCTTTGCCTTTTCCGGTGATTTTATTCCTATAAAAATTTTCATATGCATTTTATTGTCCGGGGGTATTTGCGGAAAGCTGCGTTTGATCGAGTATTTGTCTGCCTGCAAGCTTCATCAGCAAAAAGGCGCCTACAGCGGTAATCGCGATTTCCGGCAGCATATAGGAGGCGTTATACACGGTGGAATAAATGAGTGCCAGGGCGCTGCCGGAAATATGCTCCAGCACCCACGCGCCGAACTCAAAGCCCTCATTTGAGAAGTACCACTCAGCATATTCGCCCCAAAACAGAAAACCGGCGAATATATGGGAAATGAAGCGCAGGAAACCGGCGACGATGGCGCCGAGTGTAAAGCTCCAGGCGGGATTCTTAATTTTATTTCGGAAGAGCCCTGCAAAGCCCAATACGGCAAAAGCCAGCAGATAGTCGAAAACGACGACGCCGACAAGGGAGCCGAAGCTCATGCCCCGCAGTCCGCCTGAACCCAGCAGCATTTGTATGCAGCCGTGAATCAGGCCGATAAAAAGCCCCCACTTTATTCCATAACGATAGCTGAAAAACGCAATGGGAAGCATGGAAAAGAGCGTGATCGATCCGCCGTAGGGCAATTCAAAAACCTTGATGATGGAAAGCACGGTGGCAAGGGCGATCATGACGCCTGCGACCACCAGTTTGACTGTTCTTTGTGATGTTCTGATATTCATCTTTCATTCTCCCTTATTCATATGTCATGGTTGCAAAAGAAAAATGCCCCGCCGATAACACGACAGGGCAAATAAACAAAAACATCGCCAAAAATAAAAGAGATGAAAGTTTGAAATGCTGCCTACGTCGGTATTATCCGCATCAGGTTATGTCATATGGGTGAAAGCCCACTGACAAAGGGTTTAAGCAAAAGCTAATCTCAGCCGCCGTGGCAGCTCCCCTTATTTCATTTTCATGATTATTTTATACTGTTTTTGACGAGTTGTCAATTTGAAGCTGCAAAAAAGTTTATAAAAACATAAATCTGTTCAGGGTTTCGATATGAAAAAGTAAGGTGATTCTTGCTTTTTCCTTCTAAAGCGTTTATAATTATTCTAAGAAAATATGTATATCATGGTGTTTTGACACAAAGGAAAGCCGTACCGTTTTCACGATTTATTTGCCTTTCGGCAGTGTCACGGCAGGAATCCGCAAAGGTTCTTTTTTTCCTCTTCTTTTCCATATACGGGAGTACATTTAGAATTCGTGTATTTAATTGTGTCGGCGCGCCCAGAAACCGGGAGAATGAGTTATGGCCATGAAGGCGAAAGAACTTGCACAATTGCTAAGCGTATCGCCGGCGACAATTTCGCTGGTGCTCAACAATAAACCCGGCATCAGTGATTCGCTGCGCCAGTCCCTTACCGAGAAAATTAAAGAGTTGGGCTGTGCGGACATGCTGACGAAAGAAGCCTCCACGTCGCTACAGGCAGACGACCAGACCGGAAGGGTCCGTACAGGCATCGCTTATCTGATTTATTCCGATGGGGAGGAAAACAGCGAGCGCTTTGCTTTTTACCCCGCAGTGCTCGAGGGCGCGGAGACACAGGCGCGTGAAAGCGGTCATAATCTGATGGTATATCATGTCAGTCCCCAAGGCGCTCCGCAATTAAAGACGATGCTGGAGGACGCGGGGGTGATCGGCGCCATCATTCAGGCGACACATATCACACCGGAAATCCAGGCGGATTTGCATAGAATTACGCTGCCCTGTGTTTTTATCGACGCTTACCGGCCCGAACTGAACAGGAGCAGCGTATGTGTCAATAATGAACAGGGGATTTACAGCGCGGTGCGGTATTTAAAGGAAGCAGGACACCGCAACCTCGGATATATCCTCAGCGGCCGTGAAAGTGACAGCGATGTGGAGCGCCGGCGCTGCTTTCATCAGGCTCTTCGGGAATATGGGCTTGCCGACAGGCGTGAGTTTTATTATTCGGCGGACGGCCGAGGCGATCAGACAGCGGAAACGATGAAAAGGATATGGCAGGGGGCGGATAAAATTCCCACCGCCATCGTCTGTGAGAATGATATCATCGCTTTTTATGCGGTGCGGGCATTGAACCAATGCGGCTATCAGGTGCCGCAGGATGTTTCCCTTATCGGTTTTGACGACCGCTCTATCTGTACCATGTCTGATCCAAAGCTGACGACGTTGCGCAGCTTTCGAAATCTTTTGGGCCGTGAGGCAGTCAAGCTTTTAAAGAATAAGCTGGAACTGAAAAAGCTGGGTATCAGCGAGCTGCCGATCAAGATCGAACTGCCCACAGAGCTTGTAATACGTGACAGTGTACGCAACATATTACAGTAATAAATGTTTTTTCAAATAAATCCAATCGAAAATAATGATATTTTTGATCAAAAGGGGTTGTTGCAAGATGCATATTTATGCTTCTTGCAACAACCCCTTTACAGCTGATCAATAGCGGGAACACACATTCAGCCGATACCTTTTTTATTCTCCCGGAACTTCGTCGGCGTGATATTATAAGTCTTTTTAAACAGGGAAAAGAAATAGCTGGTATTAAGGATGCCGACGGATTCGCTGATTTTGCCTATGGGCAGCCTTGTTTCCAGCAGCAGGTTACAGGCTTTGCTCATGCGGGTCTTATTCAGGTACTCGTTAAACGGTACGCCGACCTCTGCGGTGAAAATCTTGCCGAGGTAGGCGGGGGTCAGGTTTACAAGGTTGGCGAGTGTGCTAAGAGAGATGTCGGGGTTGCTGTAGTTGCTTTCGAGATAGGCTTTGATTTTGTCAACCGAGTCGTTTCCGGCGTTTTTCCGGTTCAGCTCGACACGGTAGATCAGCTCCGTGAAAAACCGCGTGACCGTGCGGATCAGGATACGCACGTTCTGTATGGCATTGAGCTCTTCAATAATGGACAGCAGCAGCCGGAAGGAATCGTCGTCGCGGTCAAAGGTGAGCGCGAAATCGTCCAGCACCGACATGGCCATGTGCTTGGAATAGGATAATGCCGTCTGAAAGCTTAAATTGGCCATTGAAGTCAGGGCGGTGTCAAACTCAATTTTGCAGGCCTCCAGATTGCCGGCCTTCACGTATTCGGTGAATTTGCTGTGCAAGCCGCCAAAATACTGGTCGGCGCTCATCAGGTCATTTTTTTCATGGTAGAAAAAGGCCTTGCCGGTTTTGCTGATGGGATGGGACTTCATGCCGATTTTGGCCTGCTCGTAGGATAAGTTTACACTTTGCCAGGTTTCGGCGATACCGCCGATGCAGATGGTGGTGTCGATGGAAAACTCCCGCCCCATAATTTCGGGGATTTCCCCCAGGCTGTTTACAAATTCGTCTGACAGCGCCGGTGTGTCAAGGTAGATCAGTGCGGCGAAGGTGTTTTCATCCTTGCGCAGAAGCTCCAGCCCGTAAAACCGCGTCACCACATCACGCGTGACATTTTCAAGGGCGTAGTGGTACACAAACAGGTCGCTGTCGAACACGCCCGCATTACCGGTTTCCTGGCGCGAGCACTCTATTAGCAGCGTGGCGTAGTAAAGGGAGTCCAGCCGGATGTCCAGATGGCTGTAAATGTCAAGGGCGCCTTGAATGGTGTCGATTTCCCCGCGAAAGATATAGTTGAGATACATATTTTTCGATTGAGTGTACGATGCGATGAGTCCCTGCTCCAGCTGGTTTGCACGGGAGTACATGCTGGAAAAGGCCTCGCGCAGCTGTTCCAGCTCATTTCGCTTTTCCGCTTTGGAATCGGCCGACACATAGTTTTCATACAGATTGCGTATGGGCTTATAGAGGGTGCCGCTGACCCGCTTGGATAAGAAAAAGCCAAAAATCAGCGTGACAATAAACATAGCGCAGGACAGCAAGATAATGAAACCGAAATTTTTTAAAATATTGGAGTATGGCACAATATTGATGACGATCCAGTTCATGCGGGACGCCTTAGCATAGGTGACAAATTTGAGCTGCCGGTCGCTTCCCCTAAAAGACACGGAGCCGGAGGTTTCGGATATGGCCGCCTGCTTCACGTCAAAGTCGCTTTCGCTTACCTTGCTGAAATCCTCCTGTTCGCTTTGCGCCGCGTTGACAGACACTGTGCTTCCAAGGTCGTCGGTGAAAATGATTTCCTGGTATTCCCCGGCGGCGCGGATATTGGCTAAAATACTGTCAAAAAACGATGCGTCTACATCGATGATGATCATGTCGCGGGTTTGGTCATCACGGATATTCACAGTGAAAATAAAAGTATAGGCGGTGACCGTGTGCGCTGTTTGCAGCGAATAGGCCGCGCCGATGGGGCGAAGCAGCGAGGCGAAGTTGTTTTCACCCAGCGCCTGATACAGTGGCTCCGGTGAAAAAAGTGAAAGGTCTCCCACACAGGAATTGGACAGATAACGCTGTATCGCCGCGTTGTACATACCCACATAGCGAAAATACGGATAAGCGTTTTTGAGGTTCTTTAGCCTCGTACAGGCCCTGTGCTCCTGCAGGCGGTCAATTTTTGCCGAGAGCAGCACAGCCAGCGTATCGCGGTCGGAAAGGATCTGGTTTGTTATGGATTCCAGCGAGTCATATAAAATATCGGTTTCCGTGCACACCTGTTCAAGATGTGCTATGGAATAATTTTTTGCGGAATCCACCTGGAGGCTGCTGAAAACAGAAAACAGTAAAAGGGTGATGACCAGATCGACCGTCATCACCACGGCAAAGAAGGACCACAAATATTTTTTGTTCAGTGTTCGCGCTTTTCTCATAAAGTTCATATTCTACCCCTTTCCCCATATTATAAGATAGAACATCTCTCTTTTCATTCTATCGTATGAATTTTGCCCACGCAACTAAAAGTTATGTCAGTATCGCTAATTTGTGAACATGAACAATCCTATCGCTAATTTTTGAATAGCGTCGAAATTATTGCAGTCACAATTTTTCGATACAAATTTGTAACTTCCGAAAAAAGTGGAGAGTATCAAAAAAATTATAGTTTACACGGCGAAATTTTGTGCATAAAATACAAATTAAGTCCAGCGGCTATAAAAACGGGGTTTGTTTTTCAGTGATCTTCTGTTTTTCTTTGAAGGCGGTATCCGTTCTTACCGCAAACAGACTTTTCCGCCCGCCGCGGATTTTTTGAAATCTATGAGGGGGTCTTACATTATGAGTACATTGGAACAACCGGCGGCCGCTCCACAAAAGCTACGAAAGAAAAAAGGATTTTTCGGAGAAATTTGGACGAACAAGTTTCTGTATCTGCTTGCGATGCCGGCTATCGTGTACACCTTTATTTACTGTTATATGTCCCTGCCGTACATAGCCATCGCTTTTGAAAAATTCAATTATAAAACTGGCATTTTCAGCGAATTTGTAGGCCTGCAGAATTTTGAACACTTTTTTGCGTCCAGCTGGGCCTGGACGGTCACGCGCAACACACTGGTCATCAACATCCTGTTTTTAATTGTCGGCACGGTCTGTGCGGTGCTTTTGGCGATTGTACTCAATGAAATCCGCGCGAAAAAGTTTTTGAAGGTCTCCCAGTCAACTATGCTGTTTCCGTATTTTATTTCGTGGGTCATCGTAAGCTATATGCTGCAAGGGATTCTCGGAACCGACAATGGCTTTATCAACAATATGATGGCCGCAGGCGGCGGCGACCGCATTTCTTTTTATCAGCAGCCGGGCTATTGGTATCCCATCCTCTTGATTTTGCATATCTGGAAAACCACCGGATACAGCGCCATCATCTATCTGGCGGCGATTACCGGCATCGACGAGGGCCTGTATGAGGCGGCCTATATCGACGGCGCCACAAGGATGAAACGCATCCGCTACATCACCATGCCGCTTCTGATGCCGACCATCTGTATTATGACACTGATGTCCATCGGCCGGATTTTCTACGGCGATTTCGGTATGTTCTATGCTATTATCCGTGACAACAGCTCACTGATGCCCATTGCGGAGGTCATTGACACCTACGTTTACCGAACTTTCAAGAATACGGGGAACCCCAGCCTTTCAATGGCCGTAGGCCTGTACCAGTCGGTGGTTGGGTTCATACTGGTCTTTACATCCAATACACTGGTGAAAAAGTTTTTCCCTGAGGGCGCGCTGTTTTAAGCGCATATTTTTGAAAGGAGGCAGAGAGTATGACACGCGAATCCATCACAAATGCAAAGAACAAAATCAACCGCGGAACAGCGGATAAAATTCAGCAGGTTATCATTTATATCGTTGTCACGCTGTTCGCACTGGCCTGTATTGTACCGTTTATACTGGTAATCATCGTGTCCTTTACCCATGAAAAATCGGTGACGCTGAACGGTTACAGCTTTTTCCCGGAGCAGTGGTCCACAGCGGCGTATCAGTTGCTGTTCTCATCCCGGTCGGCTGTTCCCCAGGCATATAAAATCACCACCATCTCAACGGTTGTCGGCACACTTACCGCGACACTCATCACCTTCGGAGCAGGCTACACGCTTGCAAACAAGCAATGCCGCTACCGGAACGGGCTGTCCCTTTATTTCTATATCACGATGGTGTTTTCGGCGGGTCTTGTACCCTGGTATATGATTTCAAAGGCAATTGGAGCCTATGACAACATCTGGGCACTCATTGTACCGTCGCTGTTGTTCTCGCCGTTTAACATGTTCCTGGTTCGCAATTTCGTGCGCGGCATTCCGGATGAGCTCAATGAATCGGCCCGTATTGACGGTGCGGGGGAGGTTCGCATTGCCTTTGCGATCTATTTGCCCCTTTGCATGCCGGTTATCGCCACTGTCGCGCTTTTTTACGCAATCGGTTATTGGAACAACTACTTCAACGCCGTCATGCTTATTGACAACAAGGAGTACTTTTCCCTGCAGATGCTGCTTTTTAAAATACAGTCGGAAATCACGGAAATGCAGAGGGTAGCTCAAGGCGCCATGCGTTCCAATCCGCCGAAGGAAAGCTTTAAAATGGCCACGTCGGTCATCACGATGGGCCCGATCATCCTGCTGTACCCATTCCTCCAGAAATACTTTGTCAAGGGCATGGTTGTGGGCGCGGTGAAAGGTTAGGTATGGTTTTTATGGGGAAAACCCCGTTGAACAAAATACTTATTGAAGGAGAAGAAATATGAAGACTTCTAAAAAGATTCTTGCTTTGCTGCTTGCAGTTATGATGGTTTTTGCCATTTTTGCTGCATGTGACACTGGCACGGAAACAAGCTCGGATGCAAGCGAGCCGAAGTCCGAAGCGGCGGATTCCTCCGCGTCGGAAGCGGTCTCTGAACCCGACACAGGTGATACCGGTGACACAGGAAACGGTGAGGTGCATCCTTGCCGGATTGTTCAGCCCGGTACACATAAGGATGAGTATGAGATCGGCATTGCGGCTGTCAACGAAAAGCTTCTCGCTGACGGCGTCGGCATTGAAGTGTCGGTCACCCGTATTCCGTGGGACGCTTACGCGGAGAAGCTGAACCTCATGCTGACCACAGGTGAGGAGTTTGAGCTGCTGCATGTCATGCAGGACGTGAAAAACCTCTCCGCCATCGCGGGAATGGACGCCATTATTTCTCTGGAAGATATCGTCGACAAATATCCGGACCTCATAGACAAGTTCACAGAGCTTGAATGGGCGGGCACCCTTTATAAAGGTGAGCGCTACGCGGTTCCGTGCTCCTGGCGTTCGTTCGACAACACCATGTCCTACATCACGGCGAGAACCGATGTGATGGAAGCGGTGGGCTACAGTGAATTCCCGTCGGAAAGCACAGAAGACCTGCTGGATATGATGACAAAGTCGCAGGAATACATTCTGGAAGAAACCGGCGTTAAGGCGTACCATTGGTATCATCAGAATCAGGACACCGCCCACTGGCTGCACAGAACCTATGATACCTATCCGTTCTATGTTGAAAACAGCCTCGGCATCGTTCTGGCCCGTCAGGATGGCACCATCGATTCCTTCTATGAGTCAGAAGAGTTCAAACAGGACGCGGACTATTACTATGAACTGTTCCAGGCCGGACTCATCAATCCCGACATTCTCAACCTGGATTCCCAGGTGAAATACGACCAGGCAGACCTCGGCGCGTTCCTCCCTTCACAGACCTACGATCCGTACCAGGGAGTGAGCATCGGAACGAAAACCGGTATTGAAACAACCGTCGATACTTATAAAATGGCAGAAGATAAGCCGGAATTGATTTATACCTTCGTACAGAACCTCAACGCAATTTCCGCCACATCGGAAGACCCGGAATCAGGCCTGAAGTTCCTCGATTGGCTGTATGCAAGCCTTGAAAACCATGACCTGTTCCATTACGGCATTGAAGGGCAGCATTATGAGGCAGTCGGCGACGACAGAATCATCTATGTGAAGGATGAAAACGACCAGCAGCTTTATGTGCTTGATACATGGATGACCGGCTATCTGCCCTATATCCGTTATCAGGACGACGCGCCGGACAACTACATTGAGTCCATGAACTATAAAGCGGAGAATTATGTGGTGTCACCCATCGCGGGATTCATCTTTGATTCCTCCAACGTTACAACAGAGCTGACAAACCTGCAGACAGAGATCATTGCCTCCATTTATCCCATCAAGGTGGGTATGGTTTCTTATGACGATAACATCGACGCCGCTGTCGAAAAGCTGAAAGCGGCGGGCCTCGATGCTTACCTCGAAGAGTACCGCACACAGTTTGCGGCATACCTTGAGGCAAACCCGCAAGTCATGGAAATGGCTCCGGGCAGCACAGCGGACTGATTACATCTGATATTTTTAGGGAATGGGCGCCGGGCAGTTTGGCCCGGCGCTGTTTCCGTAATGGGAGAGGAAGTTTTGGGGCTATGATAAATATCAAGGATTTCGGCGCAGTCGGCGACGGAAAAACCATGAATACGAGGGCCATACAGGCGGCAATCGATGCCGCAAGGGAAAAGGGCAGGGGTATCCGCATACCGCAGGGCCGCTTTTTGACCGGGACGCTCAATATAACCGGCGTGTCGATGTATCTGAGCGGCGGCGCGGTACTGCTGGGGTCCGGTGATATGGAGGATTACCCCGTACAGCCCTTTGAGCACAACGAAATGGGGCCGATACAGGCTTTGCTGGTTTGTTATCAATCGAGAAACATCACCATCAGCGGAAGTGGTATCATTGACCTCAGTGGTGACAATTTCTATGATTTCACAAAACCGCTTGTTCCGGAAAGCAAAGTGCCCTATAATGAAGGACAGAAAAAGGAATGTACGGTGTACCATGAGAAACGCCCGAACCAATGTATATTCTTTCATCATGTAGAAAATTTAACGGTACAGGGGATCACCGTTTTAAACGCGCCCTGCTGGACGTTCAGCTTCAATGAATGCTCGAATGTCAAGGTGCTGAATCTGACCATTGACACCAGCCTCAACATCCCCAACGACGACGGCATGCACTTCTGCTCCTGCTGTGGAGTGATCATATCCGGCTGCAATATTACAAGCGGCGACGACTGCTTCGCGTTTTCCGGCATCACAAACTGGGAGAAGCCGTGCGAAAATATTGTGATAACGAACTGCATCGTCAAGTCCTGCTCAAAAGCCATTGTGCTGGGCTACATTCACAGCCATGTGCGCAATGTTCTGATTGAAAACGTCATCATCCGTGAAAGCAACCGCGGCCTGTGTATCATGTCAAACCCCGAGACGGGGCTTGTGGAAAATGTCCGGATCAAGAATATGCTCATCGATACGCGTGTGCGCGCGGGCAACTGGTGGGGGAACGGCGAGGCGGTGTTCTTCATGGCGATGGACCATACCGGGAATGTACCCGTGTCGCAAAAACCCGCACGCCGTACGGCTGTCAATATCCGGGATATCCATTTGGACGGCGTGACCTGTACTACGGAAAACGCTTTGGGCGTCATCGGCGTTCGGGAGAATATCGAAGACGTCTGTATGAATGATATCCGCGTCATAAGAAAGCCGTCGGAAAACATAACGCTCAAGGGGGAGACCTTCGATGTCAGCCCGTCAAAAGGGTCATACGCCGTACCGGCGGATTGCGGGCTGTACCTTGAAAATGTACGCGGCGCCCGTCTGACGGATATCAACATGAGAAATACCGAGGGAGAAATCCTGCGGATCGTACAAAAAGAGATCGAAACTGAAATCTGCTGAGGAGGGTTTGACAGATGAAGGTAGGTTTTATTGATTATTATCTGGATGAATACCATGCGTGCAATTATCCGGCGTGGCTGAAAGAGGCGACAAACGGAGAGCTGGAAGTGGCGTACGCGTATGCAAAAATTGATTCCCCAAACGCGGGTGGTCTGACCACAAAGCAGTGGTGCGAAAAATACGGAATCGAAGAGACCGCAAGCATGGCCGAGCTTATCCAAAAAAGCGATTGTATCAACGTGCTGTCGCCGGACAATCCGGAAATGCACGAGGAGCTTTGTGAATTGGCGATGCAAAGCGGAAAACGCGTTTACATTGATAAAACCTTTGCCGAAACAAAGGAGATTGCCGAGCGTATTTTCGCTGTGGCCCACGCCCATAACACACCCTGCTTTTCGGCGTCGGCACTCCGTTTTGCCAATGAATATCGGGGAATCGACCGGGCGTCGATACAAAGTATTGTCAGCTATGGGCCGGGCCCTCTTGACACCTACTCCATCCATCAGCTTGAACCCATCGTGGCGCTTTTGGGCCCGGATATCCGGCGGCTGATGTATGTGGGGACCGATGCGTGGCCGGTGATTGTCATGGAATGCGCGGACGGGCGGCGTGCTGTCATGTCCCAGCATGGCTGGGAATGCCCCTTCGGTATGCAGATTGACAAAAAAGGCGGTACCACTGAAAATATTGTCGTGTCGTCGGACTATTTTAACGGGTTTATCCGGGAAATGGCGGACTTCTTTCTGCATGGGAATGTGAAGGTTCCGCATGAGGAGACCGTCGCTATCATGGCGGTGCGGGAAGCCGCAGTCAAGGCATCATTCAGCCCGGATACATGGATTGATATCTGAAATCCCATCAAGGATTAATCAGTCTTTTGGTTTATAAAGCGTATTAAACGCTTTATCATATGTATTATTTATAAACTGGAGGAATTTAAAATGAAAGTAGCAGTTATTGGATGCGGAACCATCGCAAATGTCGCGCATATCCCGTCTTACATGAACAACCCGGATGTGGAGATCAAGTATTTCTGCGACATCATCCTGGATCGTGCCGAAACCGCCGTGGAAAAATATGGCTGCGGCACAGCGGTCGAAGACTACCGCGAGGTGCTTGCCGATCCGGAAATTGAAGCGGTTTCCGTCTGTACGCCCAACAATGTCCACTCGCCGATTTCAGTCGACGCGCTGAAGGCGGGAAAGAACGTGCTGTGCGAAAAGCCCGCTGCCAGAACCTATGCAGAAGCCCTCGAAATGCAGAAGGCCCAGCATGAGACAGGCAAGGTGCTCAATATCGGCGTTGTGAATCGTTTTAATGACAGCGTCAACAAAATCAAGGAATACATCGACAGTGGCAAGCTGGGTGAAATTTACCATGTGTATGCAAGCTTCCGCGCGCATCGCTCCATCCCGGGGCTTGGCGGCGCGTTTACCACTAAGGCCATCGCGGGCGGCGGGGCGCTGATCGACTGGGGCGTGCATTACCTCGATATTGTCATGTACTGCTGCGGCGACCCGAAGGTGTATACCGTGTCCGGCGAGACCTTCTGCAAGTTGGGGAAGGACATGGAAAACTACACCTATGTGGATATGTGGGCAGGCCCTCCAAAATACGACGGCGTCTATGATGTGGACGATTCCATGACGGCGCTCATTCGCACCTCAGGCCCGGTCATCACCGTAAACGGCGCATGGGCTGAAAATATCGGCGACAACGAGCAGTATATAGACTTTATCGGCGATAAGGCGGGAATCCGTCTGCAATATGGCAAGGATTTTACCCTTTATACCACGGAAAACGGCTCACTGATTTCCTATACGCCCAAGTTTGGTATGCGCGACCATTTCCAGAATGAAATTGATGCCTTTGTGCGCTGCATTCAAACAGGCGAAAAGCTGCCGTCCCATATCGACACGGCGATCATCACAACGGAGATGATGGAGAAAATTTACGACTCCGCCGAGCAGCACAAGGAAATTTCGCTGATCTAAGCTTTTACCATACAGGCTGAATTTATAGCAGAGAATCAGGCAAAGGAGAGTGAGGTCACTTTTGCCTGTTCTTGGCATACCCTGAAAACAATGAAAGACAGATGAGGATGCCGGATATAGAAAAGATATTTGTCATTCTTAAGGAGGAGTATATGGATCTGCTGAAAGAGCTGCAGTATGTATTGGATTTTACCGATGTATACCGCTCGGAAGAGGATATTTACCTGCGGGAGGCAGCTTGCCTGAAGCTGCAGACGCCGAATATGCTGGCACCGCTCAGTGAAGACGACCGCATTGCGGGCCGCATGCAGCACCGCTATGTGGGCTTCAGCCCGCAGTATGGCGGCCTTTACACCTATTTCTTCCACGAAGACAAGGTGGAAACCGCCATAAAAGAATGCGAAAGGGAACTGACGCCAGGGCTGCGGGAACGGCTTACAAAGACCGTGGAGTTTTGGGGGCAAGAGAAAACATTGAATCGCCTGAACCGGCGTTTTGAGGAAGCGGGTTTCCAAATTCCCTGCAGCCATGAGCAGCCCGGAATCGGCAATGCGGATGGCAGAATCGCAGGTATGAATGTGGATCTCGACAAGCTCATACGCCTGGGGCTGCCGGGGCTTCGCACCGAAATCGAAACAAAACGGCGGGAGCAGCCCGAAAAAGAGCATTTTTACAGCGCTTTGCTAAGCACGGTTGATACCATTGCGGATGCCTGCGACTATTACCGCGTGCAGGCCGACGCGATGCTGGCTGTGACTGGAAATCGGGATTTTAGGAAGCTGTCGCAGGTGCTCGCAAGCATACAGACTAAAAGGCCCCAAAGCTTTTATGAGGCGCTGCAGCTGTTCTGGATCTACGCGATGATTTCTGATCTTATGAATTACGGACGTATGGACGTGTATCTCGGAGATTTGTATATGCAGGATATCGAAAGCGGTGTCGTGGATGAGGAAGAGGCCATCGACCTGATACTCTCCATGTACCGTCATATGCTGAAGGTGCATAAGATTCATGATACACGTGTGATCATCGGCGGCCGGGGCAGGCGCAACACGGCAAATGCCGATGCGCTTGCCATGACGATCATGGAAGCCTCCCGGCGCTTTCGAGAGGTGGTTCCGCAGCTGACAATGCGCTACTACAGCGGCATGGATGAGCGCCTCTATGACAAAGCGCTGCAGGTCAACGCGGAGGGCTGCACCTTCCCGATCATCTACAGTGACGACACCAACGTTCCCGCCGTCATGAAGGTCTACGGCGTACCCGAGGAAGAGGCCGAACGTTACCTGCCCTTCGGCTGCGGCGAATATGTGTTGGAGGGCCTTAGCGTGGGTACGCCAAACAACGGCATCAACCTGCTCAAGGCGCTGGAGGTGACGCTGCGAAACGGATATGACGGATATTGGGATCAGCAAATCGGTGAAAGAACCGGCGCGCCGGAGGCCTATGTGACCTTTGAGGCCCTGTGGAGTGCTTACAGCAGGCAGGTGGAAGCCGTCGTCTATCGGGCGGCGCTGCATAAGCGGCTGAATTTTGATGTGGCCGCGCAGCAAAGCGGATATCTGCATATCAGCCTGTTGATGGATGACTGCATCGCGCGCGGAGAGGGGCTTTTAAACGGCGGGGTTCGCTACCTCAACGCGTCGTCTGAGATTTTTGGCCTTATCAGCGCAGCGGACAGCTTTACCGCAATCAAGAAGCTGGTGTATGACGAAAAGAAATACACGCTGCGCGAGCTGGTGGATATTCTCGACGGGGATTTCGATGGCCGTGAGGATGTGCGCCAGGAATGCCTGAAAGCGCCGAAATACGGCAATGACGACACAGCCGCGGATGAAATGGCGGTGCGCGTATTCGATCACATTGCAAAAATGACCATTCGCACGGGAGAGCTTGTCGGTCTGCAGAAATATAACATTGTCAGTGTCAACAACAGTATGAGCGCTGAGTGGGGAACTTCCTGTCTGGCATCGGCTTGCGGAAGGCATAAAAGCGCTCCGATGTCCAACGGAAACGGCCCGTCCATCGGCGCGGACCAAAACGGCATTACGGCACTGCTCAATTCCATGAGCAAGTTTAATCCGGCAACCCATGTGGGCGTTATCAATAATGTACGCTTTACCAAAGAGATGTTCAAAAATTCCTACGGCAAGGTGAAGGCGGCGCTCAGGGTCTTTTATGAAAACGGCGGCGTTCAGACGAATATCTGCGCGGTGGGCAAGGACGACATGGAGAACGCTATTAAAACACCGGAGAAATACCGGAACCTGATCGTCCGCATCGGCGGCTTCAGCGCGCGTTTTGTGGAGCTGAATCCGGTGATACAAAACGAATTGATTTTACGTACGACCTACGACGCATAATTCTTTCGGCGGTTTTGTCCCTGCCTTACCGGCGGGGAAGGAGCGGCCCGGGAAGAGATGCCAGGGTTCAGACAGGGATTTTATGGGGATAATTTTTGATATACAGCGTTTTTGCGTACACGACGGCCCGGGCATCCGTACGACGGTTTTCCTGAAGGGCTGTCAGATGGTTTGTCCCTGGTGCCACAACCCGGAATCGATCAAAGCTGCCGTGGAGCTGGGCTTCGATACTGTAAAATGTGTTTCCTGCGGCGTTTGTTCCACTGCCTGCACACAAAGCGTGCATGGTATGGACAGTACAGGTAAACACATCGTGGATTTTGGCCGCTGTACCGGCTGCGGCGACTGTATTAAAGCCTGTCCTGGCGGAGCGCTGAAGCTGTTCGGTGAGCAGTTGGAAGCAAACCGGGTGATAGATGAGGTGCTGAAGGATAAGAAATATTATGACGGTTCGGGTGGTGGTGTGACCTTTACCGGCGGGGAACCGACAATGCAGTTTGGTTTTTTGATGGAGCTGCTGCAGCTTGCAAAGCAAAACGGGCTGCATACCGCGCTGGAAACAAACGGAGCGGTTTCAGAAAAGCGCCTTGCGCTGCTGCTGCCGTATACCGATCTGTTTTTGCTGGACTATAAGGCCACAGGGCCTTTGCACCGGCAGCTGACCGGTGTGCAGGAGACTGTGGTGCTTGAGACCTTTTCGCGGATCAACGCAGCGGGAAAGGATATTGTCCTGCGCTGTCCGATCATACAGGGGATCAATGATGATGAGGCGCACTTCGAAGCCATTCGGGAGCTGCGCCGGAACTGTTCGAGTATCCGTGAAGCGGAGGTCATGGCGTACCACACCACCGGAAAACATAAGTGGGATGCCCTTGGCATCGCTTATGCATTCAGTGACCTGCCTTCGGCCACACCGGAGATGAAAGCCCGGTGGGAAGCGAAAATTATGGTGTAAATCGCTTGCCTTTACACCTTTTTCCGTTCATGTTTTACCGGTATTTTTACTTTGTTTAGCTTGACAATCGTCGCTGTTTCGGGCCACTTCCGCAGGACGGAGAGGCTTTGAAGTTTACCTCATGTTTAGACTTAGCAGGCTACTAGGCCAAAAAAAACAGGACTGCTGCAAATGCGTATCGTTACATTTGCAGCAGTCCTGTTGCGTATGACTTAGTCCAATGAGAAATCTTTTGCCGAGTAAGCGTTGGTTTTGAGTTTGGGTGTTGTTACCGGGTCACGCAGCAGCGGGTTATAAAGATATTTTTTGCACGAGTCGGCCACAGGAACATTCCCGGCAGCGCAAATTTCCGGCGAACCGGTTTTTCCGCGATATGCGCAATATGAACAGCTCGGTTTGATGTTGGAGCCAAAACGCGGCTTTTCTTTTTTCTTCCGTTGAAACAGTCCCATATGTATTCCCCGTTTTTCAATTATTATCAGTATTATAGCATATATGGCCTATTTTCGCAATGTGGTTTTCACTTTCTGACCGCCGCATAAAATAAGGAACGCGCCGCACATCATGGCAAGGGAAATTCCGCCTGCCGCGCCCATTTCCGTTCCGGTTCCTGTAAAGGCGGGGGCGTTCATGGAAGAAAATACCTTTACGCTTTCCTGGAAGAATGGCTGCAGCATGATGAACACCAAAGCGGAGATCAGGCCGTGAACCGCCTTTGCACCGATAAAATACAGTTTGGAAACAGGAAACTCTTTGAAAAAAGAAAATGTCTGTAAATGGACGCAAAGTCCGCCAAAGGCCAGGGCAAAGGCATAACAGACCGGCGGCAGTCCTGCCGCGGCCGCGCCACTGATTCCGCTGGTGATTTCGGCGCATAGGGATACAAAGGCCGAAACGGCACCGACCGGGACGGGAAGCAGGTTTGAAATAAAACCGCAAAAAAGCGGTATCAACCCGCTTTCGTTCAGGATGGTGAGGATGCCAGTAAAAAGCATTACGCATCCGATGATGCGCAGAATCCCCTGTGAAGCGTCAAAGGCGGCATTGATAAAAGCGCCTTTTTGTACTTCATTCGGCAAATCTCCGTCGCGGGGCGGGATAGGGGAGAATAGCGCACGGACCGCGCCCACCAACAAACCTGACAGCACTACCGACAGATACAGCAACAAGCCGTACCTTGCGCTGCCGAGCACAGCGCCGCCTAAAAAGCTGACGACAAATGCAATGCCCGGATTGACGCAGAACACCAGCATATTCCCGGCTTCTTTTTTTGTGATGGCACCCTTCTCGAGGAGAATGGAAATTCCAGACGCCCCCGAAGGGTAGCCGCCGATAAAGGAAAGAACAATCGGTGCCGCGCATACTCTTGGCAGGCGGAAGACATAGCGTGTAAAAAAGCCGAAGGCCCTTCCCAAAAGAAGACTCACACTGGAATTCACAGCAAAGGAGGCCAGCGCGATAAACGGAAATACGGTGGGCACCAAAAGGGTAAAGCAATAGAGCAGCTTTTCATAAATCTCCTTTTTCACCGCGTCCGGGTAAATCAACAGCCCGGCCGCAAGGCAGAGAAAACCCAATCCCGGAAGAATAAGCTCTGCCTTGCGGTTCAGCTTTTCTTTTAGATTCATTCTATCCACTCCTTATACTCATCAAATAATTATATGTGAGAAAGCGGGCTGATATTGCAGCTTTTCAAATGATTTGCAGCGTATTGACCGGGAATTGCCGTGTGGCCGGACGAATTTACCGCCAATCCCGCTATTCGTATTTTCAGGGGCCACAGAAACGGGTTCTTGTTTTTGCAAAAAGCGCATAATTATGAAAGTATGTAAGGGAGGTGTGCGCTTTGCAGGATATACTGGGGCCACGAATCGAGGTTATCAGCAATCGGAATGTGATTATAGACGGCTGCGACGGCATCATCGATTATGATGATGAGCGGGTCAGCGTCAAGCTGGGGCGTATCAAGGCGGATATTACCGGGAAAAAACTGCGCTTAAAAATGCTTACTGAAAACTCGGCGGTTATTGAAGGCTATGTTAAGAATATCGAATATATCTATTGAGGAGGCGGAGAGATGCTCGTACAGGCTTCACATCTCATCAGTGGCTATGTGCGCTTCCGGCTCACCGGGAACAGTAGCCGCTTTATGACCCTTGCGGCGAGGAGCGGTATCGTTCTTTGGGGGTTTCAAAAAAAAGAAAGCACATTTTACGCATGCATCAAGGCGAGGGAATACAGGAAATTGCGATCTCTCAACCGCCGCTGCCAGACGAAAATGCGCTGTGTGGGCAAATACGGCTTTCCCTTTTATGTGCAAAAGGCCCTGAAACGCAAAGGGATGCTCCTTGGAGCGGCACTTTTTGTTTTCCTGTTTGCGTTTCTTTCCAGCTTTGTTTGGGATGTTCAGGTAAGCGGTATCGACGCCATAACCGAGGCCGAGGTGCTGAACGCCGCCCGGGCCTGCGGCGTTTATGAGGGCGGCTCCAAAAACGGATTTACACCGCGGGGAGCGGCGCAGAGCATCATGCGGCAGGTGGAGGGGATCAGCTGGATATCGGTCAATACGGACCATTGTATGGTCACCATTGAAATCAAGGAAGCGGAAGAGAAGCCGGAAATCGCCAATGAGGAAAACCCCTCCAATATTGTTGCAAAAAGGACGGGAATGATTCTCAGCATCGAAGCGCAAAGCGGAATGGTCAAGGTAAAACCTGGCGATATCGTCATGCAAGGTGATCTGCTTGTCACTGGAATTTACACAGACCAGGTGGACGAATACACCACGCGAAAGGCGCCGCTTCAGACGACGATGGTGCCGTCGCGCGCATCGGTCATTGCCGAGACCGCGCGAGAATTTCAGGTGGAGGTAAGCACGAAAAAGCGTGTAACCACGGATACCGGCGAACAGGAGAACCGGTATCTGCTCTTTTTCGGCCTGAAGATACCCCTTGGCCTGAATACCGCCGCCACAGGAGAGTACCGTACATATGTAAGCAGGGAGATGCTGACCTTACTTGAAAGAGAGCTGCCGGTGGGAATCGTGACAGAAAAATATGTGTATACCGCAGAGCAGTCCGTAACGCTTTCGAAAACCCAACTGCAGCAGGAGGCCCTGTTTGCACTGCGTCAACAACAGGAGAAGTTATTACCGGAAGACTCGAAAATCATTTCGGAAGAACTGGAGTATTCTTACACGGATACGGGCTGTACTTTGACGGCGCGTTGTGTCTGTGAGGAGGAAATTGGGGAAATCCAGGAAATTTTGGTTGAATCCTCAACGGATGAATGAAAAATTTATGCAATATATCCTGTTTTTTTGTATTGATGCCACATTATGGAATATGCTATAATAAAGAATAATTATTTGCATCTTTATAGGAAATACCGGGCATGGGATAAACCGAAGAAGGAGACAAAGCAGCAGTTTTGGAAAAACGAATAAATCTGGACCGCATTCAGCAGGCCTCTGAACTTTTTGGAAGCTTTGATGAAAATGCGAAAATCATTGAAAATGTATATCATGTAGGCGTCGTATACCGGGATCAGGAACTAAAGGTCACCGGAGAGGAAGAAAATGTCGCGCGGGCGGTACGCGCACTGAATACACTCATCACATTGATAAACGGAGGTGAGTCGCTCACCGAACAGAATGTCCGTTACTGTATCCATATGGTTGAGGAAGACAGTGAAGAGCATATTGCTAAAATCGCCGGGGACTGTATTTGCATCACAAGCAAAGGCAAGCCCATTAAACCCAAGACCGTAGGACAGCGCAACTACTGTGACAACATCGGGAAGAACACCATCACCGTGCGCGTGGGGCCTGCCGGCACCGGCAAGACTTATCTTGCGGTGGCGATGGCGGTTTCCGCCTTCAGAGCCCAGGAGGTAAACCGTATCATCCTGACACGGCCGGCGGTGGAGGCGGGCGAGAAGCTGGGATTTCTGCCCGGTGACCTGCAGCAGAAGGTGGATCCC